>QWCJ01000240.1_pt1 | contig 21741 bp, 21 predicted proteins | sample 1972501 | NCBI WGS metagenome assembly QWCJ01 (sample SAMN09866711, study PRJNA288562) | Human vaginal metagenome isolate term2_vaginal, whole genome shotgun... | isolation source: vagina | host: Homo sapiens | place: USA: California
CCGACGAGGCCGATGCGCTCGCCCGGCGCCAGCCGCCAGGTGAGGTGATCCACCAGCGTGCGGCCATCCGGAGTTGTGACCTTGGCATCCTCAAGCTCAATGACGACGCGCCCCTGGCGCTGCTTAGAGAAGGCCATGAGCTCAACCTTGTCACGCGGCGCAGGAACATCCGCGATGAGTGCCTCAGCCGCCTCAATGCGGTAGCGCGGCTTCGAGGTACGGGCCGGTGCCCCGCGGCGCAGCCACGCCAGCTCTTTGCGCGCCAAGTTCTGCCGGCGCTGCTCGATAGCATCAGCTTGGCGGGCACGCTCGGCGCGGGCAAAGGTCCAGTCGTTATAGCCACCCTCGTAAGCATCGACGACACCATCGTGCACCTCCCAGGTCGTGGTGGCGACGGTGTCGAGGAACCAGCGATCGTGCGTGACGACGACGACCGCCAGCTTGCGCGAAAGCAAGTGGCTGGCCAACCATTGCACGCCTTCGACGTCAAGGTGGTTGGTCGGCTCATCGAGCACCACAATATCGAGGTCTTGAACAAGTGCGGCGGCCAGGTTGACGCGGCGGCGCTCACCACCAGAGAGCGAGCCCACAGGGGTGTCTAGCCCTAGGTCAACGATGCCGAGGCCACCGAGGACATCGCGCACCTTGGCATTAGACGCCCATTCGAATGTCTCCAACCCAAGCGGCTCGATGATGACCTGGGCGATGGTGAGCGACTCCTCCAGCTCAAAGCGCTGGGTTACCACCGCCATGCGCAAATCCGAATTGTGGGACACACGGCCCGAGTCCGGGGATTCGATGCCGGTGAGAACTTCCAGCAGCGTGGTTTTGCCGCCGCCGTTGACGCCGACGATGCCGATACGATCACCGGTTTGCACGCCGAGGGAGACCCCGTCCAGCAGGGTCTTGAGACCAAAGGACTTGGTTACATTTTCAAGGTTAATGAGGTTCGCCATATCGAGAGTTCATCTTAGTGTCTCAGCGTGGCTGAACGAAGAACGCAGCCGCTGCCCCTACAACAGGGTGGCGCCTGACGCCGGTCCCGTGGTTACTAGGCCATTGGTGCCGCGGTTATCGGCGCAGACCTGGGCCACTACTTCCTGCGCGGTCTCCTCATCTTCACAGAGGAAGGCACAGGTTGGCCCAGAGCCGGAGACAATCCCCTTGAGGGCGCCGGCGGCCTCACCAGTATCAAGAATCTTGCGCAGGTCTGGGCGTAGCGAAAGGGCTGCCGGTTGGAGGTCGTTGTGCATCACCGCGGCGAGCTCGCGAGGGTTGCCGCCCACGAGGGCTTGCCCCACGGCTTCAGTGTCGAGATGTGGTGTGCTTCCCCGGCCGGCAGCGCGCAATTCGTCCAGCTTGCGGAAGACAGAGGGCGTTGACAAGCCCTCCACATTGGTGATGATTGCCCAGATATAGCGCCCACGCGAGAGCATCGGCATCAAGAGCTCGCCGCGCCCGCGCCCCAAGGCCGTGCCACCCATGAGGGTAAAGGGAACGTCGGACCCCAGCTCCGCGGCAAGCTCGTAGAGCTTCTCCATACTGAGCGGCTCGCGGCCAAACTCGGTACTCAACGCCTGATTAGCCAGAAGCAGGGCTGCGGCGGCATCGGCAGAACCGCCGGCCATGCCGCCGGCGGCCGGGATACTCTTTTCCATCGTGAGCATTCCAGCGGCCGGCAGCATGAGGTTCTGTGCCACCAATTCCACCGCGCGCCATGCCAGATTCTCGGTCGTTGCCGGAACGCCCTTCGCATGGTTGCCGGTGACTTCCACGGTGCTTCCCTCGCTCCAGCGGTAGCTCACGCGATCGTGCACGTCGAGAGACTGGAAGACGGTAGCCAGCTCGTGGAAACCATCCGCGCGGGCCTCACCGACGCCCAAATGTAGGTTGACCTTGGCATGGGCGCGCGCCTGCCAAAGCTGCGGGGACTCGTTTACCGTCTTGCTCATGAGACTTCCGCCAATCGAACGAAGTCCTCCACGCCCAGCTTCTCACCGCGCAGGCGCGGATCGATTTCCGCCGCGCGTAACGCTTCCTCTGCTGCCGCGGCGGAACCATAAAAGCCCGCTAAGGCGGCGCGAAGCGTTTTGCGGCGTTGGGCAAAGGCGGCGTCGATCAGCGCAAAGAGCCGTGGTCGCAGCTCCTCGTCGAAAGGGCGGGTGCAGTCGATACGCACCAGTCCTGACTCGATCTTGGGTGCCGGCCAAAACACGTTCTTGCCAATCGTGCCGGCTTGGCGGACGGGGCCATAAAAAGATGCTTTCACACTAGGTATGCCATAGACCTTGCTGCCCGGCACGGCGGCGAGGCGTTCAGCTACCTCCAGCTGCACCATGACCAGAACACGGCGAATCGATGGGTAGACCTCCAACAGGTGGAGCAGCACCGGCACGGCCACGTTATAGGGCAGGTTGGCCACCAAGGCGGTCGGCTCCCCCAGCTCCCCCGCCTCAACGGTGAGTGCATCCTTCTCCACCACGGTGAGGCGCTCCGCAAAGTCGGCCGCCCGCGCGGCCACAGTGTCTGGGAGCTTGCCTGCCAGACGCGGGTCAATCTCGACTGCCGTGACGTGCTCCACCTCTCCCAACAGCCCCAAGGTCAGCGAACCCAGACCAGGGCCGACTTCCACCACGCGATCCTCCGAACTCAGGTCCGCAGCGGCAACAATGCGCCGGATGGTGTTGGGGTCATGGAGAAAGTTCTGGCCCAGCTTCTTCGTCGGCGTCACATCGAGCTCAGCGGCGAGCTCGCGGATTTCCACCGGGCCTAGCAGGTGGGGTTGTGTCATGTCATCCAGACTAATACGCGCGGCTCGGAAGCTTTAGCGCAGGCCAAGCTTCGAGGTGCAGGCGGGCCATGCACCCCAGCCCTGTGCGGCCTGAACCTTCTGGGCCACAGCAATCTGCTGCTCGCGGGAGGCCTGCCATGCCTGCGGGGCGTACTCGGTTCCGCCAAAAGCAGCCCAGGTCGACGGGGTGAACTGCAGGCCACCGGAGAAACCGTTGCCGGTGTTGATGGACCAGTTGCCGGTAGCCTCACACTGCGCCAGGGCATCCCACACGGAGCCCTCGGCAACGGCCGGGGCGGTGGACTTGGGCTTGGTGCCGCGCGCGATCACGGCGGCGACAGCCTCAGTGCGGACGTCTTCCTTGATGATCTCGTTGGACTCTTCCTTACCGTTGACCTTCACAATCTTGCGGGTCACGGTACGGGAACCAGGGGTGCCTTCCTCGCGGACTTCCTCGGTTCCCTCTTCCAACTCAGGATCGTCGACAAAGTCGGCGGGGGCATCGAAGTCTTCCGTCTTTTCTTCCTCGGAAATCTCGACGCGGTCCACAGTGATGGCCGTGCCGGCCTTAACCGGGGTATCCAACGCTGGGGATACTCGGTCGTCCTTGCCCACGGTGATACCACGGGCTTCCAGCACGTCTTCCACGGTTTTAGCGGCAACGCTGGCGTAGGAGACGGAACCGCCGTCAGAAATCTTGATGATCTTCGGGGACGTAACCTCAAGGTTCATGCCCTCAGTCACCGTTTCATCCTCCTTCACGGTCTTGGAGCCGGAAGTGATGGCAGCTCCCGGGGCGATACCATCGAGGCCGCCCAATAGGTCAGAGACCGTGAGATCAGTGGAGGAAAGCTGCTTTTCAACACCATCGATAGTCACCGCAACCGGCTTAGCGGTACGAACGGTGATCGAATCACCGTCGGAAACCTGCTCTGACAGCGCGGGATAAACAACGTCTTCTCCCCCGACGTTGACGCCCGCTGCTTCGAGAGCGGCGTTGACATCGCCAGCGAAGGTAGCCAGCTCGGTGGTCTCACCATTGATGTCGAGCGTGATGTCCTTCTGGGCACCAACGGCAACAACACCACCCACGGCAAGGGTGCCGAGCACACCGCCGGTGGCCATGCGCAGCGGCAAGGAGCGGGAGTTATTGATTCGCTTGATCTGCTTCTTCGGGGACATAAACCTTTACTCGTCTCTGCGATGCTGTGTGCACGAAAGGCGGCTTTCGCCTTCGGCACCTGTCATGGCGCGCTCGGGGCGCGCCGGCCGGCAACATCAAGGCCGGACTAACTTTGAATAACGATACGGTAACAGAACTCGACGATCGAGACGTATGTACACGCCAGGACCACTAGCAACACACTTGCCACAACAAGCACGCGCGCCACCTATGAACAGCGCTTTTGCGCTAGGTGAGAATCGTCACACTCCGAAGACCTGCGCGAAGGTATCAGCCACCTCGGCAGCCAAATCCTCCACCTTTTGACCGCGCGCTTCGGCCACGCAGCGATAGGTGTGCCCGATCAAGGATGGTTCGTTGCGCGCACCGCGGAAAGGCTCCGGTGTCATATACGGCGCATCCGTCTCAATGAGCAGTTGGCCGGCTGGGGCAAGCGCTGCGGCCTGGCGCATTTCTTCGTTGCGCTTGAAAGTCACATTGCCAGCGAAGGAAAGAACATAACCGCGCTCAAGGGCTTCTTTGGCTACCTCCAACGGTGAAGAGAAACAGTGCAGCATCACCTTCGGCGCCTGGGCGCACTCCCCCAGTACGCGCATAAGATCTTCATCAGCCTCACGATTGTGGATCATCAGTGTCTTGCCCACCTTCGCCGCCAACTCGGCGTGCCAGCGCAGCGCTTCCTCTTGGACCTCAAGGGGTGCGGTGCGCTCCGGCTCGTGGTGAATCCAGTAGGTATCCAACCCCGTTTCCCCAATGGCCACGCAGCGTGGGTCCGCTGCCATCTCGATCAGGCGCGCGCGGGCGGCCTCATCGAGTTCTTGAGCCTTCGTCGGGTGAATCGCGCAGGCCGCATACACGTTGTCGAACTCGTGTGCTGCGGCCAAAGCCTTCTCCGCCTCGGCCAAACCATCACCCACGGTGACGATGCGCTCAACTCCAGCAGCATGAGCGCGGGCAACAAGGTCAGCGTCGGCGTCGCGGCAGGAGGCGAGGTGCGTATGGGCGTCGATAAGCTGGCTCATACCTTCGGCGGGCACGGGCGTGGGGCGTGGCTTCTTCTTAGACATGGCTGCGAGTGTAGTCACCGACTTAGGCCAGCCCCTAACGCTGAGCTATCAAGTTGCATGAGAAGTTCGGCTTTGCCACTGTAGGAACGTTAAAAGAAGTCAGCCGCAAAGCTGGGCGCTGGATAGACCTCACCCACTTGCAACTCATGGTTTAAGGAACATCATGCACGTTCGTCCCGCAGAGCTTGCCGACGCCCCCGCAATCTCCGCCATCTACAACTCTGCCTCCGCCGCGAAACCAGCTACCAACCTGGTGACATGGCAAGAATCCGTAGAAGACCGCGAAAAGTGGCTGGCGCAGATGGACAAGGAAGGCTATCCGGTCTATGTCGCCGTCGATGACGATGAAATCGTTGGCTGGGCCGCCTACTTCCAGTTTGTCACCCCGGCTATCTACTACGGCACGGCGGAGGACTCTATCTATATTGCGGAGTCTGCGCGCGGCATGGGCGTGGGCAGCGAGCTCATGGACACGCTCATGGATCACGCGAAGGAAAATGACTACGTGGAGACGATGATTACCTACATCGTGGACACCAACGAGTCCTCCATTGCTCTGCATAAGAAGTTTGGCTTCGTGGAGACCGGCCGCATGCCCAATATCCACACCAAGGATGGTGTCCGCCTCGGTCTGGTGCACCTACAGCACGACTTCGACCGCCCCTAAAGGATTGACGCCCCACCCCAGCGACGGCACTGTCTTACGCCCCGCCTCAGTGACGGCACTGCCATTGTTGCCAAAGATCTGGCCAGATCTTGAGGCAAAGCGGGAAACTTTGGCAACAACGGCGACTTCGGCTTAAACAACTTATCCTGCGCTACGCGGTCACAGACGGCAAACGTGTTAAGCCGACGCTGCCTGAAGCGGCACAATATCGTCCAACTCAGCAAGAATTTTGTCTTCTGCGACATCCAAGTCGTAGTGAGTCTGCAGCCCGAGCCAAAATTGTGGGGACATTCCAAAGTACTTGGCAAGGCGAAGAGCCGTATCGGCGGTAATAGCCCGCTTTCCGTGGACGATTTCGTTAATACGTCGAGGCGGGACCCCTATCGAAACAGCGAGTTTGTGTTGGGTAATCCCCATGCCCTTGAGAAAGTCCTCCATAAGGATTTCACCTGGGTGCACCGGGGGGAGCTTGTTAGTGGTAGTCAACGATCTCAACCTCCTCTGGCCCTAAAGCGATCCACCGGAAGCAGATCCGCCATTGGTCATTGATACGAATACTATATTGACCCCGCCGATCGCCCTTCAAAGCTTCGATCCTATTTCCTGGAGGAATCCGAAGCTCATCGAGCCTCTGAACGTAGCCCAATTGCCTCAGCTTGCGAAGAGCTACCGAGTGAATACGTGAATCAATCGAGAGCACCCTCTCTCGATTCCATAGACGCTCAGTGGCCCTATCCGCGAACGACTGAATCATAAACGCACCATACCCCCTTATAACGCAACACGTCAATAACGCGAGACGTTAACTCTATCTAACGTTGTAACCCAAAAGCTACCCCAACTGTCGAGAACCGGCTAGGCAGCGAGCTCGTCGTCGATGTAGACACGCGTCGTCGCACGCAGGCCCGCGACTAACATGCACAAGCTGAGCACCATGAGTCCAATAAGCACAGCGGTCCAATCGCCGGTGGCCCCGCGCACCACTCCCACGGACAGCGGTACCAGGCCCGCTAGGATGTAGCCGCCCGGCTGAACGAAGCCGGACAACCGCGCGGTCGTCAGCGCGCTCCGCGTGCGGGCGGTGAGCAGCGCCAGCGCCAGCGGGAAACACATGCCGCCGATCCCCATGAGGCTGGCCCAGGCCAGCGGGGCGGCGTCCGCAGCCACGAGAACCCCACCCCACCCAGCGCATGTGCATAGCGCCAGCACAATAGGTACGGGTGTGAGGCGGTCCAAGCGAGAAATGAGCCACGGCATGACAACGCCGCCGGCAATGTTGAAGACACCGATGACGGCAAGTGCCACGCTGGCGGTGTTCTCACCCACGCCTTTTTCCAGCAGCATGCGCGGTAGCCAGCCCATCTGGACATAGGCCATGGTGGACTGCAATCCAAAGAAAAAGAGCATGGCCACCGCTGTGGGCGAGGTGAACATGGGACGTTGCGCGCCCGCGCCATCAACCGTTCCGTGGGCGACGTCCCTTCCAGCCTGCGGAAGGACCACTATCCAAGCCACTAACTGGGCAATGGCGGGAAGACACCAGATCCACAACGCACCTTGCCACGATTTTTGTGTCACCGCGGACAGCGGGCCGAGGGCGCTGGAAACGCCCAACATCGTCGTGTAGGTGGTCATCAGCGCCACCAGCGTGCGGCCCGACCCATGCTGCTTGATCCATGCGGGAAGCAGCACATTTGCCAGCGCGATGCCGGCAACAACGCATAGGGTAAGCGCTAAGAAAAGCGAAAAGCTACTTACCCATGGACGCAGGCCAAGCCCCACGACCAAGGCCACCGTGCCGCCGGCCAAGGTACGGCTTAGCCCCACGCGGCGCGCGAGGGGAACCGCTGCCAACCCCATGGCGGCAAAACACAGCCCCGGCAGCGCGGTCAACAAACCCGACTGGCCGGAGCTGATTCCAAAGAAGTCTTGGATCTGCCCCAGCACCGGTGCCACGGAGGCAATGCCCGAGCGCAGGTTTAGCGCGGTCAGACAGACAACGACAAAGAGTAGGACGGGCGCCAGGGAGCGCCGAAACGCCGAGCCCACGCCTTTACTTCTGAACCGGGGCCCACTCTGGGCCGGTCTCACCGAGCTCCGGATCGAGCTTAGCCACCAACGGCTTCGGCTTCTGCAGCGCAGTACCCGGAGTAATGTCGACACGCTTCCACGCAGCCTGCTGCGCCGAGTAGTCACCGGTGATGATCGGGTAGGGATGGTTCTCCGGCGGGAGGTCTACGCCAACGAGCTCGACCGGCATATCATCGACCACGTCCTCAATGCGCGGCTGTGCGGCCCAGACGCCCTCACGCCCCAGGGTCTCGTGCACTTTCTGTGCGGTGAAGGGTAGGAACGGAGTCAGCATCACATTGCAGTCGGAGACCACCTGCAGTGCGGTCCACAACACGGTGGCCAGACGCTCCCGCTGAGTCTCATCCTTGGCCAGCTTCCACGGCTCCATCGCAGCAACGTAGGCATTGGCCTCGCCGACGACGTGCATGATGGCGGTCATGGCCTGCTTGAACTTGGACTGCTCGAGGAATTCCGCGGCGGTGGTGAAGGTCTCCTCCGCCAGCGCCAGTATGTCCTTGTCTGCCGGCTCCAGCGCCGCAGGAGCCGGGACCTCGCCGAAGTTCTTGTGGGCCATCGACACCGTGCGGTTGACCAGGTTGCCCCAGCCGTTCGCAAGCTCGTTGTTGATGCGGCGCACGAACTCATCCCAGGTGAAGTCGGTGTCGTTGTTTTCCGGGCCAGCCACGGCAATGAAGTAGCGCAGCGCATCCGGGCCGAACTCCTCCAGGAAGTCCTTGACGTAGATAACGACGCCCTTGGAGGAGGAGAACTTAGAACCAGACATGGTCAGGTATTCCGAAGACACAATCTCCGTCGGCAGGTTGAGCTCACCATAGGTGTGCAGCTCACCGCCCTTGGAGCCTTTGCCCGCGTAACCCAAGAGTTCCGCTGGCCAGATTTGGGAGTGGAAGGTGATGTTGTCCTTGCCCTGGAAGTAGTAGTGACGCGCCTGCGGGTTCTGCCAGTAGTCCTTCCAGGCCTCCGGGTTACCGGTACGGTGGGCCCACTCGATGGAAGAAGACAGGTAACCAATCACCGCGTCGAACCACACATAGAGCTTCTTCGCGCCGTTGTCCTCCCAGCCTTCCACCGGGATGGGAATACCCCAGTCGATATCGCGGGTCATGGTGCGCGGGCGCATATCCTCCAGCAGGTTAAGGGAGAACTTGAGGACGTTCGGGCGCCAATCCTCACGGGTCTTCAGCCACTCTTCGAGGACGTCCTTGACCGCAGGCAGGTCCAGCAGGAAGTGCTCGGTATCGATGAACTCTGGGGTTTCACCGTTGATCTTGGACACCGGGTTGATGAGATCTACCGGATCGAGCTGGTTGCCGCAGTTATCGCACTGGTCACCGCGCGCGCCTTCGGCGCCACACAGCGGGCAGGTGCCCTCGATATAGCGGTCAGGCAAGGTACGGCCCGTGGACGGCGAAATAGCGCCTTGGGTGGTCTCCTTAAGCATGTAGCCGTTCTCGTACAGCCCCTTGAACAGCTCCTGCACCACGGCGTAGTGGTTGCGGGTGGTGGTGCGGGTAAAGAGATCATAAGACAGGCCGAGCCCAGCCAGATCAGTGACAATCTGACGGTTGTAGCGATCCGCCAGTTCACGAACCGTCACGCCTTCCTTATCCGCTTGCACGAGCAGCGGGGTGCCGTGCTCGTCGGTACCGGAAACCATGAGGACGTCGTTGCCACGCATTCGCTGGAAGCGGGCGAACACGTCGGAAGGAACGCCGAAACCCGCCACGTGTCCGATGTGGCGGGGTCCGTTGGCATAGGGCCAAGCAACATTAACGACAACTGTCTCAGTCATGGCCTCTACTCTATCGAACACCCCCTCACCGGCAATGCAGTGAGGGGGTGTATCAGAGAAATGCTCGCGCCAGAACTAGCTCTTGTTGCTGTGCTGGCGGCGGCGGGCCTTGAAGGCCTGTTCGCGCTGGAACTCGCGGTGCAGGCGACGCTCACGCGCCAGCTTGCGCTGGAAGGCCTGGGACTCGCGGTACTCGCGGTAAATCACGTCGTTACTCAAGTCCTTGAAAATAGCGAACATGAGTCCAACGAGGATAAAGAGGAATGGCAGTGCTGCCACGATGGTGACGTTCTGCAGGTTCGATAGGGAATCCTCGCTCGACAGCAGCAGGGTCAGGCCGACGGCTGCAGTGAGCACACCCCACGCTGCGGATAGCCACGGCTTAGCGGTGGTTGCACCGGACTGGGACATCGAGCCCATGACTGTCGACGCCGAGTCGGCCGACGTAATAAAGAACGTAGCCAGCAGCAGAGCGGCAACGATGCCTGCAATGAAACCACCAGGCAGGTTCTGCAAAAGGTTGAACAGCTCCTGCTCGGCAGATTCACCGGAGATAGAGTTGCCCTTCTGCTCCATGTGAATAGCGGTACCACCGAAGATGGCAAACCACACAGTGGAGACACCAGCCGGGACGAGAAGCACGCCAACGCAGAACTCGCGGACGGAACGACCACGGGAAATGCGGGCGAGGAACATACCCACGAACGGCGACCAGGAAACCCACCAAGCCCAGTAGAAGATGGTCCACGTCGACAGCCACTCACCAGCAGTTCCGTTGTCAGACTCGGCGGTACGAGCGATCATCTCAGTGAAGTTCGCCAGATAGTTACCAATGGAACCCGGAATCTGGTTCAGGATCGACACCGTGGGGCCAAAAATGAACACGAAAATGGCCAGCAAAGCCGCCAGAACCATGTTGGTGTTGGACAGGTACTGAATGCCCTTACCCACGCCGGACATGGCAGATAGAAGGAAGGCCAAGGTCAAAACGAGAACGATGCCGATGACGACCTTCTGAGTCGCGTTCTCAATAATTCCGGAGGCTTCCAACCCGGCCTGAATCTGCATAGCGCCCAGTCCCAGTGAACATGCGGTACCGAAGACTGTGGCAAAGATGGCCAAGATATCAATGATCTTGCCAACGAAGCCATCGGCCGCGCGCTGACCGATCAGTGGCACGAAGGCTTGACTTAACAGCTGCTTACGGCCGATACGGAAGGTGGAATAGGCAATGGCGAGACCCACGATGGCATATACAGCCCACGGGTGCAGGGTCCAGTGGAACATGGCCGTGGCCATCGAAGTTCCTACCTCGTGCTCGCTATGGCCTGGGACACCGTTCTTAAAGTAATTAAGTGGCTCGGATGCGCCGTAGAACATCAAGCCGATGCCCATGCCGGCCGCGAACATCATCGCAATCCAAGAGACCGTGGAGAATTCCGGCTCTTCGTTGATCTTGCCCAAGCGAATGGTGCCGAACTTAGAAGCAGCAATGCAAATAACAAAAATAACGAAGATGGTCCCGAAGAGCACATAGGCCCATCCAAAGTTATTCACAACAAAGCTCAGCGCGTTACCAGAGAAGGAAGCAAAGCTCTCCGGCGCTGCCAAGCCCCATGCCACGATGGCAGCGATGAGCAGACCGGCGAACCCCACAATGGTCCAGTCAATCGGTGAATCGATGCCGCCGGGCCCAAACTCGTCGGTTTCTTCTTGTTCTTCTACTGGGGTAGCTGCAGCCGCAGGATCGAACGCCTTGTTGGTGAGCATATCCTGGAGCTGGCTCGTGGCTGAGGATGCCTCGAGGCGCTCGTCGACAGTGCGGTAGTCCTCCACCGCCGCCGGCGAGCTCTGTTCTTGGGAGGCAGCCGAAGACACCTCCGTGTCCTTCACATTGTCTGAATTGGTCGAGTCTGTCATAACTACCGACCTTGGTGCTGTCTCATCAACTAGTCAAACTAAATCAGAAACAAAAAGACTATTCGCCACATGCATTTCGGGCATATAGCGTTCCTCAAGCATCTGTCACGAGCTTCTTTACGCGACCGTTATTCCACTGCAACTGCCGGTTCTGTACCGCAACTGTGCAGCTTGCCAGCCTGTTTGGAAGCATTTCCGAGGTATGGCGTCCCTACCGCGCGCGCCGCGACCACGCCGGGTGACATAACGATGCCATAACGATTCCCGCGAAAGAGACGGCCATCACTTGTTCTTATTCGTGCAGCTCAGCCACGGGCAGCAAGGTAGGCATCATAAAGCTCACGATTGGACCACGCCGTTCCCGCGGCGGCTTGCTTGCAGGCATCCTTGGCCCGCACGCCGCGTTCAACCTCTGCGCGGACCTGCTCCACGAGGGTCTCCAACGACACGGGTGCGGCATCACCGCCCTCGATCACTACGGTGATCTCACCCCGCGCATTCTCTTGCGCCCATTCGGCAAGCTCGCCCAAGCAACCACGCTTAATCTCCTCATATGTCTTCGTCAGCTCGCGGCACACTGCAGCGCGACGGTCGGCGCCGAGGATCTCAGAGGCGTCGCCAAGCGTCTGCGCCAAACGGTGTGGGGACTCGAAGAAAGCAATAGCGCGCTGCTCCCCCACCAAGGACTCGAGCCACGCCTTACGCGGGCCGGGCTTGCGCGGCGGGAAAGCATCGAAGAGAAAGTGGCCTACCCCTAAGCCCGACAGGGCGAGGGCAGTCGGCACCGCAGAGGGCCCGGGGAAACACGTCACGGGCACGCCCGCCTCCACGGCGGCGGTCACGATGGAGTGCCCCGGATCAGAAACTACCGGCATGCCGGCATCCGACACGACAAGTACGGTTCCCGTCTGGGCAGTGGCGACCAACGTGCGTGAGCGCTCCTCCTCGTTGTGGTCGAAGTTGGAGACCACCTTGCCGCGGATTTCTACTCCTAACGCCTGGGCCAAGTTGCGGACACGGCGAGTATCCTCCGCGGCAATCACATCTGCGTGGCCCAAAGCGTGCATGAGACGGGCGGAAGCATCACCGGGATTTCCCAGCGGCGTGGCGGCGAGGATGACACCGCGGGGCAGGGGTTCAAGCTGAAGACTCATACTCCCCAGCATTGCACATGCAAGCTAGACTCTTCCGGGTGAGTACCGCAACCCCTACAGATCGATCTGGCCGCCGCAAGCGCACGCGCCCCTCCGCCACGCGTGGCGCCCATACCCGGCCGGCACCGCCTGCCCCTCGGCCCTACACCTGGACCCGGGCCGACTCGATCAGCACTGCGATCATTGGTGTCTTGGCTTTTCTCACACGATTCATTGGTCTGGCTGCTCCGGTTTCTGAAGGCACACCCGTCTTCGACGAAAAGCACTACGTTCCGCAGGCCTGGGACATGGTCACCAGCTGGCACAACCTCTTCCTCGGCGGTATTGAATCTAACCCGGGCTACGGCTTGGTTGTGCATCCGCCGCTGGCCAAGCAGATCATCGCGATATCAGAAGCGCTTTTCGGCTATACCCCACTGGGATGGCGGGCCATGGCCGCGCTTTTCGGAGTGGGCACAGTAATGCTCACCATGGCGCTGGCTCGCCGCTTGTCTGGTTCGTGGCAGGTGGGATTCCTGGCTGGCCTGCTCGCCGTGTGCGATGGCGTACTGCTCGTAGCCTCCAAATTCGGAATGCTCGACATCTTCCAAGTCTTCTTTGTGGTTGCCGCCGCGTGGGCTTTGGCGCGGGATCACCAGCAGATGCGTGAGCGCCTCCACGCCGCCTTCGTGTCGGGGACCATGGGTGACTCCGACTTCGGGCCCCGTTTTGGGTTCCGGTGGTGGCGTTTTACGGCCGGCGTTTTCCTGGGGCTGACGTTGTCGGTCAAGTGGTCCGGCCTGTACTACATCATGTTCTTCGGTCTGATGAGCGTTTTCTCGGACCTCGCGCTGCGCCGCCTCTACGGCGTGCGCCGCTACATCGTGGGCACGCTGGTACGCGATACGCCAGCGGCCCTCGCCTCGATCGTCGCGGTTCCTGTGGCACTGTACACCTGGTCTTGGCGTGCGTGGTTCGCTGATGAAACCGCTGTTTACCGCCACGCCAAAGTAGACGGCACTATTGAAGAGGGCTCTTGGTTGCTCCATCTCCCCGAGCCACTCGCCGGCTGGTTTTACTACCACTCTTCCGTGTTGGAGTTTCATGCCTCTTTGACAACCTCCGGTGGGCACAGCCACCCCTGGGATTCCAAGCCGTGGGCTTGGTTGGTGGCTGCACGCCCTATCCTCTACTACTCCGCCACGGACATCTCCTGCGGGGACGGCAACTCCTGCCGCAAGATGCTGTATCTCTTTGGCACTCCCGCCATCTGGTGGCTGGTCATCCCAGCTGTGCTGTGGGGCCTGTGGTCCCTGCTCGTTCGCCGCAACCGCGCCTTCCTCATCCCGCTCGTGGGTGCCGCGGCGGGATTCCTGCCCTGGCTGGCCGTTTTCGACCGTCAAATGTATTTCTTTTACGCCACGGCGTTCATCCCATTTGTCATCGTGCTGATATCTCTGGCCTTGGGACAAATGATTGGGCGCGGCCGTGTTGTGCAGTGGCGCTGGCTCACAGGACTCTTTGGTACCGCGATGCCCTTGGGTACCTTCCTCACGGTGTGTTACGCCGCGCTCGTGGTGGCGATGTTCGCCTACTTCTCCCCGATTCTTTATGGATACCTCATACCGGATTCGTGGTACAGCTCCATGATGTGGCTGCCATCTTGGTCCTAACGCGGGCTAGCGGACAACGTCCGGTAAATATCCCGCAGCAGGAATCCCCGGTCCGCCGCCCAGGCCCAGCCCAAGCTGGCGGTGGCCAAGCCCGTGCCGATGAGGATATAAACCTGCCCCGCGGCGACGCTGCCCAGGGCAAAATCGCGCATGGTAAAACCGCACAGGAATGCGAACATCGTGCACGCTACCGGCAACAATCCAGGTGCCGAAGCGGGGCGCCATGCCGCAAAAGCCAAGCCACTTGCAAGGCCGAAACGCAGCGCCGCAGCCTCCATCAGCAGGTGCGCGCGCCCTGGGTCAGCCCCTTCCGCGAGGGTTCCTTCGCTCGATAAGGTGGTCAAACCTGAGGCACTAACAACGACCACGACCGCCCACACCAAAAACGCCAGGGACAACACTCCGAGGGATACTCGCGCCAACGTCAGCGACGCCTGCCGCGTGCTGGAAGCGCGCTGCCATTCCGGCTCCACGCCGGCGAGGATCACCTCAGACAAATCGTGCGGCGGAACGCCTGCCGGTTCCACGAGGCTCAAGGAATGTGTTAGGGCTGTCGCCTTATCCCGGAAAGCCGCGCACTCGGGGCATCCCGATACGTGCGCTTCAATAACATCCGGTGAGAGCTGCGGGGCTTCCCCGTCCAGCTGTGCGGAAATGGCCGCCTGCACCTGCTCATGCGTCAGCACGGCTCAGCACCCCATCCACGCTGGCCCGGCCAGAGCCAAAAACGACAATCATGAGCAGCGACACGATGAGAACCAGCGGATACTCGACGCCACCATGGGCTGCAAAAAGGCCATTGCCCATGTGCACAAAATACAAAGCACAGGCCATGAGGAGAGCCAAAGCCCCCGCCACAAAGGTGGTGAGCAGGCCTACGACCAGCGCCGCGCCTCCCAGCATTTCTGCGAAGGCAGCCAAGTACGCGGAAGTATGCGGCTGCGGGACACCAAGTGCGGAAAACTGCCCGGTTATTTCATCCATTCCGCTAAAAAACATCTTGTCTACGCCGTGCGCCACGAAGATGACTCCCAGTACCGCGCGGCAGATCAGGAGCGCGGCATCGCGTACGGCGGGTCTATTCATGGTTCATAGACTACCCTGGATGGCCACCTCTCTCCGAAAGGACTCCCTCCCAGCATGCACTTGTGGACTCCACTGGACACTCCCCTCGGCCGCCTCACCCTCGTAGGGTCCGCGCGAGGCTTATCGCAGGTGTATTTCCCTGACGAGGCTCCAAATCTCAACGGCCTGCAGCGCCTCACCGATCGCTCAGATAGCGCCTGGTCGAGCGTTAAGGTTCTCGTCGCGGCCACCCAACAGATCACCGAATACTTCGCTGGCACGCGGCGAGACTTCGAGCTGCTACTCGACGTCCCTGCGTCTCCTGACACCTTCCGCGCCCGAGCACAACGCGCGCTTCGTGATATCCCCTTCGGTGAGCGCTGGACCTATTCACGCCTTGCCTCCGCGGCTGGGAGCGCCCAAGCTGCCCGCGCCGCAGGCAGCGCCTGTGCCAGCAACCCTCTGCCTATCGTGGTGCCCTGCCACCGCGTCGTACCAGCAAGCGGCGGCTTGGGGTCTTACCGCGGGGGCGTTGCCGCAAAGCGGCTACTGCTGGAGCACGAAGCGGGGAACCAATGAGTAAGTATTACAGTCTAAAAAGGCATGACTAGTACACAAATGGCAAATGATACGAGACTTGTTTATGACGCGACAGGGCTTGGCCGCCCTGCGTGGGCAATGACTTCCCCACTGCTCAAGGAGTATTACGACACTGAATGGGGCATGCCTGTCCACGAAGAATCCGCACTGCTGGAACGCCTCTGTCTGGAAGGCTTCCAGGCAGGGCTGAGCTGGGAGCTAGTACTGCGCAAGCGTGATGCTTTCCGCGCTGCTTTCGTGGGGTTTGATGCGGACCTTCTGGCCAGCTTTGGTGAGGAGGAAGTCGAGCGTTTGATGAACAATCCAGGAATTATTCGCAACCGTCTCAAAATCAACGCGGTGCTCGCTAACGCGCGAGCCACGGTGGCCTTGCGCGAGCAGGGCGGGTTGGACGAATTCATATGGAGCTTCTTGCCTGAAGAAACCATCGCGCCGGAAAGCGAAGAAGATATCCCGAAATACACAAAAGAAGCCTTGGACATGTCCAAGGCTTTGAAGAAGGCCGGGTTCAAGTTCGTCGGCCCAGTGACCTGCTTTTCCCTCATGACGGCCATCGGGATGGTGGATGCCCACCTTCTGGGCTCACATCGCCGCGGGAGCTCGGGAGTGTGGTCGGCCTAGCGCTCAGCGCGCTTAGGCACAAGACACACTCGCGTGCCACTTAACCGACTCGCCGTGCCGCGAGATCATCACGCCGCTGGCGCGGGGAGGGATGGGGGCCGTCGAAACCACCGTCGGAATCATCCTCCGAGTACACCGGAAGGTAATCAAAGTCCGGGCTTTCATCATCGATTTCCAAGATGAGGGCGCCCGGGCGGCGCAGGTTCGGCGGCAGCGACTCAGCAGGATTCTCCGCGTTGCGCACACCCAGGCGCGCACGGCGCAGGTGGTAGACGCGGCGACGAAGTAGCTCCTGCTCGCGGCTTACCTGGGCGCGCAGCGCCACCAGGTAGACCGCGGTCGCAACACCAGCGATGCCCGCCAACCACCAGGTCCAACCGCCCACGACGATGCCCAGGCAAACCGTTGCGACCACTGCCACGGCTAGGCCAATGAGCGTGCGCTGGCGGCGCTGGTACCGCGTGGCCGAAGCCTCCTTCTCCTTCACAGGATCCCAGCCGCCGCGGCCAAGACGGCGCTGCGCAAAGGCAAGCTCTTCCGCGGAGAGCTCGGTATCGCTGCCATTGGTTTCAGCGTCCGCAGAGTTCGTTTCTGCGACATCAATGCGCTCGCCGTCAACCGCTGTGGTCTCTTCCGGCTCCGGAGCATCATCAGCGCCGTCTGTTTCCTCGGCGCTGGAGTCCTCCGGCGTCTGGCCCAGAGAGTCAATAGCTCCCGGGTACATCAAATCGACCGGAGAGGTATAGGAGTCATCCAAGCCGTAGGCATCCTCTGCGACACTAGCGTTGGCTGGAACCGTGAAAACCTCGGCAGCGTTCGATTCAACGCTCTCGATGTCATTATCGAGGTCGTGCTCTTTGTTGGCATCATGCTCAGGTTCCGCTGCTAGCTCGAAATCCTCTTCCGCATCTTCAGACTCAACAACTTCGCCGTCAATCGTGTCGGCGACATCTGGCTGCGCGGCAGCATCAGTCGCAGCGGTCTCAACACGGCCGGATTGAGAATCCTCGCTGACTCCTTCGGCCTCGACCAGCTCGTAGTCTGCCTCCTCAGCACCAGCCTGCGCCTCTGCCTGGGAACTCATGCGGATATCTTCCTTACCCAAGCGCGGCTTACGGCGGCCCGGCACGGAGCCGGAATCGCCTTCGAAGAGCACGCGGGTCTCTTCAAAGGCCTCACCTGTATGGCTCATCGGGCGTTGCGAACGCAAAAGCAACGGGGCGAGGATGAAGAGCCACAACACGATTACGAGAATGATCGGCACGGCAGTCATCATGCGGCTGTGTCCCACTTTCAGGGGTCGACGAAAAAGGGAATATAACTAGGCCCCTACTCTAGCCGCCCAGCCCTGGCCTGTGGGCATCAACGAGCCCATAAATTACAAGGTTGTTACTTAAGTGAAAGCAGAGGTAGTTGACCAAAATATCGACCGGTTCAGCATTGGCTAAACACCGCTGAGGCGGCCCGTCGCACGCAAGCGCTCGACCGCCCCGGACGCAAAATCCTCACGGTTCAGTGCCAAGAAGTGGTGATCCCTCCACGCACCGTCGATATGCAGGTTGCGACGCAGGAAGCCCTCATCCCGAAACCCGTTGCTGTGCAGTACCTTGCCGGAAGCAGGATTCTCCGGCAGATAGGTGGCCGTCACACGATGCAGCCCCACACGGTAAAAGGCATGGTCCACACCGAGAGCGCAGGCGGCAGTAGCCACCCCCGCGCCGTGTACCGCGGAATGAACCCAATAGCCAATCCAGCACTCGCTGACCCCTCCGTGCTGGATATTGCCTAAGGTCAACTGACCCCGGAACTGCCCGTCGACATCAATGACGAGCGGCACCACCGTTCCGGCGCGAGCCGAATCACGCAGAAACATCAAGTGATTCCACCATGCCGACTGCGAATGTGCCGCATCCCATGACGTCGGCAGAGTCGGCTCCACCGGTTTAAGAAAATCCCTATCCTCGATGCGCTGCCACCGCCAAGACTCACCGTCCCGGCGCAGCAGGGGGCGCAGGCGCACTGTCGCGCCGCGCGGGAAGACACGAGATTCTCGCAATCGGACCGCAGGCGTAGCTTCTGGCCACCCCGGATGGTCGGGGTTTGCCTCACCGCTGGCGGGGGTGGAAAAGCGCCCCGCGGCGGTACCGAAAGGATCAAGCATGATGTCGGCGGTGACCAGCTAGGCGCGTTGGGTCAGGAACAGGACGTCCACCACGTCCCCGGGGCGGATCTCTGTAACTTCCTCCGGGATACGGATCATCGCGTTGGCCTCGGATAGTCCAGCCAGCAAATGCGCCGGCGCGCCAGCCGCGCCGCCCAGCCCTTCCACCAGGTAGTCGGAGGTGTCTGCATCTCGCATGAGCCGGGCACGAATATAGCCGCGGCGCCCCGGGCGGGATTCCATGTGATTAAGCACGCGTGCGCGCACCATGCGGCGTTGGCCGCTGCGCTTGCCCAGGGAGAGCCGGATCAGCGGGCGCACAAAGACCTCGAAGATCACCAGCGCGGATACCGGGTTCGAGGGCAACAGGAAGGTCGGGATGCGCTCCTCACCCAACAACCCGAAGCCCTGGACCGAGCCTGGGTGCATGGCTACGCGTGAGGTATCCACGTCTCCCAACTCATCGAGGACCTCGCGGATTTCTTCCGAACCCGCACCGCCCACGGCGCCGGAGATCACCAGTACCTCGCTGCGCGCCAGGTAGGTTTCCAAGGCCTCGCGCACCCGGCGCGGCTCACCGGCCGCAATGCCGACGCGATGCACATCCGCTCCGGCTTCCTTCGCGGCCGCTGCAAGCGAATAAGAGTTCACGTCGAAGACTTGACCCAGGCCGGGTTCGCGGTCGACGTCGACAAGCTCCTTGCCATAGGACACGATGGTCACGCGTGGACGCGGATACGCCAAGACCTTTGAGCGCCCCACAGCCGCGAGCAAGCCAATCTGCGCTGGGCCCAGGATGGTTCCGGAAGACACGGCAACATCCCCGGGCTGAATGTCATCGCCCACGCGGCGCACGAAGTCGCCCGAGCGTACCGGGCGGTGGGAGGTCACGCGCTTACGGCCGCGGTCCGTCCATTCGAGGGGAAGGACGGCGTCGGCAAGCGTCGGCAACGGCGCACCCGTGTAGACGCGCACCGCTTGCTTGGGCTGCAAACGCAGAGGCTGGCGCGAACCTGCGGGAACCTCCCCCACTACAGGCAGAGAACGTTCAACCTCCGTCTCCGTGACGGGAGCATCCGCGTCCTCGGAGTCGTGGCGCGAGCGCGCTTTGAGGGCTTTTTCTCCCCCGACGTCTACGGCACGCACGGCGTAGCCATCAATGGCTGCTTGCGGAAAGCCCGGAAGCGGCTGGTTTGCCTGCACCTCCTCCGCACACTTGAGACCTAGGGCATTCGCGATGGCGATGCGTACCGGCTCAGGTGTCATCGCTGCATCAAGAATGAACGCCATCTGGTCATCGACCGAACGCATGTACCGCCTGCCTTTACTCTGGGGTATGTGGGGCCTAAGGGGATGGAAGTTACTGGAGTAGAGCTTAGCGCGCTGGACGTATGAAGGCTTAGCCCTTCAACCCCTTTTCTTCTTCGTAGTCCTCCACAATCTTCTTGATTGCCTTGTAGAGCGCAGGACCGTACTTCTCATCACGCAGACCAAAGTCAACGTTGGCCGGGATGTAGCCGCCCGGGTTGCCCAAGTCGTGGCGCTTACCCTGGTGGACTACGACGTGAACGGGGTGCCCCTCCTTAATAAGGAGCTCGATGGCGTCAGTCAGCTGCAGCTCCCCACCCTTACCTGGCTCGATACGGCGAAGGGCATCAAAAATCTTCCTATCGAGCAGGTAGCGCCCAGTAGCCACGAGATTCGAGGGCGCATCAGCCGGGTCCGGTTTTTCCACCATGCCCACGACCTTCTTCACTCCCGGCGCGTTCGTGTCCTCGACGTCGAAGACGCCGTAGTTATAGGTCTCTTCGCGCGACACCTCGAAGGCGCACAGCACGCTGCCGCCCAGCGCTGCACGAACGCGGGCCATCTCCCCCATGACGGTGGCCGGCAGGACAATGTCATCCGGGAGCATGACGGCGAAGAATTCTTCGTCATCCTCCAGCACAGATTCCGCCAAGCCCACCGCATGGCCCAGGCCCAGCGGCTTTTCCTGTTCCACGGAAATCGGGTGGATCAACTGAGCAGCACGCTTGACCTTGGCTACCTGCTCATCTTTGCCGCGGGCGTCGAGGGTCTCGACGAGATCGGGGAACTCCTCGAAGTGCCGCATCACTTCCTGTTTGTTCGGCGCGGTAATCACCGCAAGGCGCTGGGCGCCCACGGACGCGGCCTCTTCCGCGATGAGTTCAATGCCCGGCGTATCAACGACGGGGAGCAGCTCCTTCGGCACGGTCTTGGTGGCGGGCAAAAAGCGAGTGCCCATGCCAGCAGCGGGGACAACGACCGTAGTGATCCCGGTATGGGAATCCTCGTGTGCAATAGCCATAATTTCCACTTTACAATGCAGCCCCCGCGCCCCCGTGCTGCGCTACGCCATCCCGCTATGATTAAAGCCCATGACGACCTCCCACAAGGACGCCTTAAGATCCTTACTCCTTAACGCCCGGCGCGAGCGCAGCGCCGAGCAGCGCGCTGATGACAATGCCGCGTGGTGCACCGGCGTGGGTGAGTTGCTCACTCCCGCGATGCGAGTTGCCGCCTACCACCCACTGGGCACAGAGCCCGGCGGGCCCAACTTCGTAGAGACTGTGGCAACACTCTGCAAGGAGGTTTACCTGCCCATTTCCGGCAAAGACGGTGAGCTTTTATGGACGCTGTATGGCGGGCCGGAGGCCATGTGCCCGGGGGCATTAGGGATTGCAGAGCCCGTCGGGCAGCGCCACAGTAGCGATATCTTGGCGCACCTCGACCTCATCTTGGCGCCCGCGATGGCGGTGAGCGAGTCAGGCATGCGCCTCGGAAAAGGCGCCGGCTACTACGACCGCGCGCTCACCCCGCTACCCACTGGGCACCCGCCCGTCGTCGCGCTAGTTCACTCCACCGAGGTCCGGGACGTCCCCTTCGAGGAACACGACCGCCCCGTCGATGGCATCCTCACTGAGCGCGGAATGCGCTGGCTGTAGCCAGCACC
>QWCJ01000246.1_pt1 | contig 21539 bp, 17 predicted proteins | sample 1972501 | NCBI WGS metagenome assembly QWCJ01 (sample SAMN09866711, study PRJNA288562) | Human vaginal metagenome isolate term2_vaginal, whole genome shotgun... | isolation source: vagina | host: Homo sapiens | place: USA: California
ACAATGAACACCGTGACTGAATCAAGGACCATGTTTGCTAGGAGGGTCTTTGAGCTTGCCGCGTCTGGATCAGTTGTTCTTTCGAACGAGGCTAGGGGAGTCCGAGAGTTCTTCGGAGACGCGGTGATCTATGCCGATACCGAACCGGATCGACTCAAGAATCTCACTGAGAGCGAATACCGAGATCTGCAGCGGAAGGCATTGAACATTGCGCTGCGGAATACCTATTCCCATCGAGCTGAGCAGATTTTGGAGACTGTCGGCTTGAACTTCCAGAAGTATTCCCAAACTCCGACGGTGGTTGCACGGATATCGACAAGCGATGAATGGGATCAGCTTCTTGAAGAATTTGAGAAGCGAGAATCGCTGGGCAAATTGCTGGTCATTGTTTCAACGGACTGCGAACAAAGCCTTGAGTTCAAGCTACTACAACAGCATATTCCTGGAGTCAATGTGCTTAATGAGCGAAGCATCTTGAACCACGAATTCCGAACGCGAAGCTTTATTGATACTCCAGAGTTCATTCTTTTCGATTCTTCGAAGAGTTTTCCGAGCGACGATGAAATTGAGGAGCTTCAACTTCACAACTCCTACTTCGATGGTCAAATTGGCTTCGCGGAGGCGGGGGCGGAACTTTATTCCGTTTCTGAATCTAAGCTCGTTCCTAATACAATTTTGCCGACTTCACTGCTGGTGAAGGCACTGTCGGGTGAAGAACTACCTACCTATTTCGTTTAAGGACTTCCATGTCGAACCCTGATCTGTCAATCGTTATCCCCACGTACAACTCAATCGACAAGATGTCCGAGACCCTTGATTCTCTTGTTCGGACGATGGACCTCGTAGACGGTGAGGTCGTATTTGTTGATGATTGTTCTAAGGACGATACTTACGACCGGCTTGTAGATTTTGCCGCCAGATTCTCGAATTGGAAGGTCCTGAAGCTGGCGCAGAATTCTGGATCGGCAGCTGCCCCAAGGAACAAGGGCATCGAGAATGCCAGCGGGAAGTGGATTTACTTTCTCGACTCAGACGATGTCTTAGAGCCCAAAGCTATTGAAGAGGCGTTGGGCGTAGCTATTAAATACAACTACGACGTCGTTCGGACGTCGCTCAAGGTTCGGATGGGTGACGGAAGCGTACGAGTAGGAGACCTAATCCCTAAGTGGGACGCGATCCGGGACACTAAGTCACGAGTTCGAGCAATTACGAAGCATCAAAGCTTGACTTGTAGCTTCTTTATGAAGCGACGAATCCTAAACGAGGCTAATATCCGCTTCGATGTAGATCGGCGTATCGGAGAGGACATCAAGTTTACCTCTGAGGTACTCCTGGCAAGTAGTCGAATTGGATATCGTGCAGTTCCATCGCGTACATATGTGCGTAACTCAGTCGGGGAAGAATCTGTAACGCAGAAACTGAATTCGGCTCAGTTTGAAGACTTTGTGAAGTCGTGGAACGAAGTGGAAGAGAACCTCTCTGAACTGGGGATCTCTTTCGTTGCTGAGCATGGATTCTCAGCGGTTCAGTACGCCCTGAGGCAATTTGTCTGGTTCCGGTCGGAAGAGATTTCTTCGCAAGCGTTTGAACTCTTTTCTGAGTTCTGTCGAAAGCATAAGGCGAGCTTGCGGAGCTTTCCCTTCCAATCCCGCTATGCAGAGTTGATTGACGCTGCTCTAGCACATGACCACCAACGGTTTAATGAAGCTGTACAGTTGCGCATCTTGATTGCCGGGCATGATCTCAAGTTCATGGGAGCAATCAAAGAGTGCATGGAATCAGAGTTCCCAGTACGGATTGATGAATGGGACGGACACAAGGCACATGATGCCCGCCGTTCAAAGGAACTCTTGGATTGGGCTGACTTCGTCTGGGTGGAGTGGCTGCTTGGCGCGGCTGTGTGGTACTCGAAGAAGCTTCGTGGTGACCAGCGGATGGTTGTACGAGCGCACCGCTCTGAGATTGTGGCCGACTATGGCACGGAAGTTAACCAGGACAAGATTTCAGCGATCATTTCGATTGCACCCCATATCTTTGGGGACATCGCAGACCGCTTTGATTTCCCGCGAAACAAGCTTTGGCTTATTCCGAATGCGATCGACGTTGATAGCTATGAGCAGGGAAGCTATTCCGAGAGTCGTCTGAATAAGATTGCTATGGTCGGAACAGTTCCCAAGCTGAAGGGATTCAAGAAGGCGATCGAACTATTCGCGCACTTGAAGAATGACTTCCCAGATCTTGAACTTCACGTTTACGGTAAGCAGCCCGAAGACCTTGAGTGGGTGTGGAAGAAGCCGGAAGAAGCGCAGTACTTCAAGGAATGTGAAGAGCTGATTGCGCAATTCGATTTGGGTTCTTCCGTGAAAAAGCACGGATGGGTAGATACTAAGCGCGAGCTATCTGAAGTCGCTGCTGTCATTTCGATGAGTGATTTCGAGGGCATGCAGGTATCAGTGGCTGAAGGTTATTGTGCTGGCGGTATAGGCCTGACCCTTAACTGGCGCGGGGCGGAACAAGGCTACCCCAAAGAGTGGGTTTTCGAAGATGAAATGGCAATGGAAGCTGGATTGCGAAAGATTCTTAGCGGAAGCACCAATTTGGAAGACGCATCCGCTGACGGCCGCGAGCTGATTCGTGAACTCTATTCAATCGACTCAGTTTGGCCGCAGATCAAGAAGCTGATGAAGTCGGTTCGCGCCTAGTTCGCGTTCCGCCCTTTTACTTGAGGGGTTAGAAATTGGTAAATGTCTCCGACTATTGGCAAAAGTTTCCTGACGGCTCACCGGACCGTTGGAAGGTCGATGGTAACGAGGAGAAGTGGGACGTAGTCATGCCCAACGGCGCGGCACTGACTCTACGCACAGATGCTCCGACGGTCGACTTCACTTCTACCTTCGCGAAGGACTCAGACTCAACGCGCTTGTGGACGAACTCGCTTCGCTACCTGCTTCCTATCCTGGAGAATGGTGATACTGCGACTGTCGAGTCCATTTTGAAGGCCTTCGCAGAGTATCTGCAGAGCGCGTTTCAGGATTTCGGCGGCAGTTTTAGCGGCAGCCTTGACCACCAGTGTGCTCTACAGCTGCGGACTTTGTGCGACATTCGTTCTTGGTTGTCCATTGACGGGCACGGCTCAATCGGAACTATTGACGTCGAAGACCTTAGCGGCCTTGTTGCTTCCATCTATCGCGTCGTCGCAGGCTACGGACTTCTGCGACCGAACAATCACGGCGTAATGCTAGGTATTGCGATGCTGCATTCCTTCGAGCTGTTTCCCGATGTTGAATGGAAGGAAGGGAAGAAATCTGTAAACAAATTTCTAGTTGGTACGCTTAAGAAGGTTCTTGGCACCGACGGTGTCGCGAATGAAAACACTCCGGTTTACCAAGCGTTTTACCTTCGACTGCTCGAAGATATTATGGCCTTTAAAGAGTGGGCTGGTGGGGGAGCAGAACGCGATTTCGAGAGCCTTTATGAGCTGGCGTTGAGCGCCTATTGCCACATGCTTTTGCCCAATAAAGCTGTACCTCCATTGGGCGACGCGAGCCTCTCAAGCCAATCTCGATACAGCCCTAAGCATGGCTTTTGGTCCTCGGAGGAGAACGGGCTTCAAATCGCGTCAAGTCACGACACGTTCTTTTCGTTTGTATGCGGCTTCCGCGGAGTTTTTCACAAGCAGATTGACGATACGTCCGTCTACCTTTGGCATAACGGTAACGCACTAATCCAAGACGGTGGGCTGACCTCCTACGATCGAAATGACAAGGTTGCAGTGAGTTTGCGCGGTCAGCTTGGCCATTCGGGGTTGTTCTTTACTGAGTACGATGATGTTCCTGCCGAAAAAGTGGTTGCATTCGGTCCTGGCAAACGGTTGATCGATGCCAAGATGTCCGTTAAGAGTGTTGAGGCTTGGGACCGCTTTCAAGTTGCTGGTACGACACAATTCCGCAGCACTCAAACACACCGCACGATTACTTGGAATGGAGACCGGAGGTTTCTGATTCGGGATGTTGTCGAGGGCAGCCCAGCTGCTCATGACGCAGTGTCGCGATTCCTGCTGGATACCAAAGCAACCATCGAAATCGGTTCGGTGGGTGAAGTAGTTGTGCGGTCGGGCAGTTCTTGGATGTCTATATACTGTGGAGCCCCTGGCACAAACGTGCGTATTTCTAGAGGGTACGGAGGAGAGGATTCTTTGCCAAGGGGATTTATGGCTCCACGCAACTATCAAAAGGCACCCACATCGTTGCTTGAGTTTCCAATCGCAGTCGATGACAATTTTTCTGGGAAACAGGTGCTCTATATTGCATTCGGAAAGGTCGACGATGGGGTCGAACCATGGATCCCGGGAGCTAAAGGATGAATGAGATGAGTAGTAGTTTTTCTTTCGTCGGTCATACGAGGTTTAGTCTTTTTAACCCACGGTCCACCCAGTGGAAAGTGACGTCAGGGAATCGGTTTAAGCGTTCCTCTGAGTACTTCGACTATCTCTACTCGGAAGAACGGATGTCCTTTCGGCTCAAGATGCTGATTGAATACTCGCTTCCAGTTCTTGAACGCGCAGCAGAGAAGTATAAGATTCGGCATATTGTTTCTTACTCCTCCAATATGCCGGAAGAGTACAAGAATCGTCTGATCGAAGCGCATCAACGCTTTCCTTTCCTCGTGCTCGACGAGTGTCCTGTCGGTGATGGTGCTACACCTTGGCAAGAACTACTGTCTGATGCTTTCACTGACGGGGAAATGATTGGGGCATTCAGACTAGACGACGACGATGTCCTCGGCGCTGGGTTCTTTGAAGGCATGTCAAAGTATCTGAAGCCAGAGTTTCAGGGAATGGTGATTTCCCTGGCACGAGGCTTCACCGCAGTATGGGATGGGCAAACTTTTATCAGTCCGCGAGAAGTCCGTCACCCAATGCTCGGTATCGGTCTGACATACGTTTATCGTCGAACTCTTGACGGAACATTTGAGGGGCCTTCTCTCAAGGGAGGCCACAATGTTGCTGATCGATATAACCCAGTCGTGTTGGATTCTAGAAGTCCATCATTTTTCTGGACTAGGTCTGCCGACCAAGATACGTCGACAAGTGGTTCCTTTAGCCAACGCCTGGCGCGCGCATTGGAAATCGTGAAGGATCTTCCGCCTGCTGAGAGTAATGAGTTTAGAGAGGCCTTCCCCGGCCTAGATATTGTTTCTTTCCCGCAGTCAGTTGCGCTCGATAGCGGTTCCGGGGCGTTGACTGGGTGGAAGGTCTGGGAGCTCGACTCTCCGGCGCAAAGGTTTACACTTAAGGTTGACTATTCGGCGCCGTCCGGAATCGATAGAAAAAACTATCTTTTTTCCTTCGATATTCGAGATGCTGCCGGACACATTGTGGATGAAAAGATCGAATGCGAAGGACTCTCATATTCCGAGAACCCCAATGTCGGTCATTTCCGCTATTCATCTTTTAGAGCAGGAACGAGAAGTTACCACGTCACACTTGCGCTTCCTGATGGAATGTTCTGTCACGGAGTTACGCTTCGAGAGTGGCTGAAGCCTAACCGTCCAACTTCGCTTCGTGGACTTACGATGGATGTGGAGAAATGAAGATTAGAGAGCACGACCTACGAATTGAGTTAGCGAGTTCTAGCGGGCCTCTGCCTCATCCTGAGGATGGAGAGTCCATACCGGAGCTGGCAATTCTACAAACACAGGATAAAGAAGTAGAAGCCATAGCAGATCCAACTGAATGCGGATTTTACGGCCAACCAGGTACGTATCGCGAATTTGTTGGAGGCCACATCCGCGGCGGAATTGGCCACAAGACGGAAAAGCATGAGGCATTCAGTGTTTTGTATTCCGCGGAGATGTCTTCGGAGCTTGCAGTTGCTCTCCAAACTGACCTCAAGGTTGTTCAGCAGGGGCGTTTTTTCCAACTGTTGAATGGGAAAGGCGAACGCGTCGGAGAAGTTGAGTTTGCTGGGCTGCCAGCTTCAGCACTCAGGGCCCAATCGAGCGGTCAAAGCACGACGTTTATCCATCTCGGCGAGTGCTGTGAGGTAACGCTTCAGATTACGGTGCGCTCTGAAGGGTTTGTTATTAACGACAGGTCTGTCGGGCTCCTTCAGGAAGTGCAGGAATTCCCAGGTGAATTGCCGGTGCACTATCTAAAGGTACCAGGAACTACCCCTGAGGTGGCCTTTGTGTTTTCGGCAATGTCGAGAGTCGGAGACATCACTTTTAACTACAAGTCTTCTCTTCAAAATTTCACGGGCACTCAGTACTTCATTTTGGATGACTTTCGTGAGCAGGGAAGCTACTACCTGTGCGAAGGAAGGTCCCTGAAGATTGCTGATGCGGTCCAAGCTTTTGTCAGAAGCGCGGTGGCTAAGTCTGGAGCACAAAAAGACGATGTTTACTTTTTCGGCTCGTCTAAGGGCGGCACCGCTGCAGTCCTCCACGGACTTCGTCTTGGCTTCGGAACCGTCATGGTTGCAGCGCCACAATTTTTCATCGGAGACTTTTTGAGGAAACCGCACCCCGGAATTCTCAGGTATATGGCAGGCGGCCGAACACAAGATGATGTTGATTGGCTCAACCGTGTCCTGACGTTTGCTACGGCACCTAGCTCGTTTGAAGGACAGATCCGCATACTGGTTGGAGACAGCGACAATCACTCAAAGACACACGTTCCTGGGATGGTTAGCTTCTTGAAGTCGCACCAGGTGGATGTTGCCGTGATGAAATTGCTTGAGTCAAACCACAATCAAACGGGCCTCGTCTACGCTGAAATGTTGAGGAACTTCTCAAGAGAAAGCTTCGATAGCGGTAGGCACTTCTATTGCTATACCTGGAAAAACGGAGTCTTAAGGTTCACGGTTGCCCCGCAAGAGCGTCGGACGCAATTGGCCGTTAGGCTTTATCGCGGAAGCGAAGAGTACGCGATGGAGTGGTACCGCAATCAAAATACGTGGGATTGGGAGAACTTCCCCGGCGGTAGTGTTATCTTCAGAGTCTTTGAGAAGCGAAATGGCGACAGTGAGCCATGCGTAGCTTATTCGACCCCCCGCATGACGGTAGAAAGTTGAGCCCTACAGTGGATGCATTCATTGCAACAAACGGAATTAGGACCCACCTTCCTGTGGAGTTTCCGTCGGAAACTCCGGAGAATTCAGGAAACATTGTCCATGGTTTGGCGCCCCACAATATGTTCCATAACACAATGTCGGTTTTGGATCCTTCGTGGCGTAAGTTGACCCCTTCCGGAAATTTTCGGGAGTTCGTCAATGAGAACTGTAGCCATCTGATTTTCACGATGGCTAACTTTTTCCGAGTTGGGGATTTCTCGCCAACAATGCGGAAGCGGTATGACTATTTCGCCCGAGCCCTCGATGGCTACGACAAGCCGATCGTTATTTTCGGAATGGGCTCGCAGGCTAAGTCCGGGCAGAAGCTGTCTGGGGATGCACTTCCTGAAGAGGGAATTCGATGCTTGAAGAAGATTGTTGACAAGGCTCAAGCGATTTCCGTGCGTGGAGACTACACAGCTGAGCTAGTTCGCCGTGTGCTAGGGCGTGAGGCTGACAATGTCTACGTGACCGGGTGTCCAAGCTATTTTTCGAAGCCTGATGCATTTGAAAAGCTCTCCCAGGCCTTGTCGGGGCCTGTCGATGGAAGCTTTGCAGTGAATGTAACTGATTACTCGAGGGCCGCGGATCAACACCTAGTTCGTGAAGCTGTGCGGGAGAACTACTTCTTGGTTGAGCCGGCAAACGCGCAGGTACATCGGTTCCATCTCGATTCTCTCCTAGCGGGAGAGAGCCAAAAGGTGCCGTCAGAACTTGAGTTTCTTGCAGGATTCGGAGCGAAAGTGCCCGAATTTTTTCGGTCGTATTACCGTCTCTTTAGGCACTTTGATTCGTGGATTGATTTCAATACAGAACTGGTTAAGGGAACAGTAGGGACGAGGTTCCACGCCAATATGGCATCCATGTTGTCAGGTGTTCCTTCTGTGTGGGTTACCCATGATGAGAGGACTCGAGAGCTCACAAAGACCTTGTCGTTGCCCTCTGTAGACATCAAAAAGGCTGAGAAGCTCACTGTTCCGGAGATCTTGGATAAGGCTGATTTCTCCGGCTCATTGAAAGCGGTGCCTGGGAACTTTAAGCGCTTTAACGCATTCTTGAGAGCGGCTAGCCTCCCCGAAGTAACGGCGCCCAAAAATTAAGGAGATTTGTAGTGCAAGATGTCTCAGTCTATGGCAGCTGTGTCGCTCGAGATGTAGTCAGAGTAGCTTCTGATTCATTCGCTCTTGAGCGTTACTATGCCCGCTCGTCGTGGATTTCTTCGACGTCAGCTCCAGTCCCACTCCCATCGGTAGAGTCTAAGCTGACCAGCGCTTTCCAGAAAAAGATGGTTGAAATTGACTATCAATCTAGAGCTCTTGATGGTGTCTTGGGCTCAAAGAGCGAACTGATTCTTCTCGATTTGGTCGATGAACGGCTAGGAGTGTATCCAGTGAAGTCTGGAGGCTACGTCACGTGGCTGAACGAACTGAATCATTCAGGCTGGCTGAGCCACACTCCGCACGGCTCACTCATCGAATTCGGTTCCGATAAGCACTTCGCACTATTTGAAGCTGCGGCGAAGAACGTAGCTGCAAGGCTAGAGGAGCGGAACGCCGTGCTACTCCGAGTGCTATTCGCAGATTCAAGTGACGATGGGGAAGAAGTGCCCAAGACAAATAACCGGTCGGCAAAAGAGTGGAATGAGCTTTACGACCGCTACTACGGGTGCGCGGCAGAAGCTGGGCTCAAAGTCCTCGAGGTTCCAGCTGAACTTTGCGTATCAAGCGCCGAGCATATGTGGGGACCGGCGCAATACCATTACGCGGATGGTTTCTATCGTTGGGTAGCGCAACAAGTGTCGTAATTCTCAGAGTTAACCACTGCGAGTACAGTTTCTTTCCGCTAAAGTCGTTCAAGCTGCCTATACTAATCGCGGCGGAATTCTCTCAATTTCGCGGTGTTAGGCATGTTGCTTTTCGGTTAGTTGCCATCTTCGATACTTAAGGTTCTCTCTTGAAGAAAAAGTTTAGGATCCCTGCTGGTGTGCAGGGATTTTCCGTTCTTGTGGAAACACTTCGCCCACTTGAATCAAAAGATTTTATCGTCCGCATCTCGAATAGTAGAAACGCGATGAATTCGGACTCAGGCGTTGAAACTGATCTCAGTTGGTCGCCAGGGCTGAAGACCTATTTCCACTACTGCGGAACGCGAAATGCTACCGGTTGGGCGCGGCTGAGGGAATTTAAGTGGGATAACGGCGCCGAGGACCTTGTTGTTGAGATTACGAATTGGTCTGCCAAGGACTTGGCGGATGCTATCTCTGACATTCGTTTAGGAGTTCGTTTGGCAAACCAGGGATTGAATCGGGTCACTATTGTCGGAGAGGACGTATAGCCGTGGACGTATCGGTAGTCATTGGTTTTCGTGATTGGGGAATTCGACGACTAAGACTGGCAGTTACCAGTATCAAAGAATCGTTCGGAACTGCCGAAGGTGAAGTGGTGCTGTCTGACTTCGGCTCTGTCGATCGCCATGCAAGCGAAGAGCTCGCGAAGGAGCTCGGTATTCAATACGTGTATACCGAAACAGATGGACCGTGGTCTCGTTCTCGCGCTCTCAACGCAGGATTTGCAGTTTCAAAGGGCGATATCCTCGTGTCGACCGATGCCGATATGGTCTTCTCTCCAAAGTCATTCGAGAGAATTGTTGAGGTAGCAAAGTCTAACCCGAACTCAGCGTTCTTTCTGCAGTGTAGAGACCTGCCTGAGCATATGACTGATGAATGGGTGGATGAGAACCCAGACGCGTGGGCTGAGATGGAAGCCGCAAGCAGGCTGCGTCCCCGGTGGGGAATGGGCGGCATGATGGCGATTTCGCGCGTGGGTTTTGAGGCTATTCGTGGCTTCGATGAAAGACTTCACACCTATGGTGGTGAGGACTTGGACTTTGCCCAGCGAGCTCGCCGAGCCGGTTTCAAGACGATGTGGATCGAGGATCCTCAAGTCCGGATGTATCACATGTGGCATCCACCGACAGCCAAGGTGGTCGCGAAGACTCCCGAAGGAGTTTTGGCAGTCCAGAAGAACCGCAACGTTGTATACAACGACAAGACGTTCGTCCGGAACTTCCTTAACTGGCAGTACAGGCCGGAAGATGCAGCTCCTTTGGTGACGATTGCTATCGCCACCAAGGACCGCGCTGACATCATCGGTGAGACGATTCAGTCTGCGTTGTTCCAAAGCGTCCAGGACTTTGAAATCGTCGTCGTGGACGACGGGGGAACAGACGATCTCGAGGAAGTACTGGATAGTTTCAACGACTCGCGAATTCGGTACTTCAGCCAAGAACAGCGAGGTATCTCAGCTGCAAGAAATAAGGCACTTGATGTTTCGAGGGGCCTATATACCGCCGTCATCGACGATGATGACATCATGCATCCTCGTCGCCTTGAATGGCACTTGGCGTCGCTCGATGAAGGTCTCGACGGCAATGTCGGGTCCTTCCTCAATTTTCAGAACGACACCGGTGAGCTGGAACTCCAAATTTCGATGATTCCCGCTGTCTACACCGCGTTTGAAAAAGGCGCGGCGCCCGGGCACGGTACCTGGTTTATTCGGACGGATGTGCTTCGCCGATTTAGGTATGACGAAACATTAACCAGTGGTGTTGATAACAACATCATGTTGAGGATGCTTCGTTCCGGTGTGAAGCTCGGTCATACCGGAAAGCCAGTGACTTTGCGCCGTCAGCATTCTCGACAAGTCACGGTTACTGATAACAAGAACCAAGCGGAGGCTGCGAATTCAGCGCTCGCCTTCTTCAAGTGGAACCTCAACAGCTGGACTAGGAAGCGGCTCGAGGAGCAGAGAAGCTCTGAGGGGGCTTGGCCACAGATTGAGGACCGTGAAGCCTTGATTGAGCAAGCCAGAATTTACTTGCCGGATCATTTGAGCCAGCGCACCGTTGAAGTCCTGTCTGACGAGGTAATTTCCCATGACGGATGGGATGGCGATGTAAATTCGCATTTCGTAACTCTGGAAGGCGTAGGCACTGCCCACGTCGCTGAGATACGACACGCCAGCTTCGCGGACCTTGTCCGGCTGCGCCAACGAGGTCTCGACTTCACTGCGCGGCCTGATTCCGACGAATCGGAAGCAAGCTGGATGGAGTCGCTAGCGAGGATGCTTGAGAGCAAGATGGGCCCCGATGGTTTTGCAGTAGTGCTTCCCAGCGATGCTTCGGCCAATCAGGATACGCAAGAGCTTCTTCAGGGGGCTGCGACTTTCGCGGACTCGAAGTTCGATTTCAGCGTTCGGCTAATTGATTCGGGTGAAGGTTTTGAACTGCCAGCTGGCAGCTATGTACTTGGTCAACACTATTTTGGAGTCAAATAGATGAAGTTCACGCAGCAAACAAACTCGCTTGGACAGTTCAGCATTGTGTGGGAACGGACCGAGTATGATGCATTTCCACCGGCGCTGGAATTTACCGCCGACCATGCTCCGCGTGTTATCCACCCTGATCGTCGCGCTGTTGCTCTCACTCTTCTTTTCTCCCCGTGGGCGGGCGACGAGATGACCTTTCCTGGAAGGATTGGTCCCAACACTGCGCACGAGATTCGGGAGTTCACGGAATGCGCGTCATCGTCGATTGGCCCGATTGAGTATTACCCGAAAGGGCTTCCCATCGGGGCCTTTTCAGGGACGGTATCTAATCAGCTCGATGGGTTTGTTGATGTGGAGAAGCCTGCAATCTACGATTTGCCCAATCATGAATTCAACGGTGCCCTTCGCACGATGAAGTCGTTGGCCATCGGAACCAATAGCTTTATGTTCAAGAGGCACGAATCCGACATCGTCCCAGCTATCGGCGTGGGCGTGCTCTTCGCTGAAGATCTTGGGCTGGATGAAATTGTGATTGAGGCCGACTTGAGCGAAAAACAACTCATCTCTTTGCGTAGGCTGCTTTCTGCAGTTCGACTAGGCTTGTCAATAAGGTAAATCTACTTTTAGAAGGGCAGTAACAATATGAAGGCATTGGTTACTGGTGGCGCAGGATTCATCGGTTCGCACTTGGTAGATCTCCTAGTGTCGGAAGGCTACGACGTCGACGTACTGGATAATTTCTCTTCGGGGCGCGAGGAAAACCTTGCAGACGCGCTAGCCTCGGGAAAAGTTGAAATTCTCCGGGATGATATTCGTAGTTTCGATTTCGATAAGCACTTTGCGCAGGCTCCAACAGATGTAGTGTTCCACCTTGCTGCTCAGATTGACGTTCGCAAGTCGGTTGAAGCTCCAGAGGAAGATTGCGAAACCAATGTGGTCGCCACCGTCAAGATTGCTAACGCCGCGCGTAAGCACAATGTGCGGAAGATCATCCACACGTCGTCTGGCGGTTCGATTTACGGTAGCCCTGAGACTTTCCCCGTCGATGAGTCTTATGACGTCATGCCGGAATCGCCCTATGCGGCCGGCAAGGCAGCAGGGGAGTTGTACCTAGGCATGTTCTGTCGCTTGTACCCACAGCTGCAGTGCGCGTTTATCGCGCCTGCGAATGTCTACGGGCCTCGTCAGAATCCGCATGGTGAGGCCGGCGTGGTGGCCATCTTTGCAGAACGCTTGCTCAATGCTCAGCCCACCAAGGTGTTTGGTAACGGCGGTAACACGCGTGATTACGTGTTCGTTAAAGACGTAGCGCGCGCCTTCTACCTTGCGTGGCTCCATGCCCCTAGTGGCGAGAGGTTCAACATCGGAACTGGCGTTGAGACCAGTGACCGAGAGCTCCACACAATGGTGGCGGCAGCAGCCGATGCTGTGGATCAGCCCGAGTTTGCACCGGCCCGGCTTGGCGACGTCCCCCGATCCTGCCTGAACTCTCGCAAGGCAGAGCGACAGCTGGGGTGGAACGCTGAAGTGTCAATTGAAGAAGGCATTGGCACAACGGTGGACTTCTTCAGGAAAACAATCTAGCGCGAAACGCAGGGGTCTGCCGGGCAGCTATTTTACTGTGTAATACGATTAATCTATGTACGATACCAACACTGTCCGCACTGTCGTTGTCCCCGCAGCCGGCATGGGCACTCGTTTCTTGCCCGCCACGAAGACTGTTCCGAAGGAACTCCTGCCAGTGGTCGACACCCCAGGCATCGAAATGATTGCGGAGGAAGCCGCTGCAGCAGGAGCAACGCGGTTGGCCATTGTCACATCACCAAACAAGCAAGAGGTACTTCGTCATTTCGATGAGTTCCCTGATTTGGTTGATATTCTCCGTGCTCGCGGCAAAGATGAACAGGCCGAGAAAGTAAAACGTGCAGCCCAGATTATTCATCCCGTTGCCGTGACCCAAGAAAGGCCTTTGGGGCTCGGGCATGCCGTCGGTCTAGCTGAGCAGGTGCTGGGCGACGATGAAGACTATTTTGCCGTCATGCTTCCCGATGACGTCATTGAGCCCACCGCAGCTATGAGCGAGATGATTCGTGTGCGCCAAGAACACGGCGGTTCTGTGTTGCTCGCGGTGGAGGTGGATCCGGCCCACGTATCGAACTACGGCGTGTTCGATATTGAGGACACTGACCAGGATGGTGTGAAGAAGGTCGTAGGCATGGTGGAAAAGCCTGCCGTCGAGGATGCCCCGTCGAACCTGGTGGCCACAGGCCGCTACCTTTTGGACCGCGCGATTTTTGACGCGCTGAGCCGCATCAAGCCCGGCAAGGGCGGGGAGCTACAGCTAACCGATGCAATTGACCTCCTGATCTCCGAGGACCACTCCGTCCACGTCGTTGTGCATAACGGTATTCGCCACGATTTAGGCAACCCCGCCGGCTTCATCCCCGCAAGCGTCGAATTCGGGCTACGTCACCCAAAATACGGGCAAGCTTTGTACCGTGATTTGGAAGCGATTATGGAAAAATACCGCCTACAATTTAGGGAGCGAACCTCTCGAAGGATATCCGCGTTTTGATTCCCAGATTTGATCAGTCAGAACGCGAATTATCGGAGTTTAAGACTCGTCAAATCTTAGTTTTCGTTCGAAACTCAGCGAGAGTTCAGGACAAGGTGCCTCACCGTTAGCGCTTCGAGACGCAATGCGTGAAGTGTAGGGGAGCTGCTACTTCCCAAAAAGCCGATTTAAGAACTGTCTAGTGGCTTTAGCACTCTCCCAATCAAATTCCGTATATGGCGAGAATCCAAAACTCTCTAAATTGGCTAGGAGTTTTGCGGAATATTTACTTGATAAAAACTGGTAATGGTCGGTATTGGCTTTAAGCATAAAACTCATGTCTGTTTCCGAAGCGAAGGATAGCAAATCGTCTGGGATCTCTTTGAATAGAGGTGCGATCAGTTCCACCTTCCCGACGGAGATGAAATACAAAAGGCTCATTGTGGTGGTATATGAGTCAGTAACACTAATCGGGTTAGGCCATTTTTCGGGCAAGCTCGGGAGGCTTAAGTTTTCACAATACTGTGGTGCCAAGAGAGTGGCTATTGCCGTTTTTAGAAATCTCTTTCTATCTGTGCTTCCAGCTAGTGACCGGATTGAATCGGTGAGGAGTCGTGGATCGCTTTGAAGTAGAAGTTTTGCGGTGCCGAGTTCCGTGATTCCATTCGTGACCGGCGATTCTGTTAGCCCCATGAGTTCAAGCGGTGCGACTCGTTTAGGAGATTTTACCGGACGGGAAAAGGTTTCTCCTAGGATTGAGCCAAACGAATGTTGCGTAGCCCCGAAGTACTCTGCAGTGAGGATTGCTCCGGTAGCCATAAATGTCCAGTGGTTTGTTGCAAAAGAATCCTTTTGGGTCGGAGTACGGCGAATATTGGTCTTGATAACAAGCGGATCAAAGTTGTTAAAGAATTGGGCCTCACGCTCGAACCATCCTCCGAAATCAAGCGATACAAGATGTGCTTGGCCCCCCAGCAATCGATGCGCGGCAAATGAATCGAATCCGCCAGAGAAGCTTAGAATGTGCCCACCACCACGAGGGGCGATTGGAGGGCAAGTTGCTGAGCTGCTAACAGAGCTCTTAGTAAACTTTCTTAAAAGCTGTGTAGTTTCATCCGCTACGGGAAAGTCGTAGAAGATCGAATCGAACTTTGTGCCACAAAGTGTGCTCAATGCTACTGCGATGGCGTTCGTGCTGGCCTTTACATCGCGGTCGAATTCGTACCACAGCTCATGTTCTTGGCAGTCAAATTTAGCAAGAAGGGAGATGCGTTGGTTTGAAACATCTAGCTGACTAAACTCAATAGTGTTTGGCATTTTGTCGTTTCTCTATGGGATCAAAAGTAGGTGTACTGAACACTAGTCTAATGCTTTTGCCATTCCACCTTGGGGCGAGAATCTGGGGTCCGCGAATAGTTGGATGTGGTTGAAGAGGCGATCCATGTCGTCGTCAAGCACGTGCACGTGGCCATACGCAATGAGTGATGCCCATGTTTGGGCGCCGCACTGAAACTGCGGAACTTTCAGTTTTCTCTCTACTTCGTCTCTTACCTCCGCAGGCACGTGAAGCCGCTCATCGTCTACGAATTTGAGAAGCAGATCCTTCTCGTTGGCGCAGATGAAACTCAGCAACACGCTGGTGTCCGCAACGATGAACCTTCTCGTCATGGCGAACCTACTCGTTGGCGAAGAAGTCATCCAGGTCTGCCTCTATATCGCACTGATCTGTGAGATTCTGGCTGACAGAAGTTGGAGCGGCGTGCATTGAGTCCGCTACTTCCTCGGGGCTAACACGCTCGGCGAACGCTACGGTTGACAGGGCGATGAGTCCTTGGGAGTAGGCCTTGTAGGCATCGGCAACGAGCCTTTCGGAAGCCCGCGGAAGAGCAGCAATCTTGCGTGCGTGGTCATACGAGGCTTTCCATCCGAAGCGGGAGGCGAGTCCCTTGGCGGTGTGATCCCTTAGCTCTTCCTTGGTTTCTTTTGAAATAAGTCCAGCTTGGTGCAGCTGGATGGCTGCTACATGCGGAGAGACTTGGAACCGTTGGACAACTGTAGACAATAGCTCTTCCGCATCTGCGTATGCAGGCAGCTCTTGTAACGCTTCTTCAGGGCAGAGCACGCAGCGCGCAAAGGTGTTTGCGCGTGTTTCGGAAGGCAGAGTCTTGTCACATTGCAAGGAAGCGCCATCCTCCGTGATGTCCCCGGCCACGATGTGCCCGATTTCGTGGGCGACGGTGAAACGCTGTCGGAAAGGATTGTTGCTCGTGCTAATCCCTACGGTTAAGGCACCTGAAGCAGGATCGCGAAGAGTCAGTGCATCGAGGTCATTCGTCAAGTCGAGCACGATGAAGTCAGCGTCAACGAGCTTCATGAGATTGTTGATGTCGCTGACAGGCTCTACGCCGAGATCGTGCATTGCTCGAAAACTGGCAGCCAGTTCAACACCGTGTTGCGATGGGCTCGTTGAATTAGGCATGCGCGCTATCCAGGTTCACTCGTAGTTGGAGATAAGGCAGAAGAGTTTGAGTTGCTTCCTCGGCTTTGGCCTGGTGGCCGCGGGCCGCAACGCGTACACGCTGGGAGAGCGGGGTGGCGTCCACAAGCTCAGCGGCATCGATCCCGAGAGCCCACGCGAGGGCCATGATGTGGTGGAGAGTTGGCGTGGCTGAGCCTTTCTCTAGGCGAGCCAGGGTGGGCTGGGACAGAATTTCATCGGTCATGGCGGCGAGCTCTCTTTGGCTGAGTCCGCGAAGTTGACGCTGTGCGCGGACGCGCTCGCCGAAGTCGGTGGGGATGTTCATTTGTGCTCCTTGTTGACTTCGATTAAACACGTGAATCAGATTTGAGTCAATATGATTCAGGGTGCCGTATGATCAGGGGAAAGCTTTTCTGATCTCTGTGATCGCATGCGCAAACGGAATCCGCTCCTGCTCGATGCGCAGCCTTCCTTTGGTGTAAAGCAAGCGGTAGGCGCGTTGCTCTTCGGTGGTGAGGTGGGTGAGGGTGGCGGAGCCGTCGCCGGGGTCGGGGACGGCTAGGTGCTGGAACTCGGAGACGTTGGCGATATCGAAACCTAGGATGGAGGTGGTTGCGGAAGTGCCGGCAAACGTGGAAAGTGCCGGGACGGTTTGTTCTGCATGATGAGCGCTCAGTCTATAGTCGCTGTTCAGTGGAAAAGTGTCCCTAAACAAGGATGCGTACAGCAGACCCCTATTGGCCGTAGAAGATCGTCCTTAATTCATACGGAAAGACTTGCAGTATTCGGCTGGATTTCGCATTGATAGGAGCATCAAGGCTTTTAAGTGCGTGGTTTCGGCGACGGATTCTTCTACCTTCGTTAATCCTGAAGAAGAATTGCTTACATGGTTGCGAGCTATGTGAATGGTCCGGATACTTTACATATGGGAAACGTTCAGGGTGACATCACCCGATATCGCCTAAGTGAAGGCATCACCTCAGGTGAGCTTGCAAACCGGCTAGGGGTAGCGCGCGCAACCGTGTTGGCTTGGGAAAAAGGGGAAAGAAACCCCAGTCCCAAGAATCTAGAGCGACTACACGAGCTGTTTAGAAGCAAGGAACTTATTCACTTTGAACGTGAAGAGGGGGTAAGTATGCCGGTAACGGCAGGCCTTCAAACACTGCCTTTTGACGAGCTCAGCCCAGAAGACTTTGAGAATTTCTATGCGGATTTTCTGAACTACAAATTCCCAACCGCTGATCAAGTCACGCGGTTGGGGGCCCGTGGACATCGGCAACATGGAATGGACGTCATCGTTATTGAGTCCGGCAAGATCGTTTTTGCTGTGCAGTGTAAACGGGAGAAGTCGTTTAGCGCTTCTAAAGCCAAAGAAGTTTTTCGAAAGGTAGCCGAGGAAGACCTCGCAAAACAGCTTGAAGAAGCCGAAAAAGTCCTGGGCTTAGCCGTGACGTCATGTTCCCCATCCCTTTCACTTCTGGCTATAGAAGAGCCGGGGTGGAAAGTCTGGGACGGGTCTCACCTCTCTAGGGAGATTAGACAGCTTCCGAAGCATCAGGCTGTCAATCTAGTCGATTCCTATTTTCCAGGCTATAGAGCAAGCTTTTTAGGCATTGACGCGCCTAGCGTATGGGAGCATCCCAGCTCGGCTTTTGATGGACCTTTTGAAAGTGGTCCGTTTCACCATGGTTGGAATCGTGTGGGATACGATGAACCGCTCAATCAACTTAAGAATATGCTTGACCGTCCTGGGCCATCGTTGTCACTAGTTGTAGGGCAAGGCGGGGTTGGGAAAAGTCGTCTCTTAAAGGAAGTTTCCGTTCATGCTCTCCTGAAAGCGGACGTATTTGTTCTTTCAGGGGTCTCGGAGGTTGGCCCAGAGCAATTCGAATTCATTCCCATTGATGGTCCAGTCGTAGTTTTGATCGATGATGCGCAGGATAAGGCAGGTCTTTCGTATATTGTAAAGCGCATTTGGGAACGCAATAAGAGTACAAAAATAATTCTCGGCTTGCGGAAATCAGCTTTCAAAAGAACTCTTAGCGATCTTGAACGTGCACAAGCACTTCCGCAGGATTTCGAAAATATTGAACTTAATGGGCTCTCGACTCATGAGGCGCTTCTTCTTGCTGAGCAGGTCTTAGGTGAAGGTGTCGATGATCACAGCACATTGTACTTCGCTCAACGGGCCAAAGATAGCCCGTTGGCGGTGGTGCTCGGTGGGCATCTTATTAAGAATAAGGTATTGGCGGTCACAGATTTCGCTGCTGATTTGGAATTCCGTCGCCGAATGTTGAGTTTCTATGTCGATTTTCAAGCATCAAATCTGTCAACCTCAGATAGATACAAGGTAAAAGAATTTCTTGAGGTGTTGGCTTTAATCCAACCTTTTAATAGCTCTTCAGAGGGGTGCCAGGCAGCGGTTCGGTCTCTCAGTGGATTGGGCCCAAGGCAAACTACTGCGCTTTTGCGGGAACTTGTTGAAGTCGGTTTGGTTGAACAGCGGGGGCGTTCTTTCCGGATTGTCCCTGATCTCGTTGGCGAAATGCTTTTGTCGGACACATCGTTTGATCAATCGACACATGCATCGACTCAATTCTTGGAACATAGCCTTAGCCTTTTAGAAGGTGATGCTCTAAAGAACGCTTTTGTGAACGTTAACAGGATTGAAATAGACGCGGAATCTTTGCGAGTGGGTGACCTGCCAGACAGCAGTCTCCTTTGGGGGTGGCTACAAGATGAGCTTTCTTCTGCTGATGCCTTCGAACGTGCCCAACTGTATTCATTGCTGAAAGAAGTCGCTGAGTTCCAGCCGAAGAAAGTACTCGATAAGGTCGAATGGGGCTTAAAGCATCCGGTAAAGGATTACGGGGAAAACAACAAGCAATGGGAAACTTTGTACCCAAATGGTGAAGTGATGGCGCTGCGCGAAATGGTGCAGGCTCTGCAAATTGTTGGACATTGTTATGAGTACATCGATAGAACGCTTTATATTCTTTTGCAAATTTGGAAGCGGCAAGAAGCTTTTGGTCAAGAAGGCAGACCGCTAGCACGCAACCATTCTGCACGAGAAGCAATCAAAAAGATCGTTGGGTTCGAAGTCGGAAAGAGTGTGGCCTTTAGTGAAAGGGCGATGCGGTACATCTTGGAATTCGATGCCTTCGACTTGCCTGACTCGAAGTTTTCGTTGCTGATGCCCCTTTTAGAGATTGAGTGTGAATCAGCTACGTTTGACGGTCGGGTAGTTAGCTTCAGGTCATACCCCATTCGCCCTGAGGCTGTGGAGCCGCTCAGGAGCAGAATTGTTGAATCAGCTCTCGAGGAATTTGCCGATTCTGATCTAAAAAAGGCTGCTGGGGCCCTAATTGTCTTTAAAAATGTCTTGCGTCATCCTCGAGCTAAATTTGGCGGGTCTGCATCATCTGAAGAGTTATCTTCGTGGGAGAAGCGTGCAAAAGGACTTCTGAAAGGCATAGAGCGCGTACTGGAAACTGATGAGTATGCTTCAACGAAAACTGTTGGAGTGCTGGCTTCCGGAAACAATCTGAGGAACACGAACGTACTTCGAATTCGAGATGCTTGGGCACGATTTATCGACAAGGTCGCCACGACAGAAGATGCTAAGCGGCAAATGGTTTGGTATCCGGAAGGGCTCGTTTGCCTTTTGCCATATGAACGATTAAGAGATTGCGTTGAAGAACAAGACGCATTTATTGTCGACGTGATAGAAGGATATAAGGATGCAGGATCAGCTGCGCTGTTGAATGATTTCAAGCGTCGTATCGAGGTGACCGAGCAATTTTTTGGCCGAAAATCTGGTGGTCACCGATTCATTCAGTTAGTTGTTGAGGAATTTCCTACCGTTGGTGTTCTCATTTGCAGAGATCTACACATGCATCGTTGCCTTTCTCCTTTTTCTGGCTCCTTGACTTCTTCGGCTCTCTTAGGCTTGGCGAAGTGCAAGCAGCCCTTGGCTTTGGATTGGATTGACAGACTTTATACTCAGCATGATTGTGAAGTCGATATCTTAAAAACGCTCGCTTATTTGGATTTTTCAGATGAAAGCGTCCAGCGAATAATCAATATTCTAGAAAAATCAGTGAGCAATCCAAATGAGATGGTCCGAGTCACCGTCTGCAATGCTTCTTTACGGTTGAATGATGCAGGGGAGACCGAAGCGGCACTTCGAGTTGTGGGAAGGGTATCAATCGGACAGTCAGTAGCAGTTCTTAACGCAGTCTGGGAGTTTTACCTCGGGGTTTGTCGGGGAGACGAGCAGGCGGCCTTGGAGAAAATGATTGAGGAGCGGCAATCTGAACTTTTGGAATTTCCGAGTCTCGACGGTCCATGGCTTGGAGACGCGTTGCCTAGGGCAATCGAAGAAGGGAGATCAGCTGTCATCAAACTCTTGGAAGGCAGAACTAAGATTTGGTCAGCAACAACGAATCCTCATGGTGCTGCGATACCCACTGGGTTAGCAGAAAGTAGGGGGATGCCACGTAATGAGTTTTTTGCGGTGAAGCTCATTCAAATGGCGAATTGGATGGCTAGCATTAGTCAAAGCGATATTCTCAAATCAGGAATCGTGTACTTTGTGGCGGCTTTGGTTGGGCCATGGGATGTAGAAGTTCTTCGAATCATTGCTTCGCAAATCCGTTCAGGTAGTAAGGAAGGGTACCTTTTGCTCTTGGCGGCACCGGTTGAAACTTGCTGGAAACAGCCTGAAGAAGTGGTTTCAATTCTCCAAATCGCCGACGGGATGGGGCAGGACTATTTGCGCTTGGTCGAAGACGCATTGTGTACCAATATGCTGCCCCAACTCAAGAGTGGAACTCCTGGGGAGGTTTTCCCGGAAACTCTCGAACAGTTAGAGGGATGCAAGAAACTCGCGGAAACCTATCAAGACTTAGTAAGTGTCGCGAATTTTTACCAGAAGCTCGCCGAGAGGGCTGAAAGAGAAGCTAAGTGGGAACTTGCGAGTGAACAGAGGAATGTGGGGTTGCCCGCAAATCGTGGACACGTAGTGGAGCTACCTAGTGGTTAGGCAGCTATTTCTTTTCTGCTGTTGA
>QWCJ01000247.1_pt1 | contig 21535 bp, 14 predicted proteins | sample 1972501 | NCBI WGS metagenome assembly QWCJ01 (sample SAMN09866711, study PRJNA288562) | Human vaginal metagenome isolate term2_vaginal, whole genome shotgun... | isolation source: vagina | host: Homo sapiens | place: USA: California
GGCGGGGTCCCACCTCTTCCCATTCCGAACAGAGAAGTTAAGCCCGCTTGCGCCGATGGTACTGCAATGCAATGCGGGAGAGTAGGTAGCCGCCTTTTTTAACGAAGCCCTCAGGATATTATGTCCTGAGGGCTTTTTTGATATCATTTTTTCTGGCAAAGGTGGTGGCTTCGAGAGTTTAGGACTTGGTAGAAAAAATATGGCGTTTCTTTTTGCTCTGGATGACTCGACAACAATGATAAAAAAAAAGTAATTATATTTTGCAAAATGAAGAACAAGAAGTGAAGAATGGGGAGCGAAGAATGAATGAAGACAGCCGCGCCAGATACAAGAAACGTATGGGCGTGGTAGAAGTTTACACGTATGAACTTTTAGCCTACATCATGCCTTCCTGTTTTTATACTGTTCGCGGTTACGTGGTTACCACAATCGTAGGGGTCTGCGGCGCCCCCCAAAAGTAAATACCTGCCGAGCCTTTAGCTCCCCCATTAAATATCAGCTGAGCCGAGTTTAGGGTTTTGTTTTTTAAAAATTTAGCCCAACCCCAGCCATGTACATTTTGCCAACGTTGGCTGTTATGGGTGTTTTCATGGAAGTTTCGATCGTCATTTTCCCAAATCTTGCGTTTAATCCGTATGCCACATAGTTGTCTTCGTCTCCCCAATGCGCTCCCATTTGTAGACTGAGATAACGCCATACGCAGTAGGCTGTGCCTATTGAGAGCGTGCCACTGTTTTTGATGCGTCCGTTGCCCCTATAGTATCCTCCTTCTGCGGCGATGGTAAGTTTTTGGTCGCCCCATGTGGGTAAAGAAATGTTTCCGCCTACATATACGAGTGGCGTAAGCATTTTGGTTGTGTTTTGATAGCTGTAAAAGCCAACGTTCCGAATTCCCAAGGCGACGGAACTTGCCATGCTATGCCAATGTGTGGAGAAGGCCGCACCTGTGTTCAGCGCACAGCCATTTGTGGTCAACAATGTCCTCTCGCTCATCAGTGCCACCGTGGCATATACGGACAGACTGCTGTTTAGTAGCAAGGCGTATCCCAAGTCGAATGAGAAGCTGCGCATACATTTCCCGTTATCAGGCATCTGGTTCATGTCTTTGTCCACATTTTGTTCCAGCTTGCCCATGTCAAGGTATCGCATTCCCACGCATAAAGCTTGTTTTTCATGTCGCCAAGCCATGGTAAGCGTGTGCCATGTATAGTTGTTGACATGCTCAGCATTGTCGATGTAGCCAAATTGATAATCGGCTCTCATGGCCGTGTCATTCGTCATGAAAATATTGCATGGCTGTGTGTAGGGGTAGCAACCGCCTTCTCGCAGGGTTGTGGTTCCGCCCATGGCAAGTGAGTTGGCTGACGAGGGTAAATCCACGATGGGAAAAGGGCGGCCTTGCGCCATCGCGTGGCATGAAATGAGGCATCCGATTATGATCAGGAGATATTTATTCATTGAGTTATCTTTTAACGAACATTTCTTGATAGGTCTTTCCTTGGCAGGTTATGTAGAGCGTGTATTGCCCTACCGTGAGACTTGATACATTCATTGTATAGGTGCGTTTGTCGGCATCTAATGAGGAGGTGTCAAAAGCGTTAGCTTTAACCAGTTTGCCCGCCACGTTCCTTATTTGCCACTTTACATGCCCATCAATGGTATCTCCCACCTTGAGGTATAACATTCCGGAGGTTATCGTGGGAAACAAACTGTATATACCTTCATTCCGATATACAAACACGTCGAAGGTCATCGTGCCGCTCTGACCGTGCTTGTCTGTGGCTTTTATGTGTATTTGTCGCTGTCCCCACGTGGAGCCCACCACGTTCATACGGCCATCTTTTACAAGGATATCTTTTCCTTGTTCTTCACTGTTCATAAGTTCGTACTTGACGGAATTCACATCTTCATCATCCGTTATTTCGCGTAAATCAATTTGCGTGCACTCACCCAACCGCAGTCGTATCTTCTGCGCCTGACTCTTCATGGAAGGGACTTTGTCCGCCACCACCTCTATGATGAATCGATAGGAACTCTTGGCACCAAACTCGTCTCTTGCGCTAACAGTGACTGGATAAACGCCCGGCATGTATTGCTTGGCCTCTATGCGTATATTCACCCCGGATTTAGTATGGACGATGTGCAATCTATCAACAGTACTGAAGGCCACAGTCCATTTATGGTTCTCAGGGTCTTCGATGCGCAGCGTGATGTCCCTGGTGTCATTGCCGGCTAACGTTATGCGCTCGCTTTCAATGTCTGGCGTGATTTGTGGTGGTGTGTTGTTGAGCGTCGCAATGCTGTTTGGCAATACGATCAAAGTCGATTGGTGTCCATTCCTTGCCTCTGCCAATATGCCAAAATAATATTTTGTGTTGTTATCCAAATGCGTGACGGTATATTGAATCGCTTGGTTTTCTTTGGCAAATTGAGCAGGAATGTTGTACGCTTGAACATCCTTGTTGGTGTAATTGGCTGTTGTAATGGGATTTTTGGAACAGTAGAGCACATATTTTTGTAATGAGCCATCAGCCCCATTGTTTTTTGATGTCCACGCCATCCTTATCTTGCCATAGTCCGGTTTGGCCTGATTGACAAGAAAGAAAGGTGCGGTGGGGGTCGTCTCGTGGTCGTAATCAGCCAGTGCCACGAGTGCGTCGGCATAGCCACTGCCCATAGAGTTGCGATATGTCTCGGTTAAATACTTGTTGTAATCTATTGGGCGAACACCTGTCAGAAGTCTTTCCCTAAGTTGTTTGGCGGTGAACCGCGCGTTGCCGTATTTGGAAACTATTAGCGCTGCGATGGCCGATACGTGTGGTGTGGCCATTGACGTGCCTTGCATATAGGCATATCCGCCGTTGGGATGAGCCGTGGTGGCGGGTACGGTGCTCAATATGGCAGACGTGGGCTGGCCGTCCTGCAACGGATAAAGCCCATTTACCGGTTTTGAACCACCTGGTGCCGAGATGTCGGTCCACGAACCATAGTTGGTGTACCAAGACGCGCTGAAGTCGGGGTTGAAAGATGATACCGACACCACGGACGATTCCGCCGAAGGCATGCTGGGGGCGGATGTGGCATCGTTGCCGGCGGCAAATACCACCAATCCACCTTGCATCAATGGTTTGTCGGTCTTGTTGCCACCTGCATAGGTGTTAAAATAATGGATGGCATCTTTAATAACTTGTGGCGTTTGTTTCATGATACGATCGTATCCCCATGAGTTTTGGCTAATTATCGCTCCGTTATTGGCACCATATACGATCGCCGCCGCCTCGCGGTTGCGGTCTCCCGTGCCGATGGTTTCCGAGGAGTGTTTGTCAGAAGGGTTATAATTGGGATTGTTTCTGAATATCTGGCAGCACATCAATCTAACCCCCGTGTTGGGATTGCCGTTTCCTCCTGCTATACTGCTGATACCTTTGGCGTTGTTGTTGCGAGCGGCGATAATCCCCGCGACATGCGTGGCGTGGCGAGTAGGAGTGATGAGTGCGTTATCTTCCGTAAAGTTATAGCCGTACACATCGTCCACATATCCATTGTTGTCATCGTCAATGCCATTGTCTGGTATTTCATTTTTGTTGATCCAAATGCTTTCTTGCAAATCTTCATGGTGAATGTCTATGCCGCCATCCACGACGGCAACGACCACTGACGGATCACCGGTTGTTTGCCGCCAAGCCGCTTCGGCATTGATGTCGGCATGCGAAATACTGCTTATGATGCGCTTTCCCGTAGCGTCAGTATAGTTCCCTATATTGCCATTGTTATGTAGGTTCCACTGTTTGTCGTACAAGGGGTCGTTAAAATATGTGCCCTCGTTAGCTCGTGTCTGCAGGTTGTCATCGCCTGGTATGTATTCAGAGTTTTCCAAAACAGCATGGTAAGCGGGCTCGGTATAGTCTGCGATAGATTCTAATTGATGTTGGGTGGCAGCCCTCGTTCCACACGCTTTGGTGCTGTCCATGGCCATGGAGTACCATGTGTTGAGTGAGGCGGCTCGTTGCCTATGCTCATCCTTGCCGGCAAAGGGAAAGATACGCTCTATTTTATTGGCACCGACATCATGTAAATATTTATCCAGCAAGTCACTTCCCGTTGGTGTAGACAACGTGTTTCTTGAGTTATCTATTTGCTGTATGACACATGCCTTTAGCTTGATATTTAATCTGTTGGGTATGATAGAGACGTCGTGCGATTCCGTTTGACGTGTCAGATCGGTGGTAGTTATCGTGTCGGTGCATGCCGTAAAGGCAATAATGGCTGTTGCTGCCAATAACTGTTGGGCAACATGAAAGCTGTATGTTATGCTGTTTGAGAACATGTGACAAGTATAAAAATTAGAAGAAATAGAACAAACTGCAGTGCATTGCTGTTATTTTCCGATAGTCAGAGCGCATGTAGGACAAGGTTGTTTCGATACCGAACCATTGCCTTCCTTTTAGGTTTCGGGCATAGCCCATACGCATCGATAAACGTTGAGCGTTCTCTCCACGCAGCAAATAGGGCGTGTAAGCATGAGCATCGACAAACTTGTCGAAAGGAATGGGCACCGAATAATAATTTTTTATTCCTTGCCGCATGTCGAGAAGAAAGTCTGCCACAAGACTATTTTTAGTGTTACTCATGGCATAGCCGGTGCCAAGCGATGGAGAAAAGGAGTGATTGGTTATCTTCATTCTTGGCGAAACGTAACTCTCTTGGTAACCATAATAGTTGGCTGCCGCCATCATGTATACCTGATGCTTTAAGGACAAAGGCAGAATGTACTTGGCACGTAGGTCTACAGACTGGCTCCGGGCTTTGTATAGCTGTCCGCTTCCCACTTTTTTCGCGTCATAAATGTATTGCTCTTTATTTTGTATTTGGTTTTCGTAGATATTTTCCACGCCTTTTTTGATATTTTCATTGCCCATCAATTGTATGTGCAGGGACGAACTGTCGAACCGTCTGTCCAGTACTACTTGTTGGCTGAACCTGTGGGTGTGAAGTTCGAATAGGTTTTTGAACGAAGTTTCCTCGGTGCAGGCGTGGCGGTAATTGTATGACAGATGGGTGGCAACGGCCCATTTGCTTTTAGTTTTCCCGTCTCTTTGCCAGAGCATTTCGGTCGTAACCCCTTCTATTTTTTGTGTCCTTCCGTATGCCAACGTGCCCTTGCTCTCCTGACGATGCCATTGCCCAAATCCATAAAACTGGAAAAAACGTATGCCATCTGACACCGTGTTGGCCGATATGGACTGCCTGTTTAGCTCGGGCGTTACTTTTATGGCGTAAAGATTTTGGCGGTGAACGTATGCCATGTTTAGTCCCAATGTTAACCAATAGGAGTAATTTGACTGTTTGGGGTTGTCCGGGCGTGACTGCGCAATGCCTTCGTATAGGGCGTCGATGCCATAGTAGAGTCTGCCCAATCGGAAGCCGTAGCCACCTTTAAGATAATAAATTTCTTGGCGCAGCCATCCCTTGGATAGAGTGTCACCTACAAAATAGGGGTTGTAAAGTTCTGGTTGGGTGGCATAATTATATGTCACACCGTCTTTGCCACGATATATGTAAGTCGCGTTTCCGAAAATGGTACCATGATTGGTGCGGTATGTTCCTGATGCGGCTATGTCTCCATCAAAGAGTTTGCATCCATTGTACGACAGATATTTTCCCGATGTATTGACATGGTTAATGCTTGATTTGAGTATATTGACATTATCGCGATGGCGACTTTTGAAGTAAGTGCAGCTATCGTTGAGCGATTGCAAGAAATGGAATAGTGCAGTATTCTCACGCATAAGATGTACGGCGCTGTTCTCAATGTCAGTATTATGAAATGGCGTTGGTTCAACATAAGGGGAGCTTGCCAATCTGTCTCCACTCAACAGATAGGTTAAGTTGTTCTGCGCGAAAGTATTTTGAACACTAATGGATAGCACCAAGCCGATAATGTAAATAGGTATTCTCATGTGTTTAAAAAACGTTGACCGTGAGTTCCGCGCCAAAGAATGGTTTGTGCCAGCTTCTTGTCGTTTGATAATATGCATTTACATATTTAGGGTTAATCTGTATAATATTGTTGGCGAAGAACGAAAGTTTGAACGAGCGCCCCATCTCCTTTGTCAATTTTATATTCCATAGAAGCGAGATAGGGACATTGTTTACGTTGTACCGGGCACTTGAAAATTCACGTTTGAGCGATTGGAGCATTGGGTTTCGTTCCAATTCTTCATAGCGAAAACGATGAATGACACCATCACAATCGAGGTAATTTGCCGGATATATATCGACATCCTTGCCTAATCTGCTTTTAGTGAACCATACGGTCTGTATAAAATTGGTAAAGATGAGTTTCCACTGGGGTAGTCTTGTGTTAATCCACATGTTGGTATTGAGGCTTGATGCATATTTCTTCTCAAATCCATCGTACAGCCCCACGTAGGGATAGGGCTTGTCATTCTGGATAGTGCCCGGCCAATACATGACAGGAATACCGTCGGTATAGATGGTATGATAGTAAGCGCCGTTGACCTCTATGTCTGACTTTATTGCAGTTAGGGTGGGAATGTGTATTCGGTATTCCAATCCTTTTTTGATAACTTTCGCACTGTTTTTGGGCATTCGGTTAGATACAAAAGAGTGCATGGTTCGAGAGAGGAAGTCTTTGCGCGAGGGTTTTGTGCTAACGGGATGTTTCAATTGATAATAATAGGTGTATGTCACTGGCTCGTATTGCGTGAAGTATTCGATGCCATCGTTCATCTCTTCATGAAACGCCGACAGGTTTATTTTCCATCCATGACAAGAAAAGTCATAGCCTATTTCCCACTTTTTGTTTTTGTTTTCATGCAGATGCGGATTGGAAGGGTCGGCTATATGCGTGTCAAGTATGAGCCGTCGCTTACTCTCGTCGTTGAAGTAGGCGTTCATAACCATCAAATCATGGTATACCTTATCAGGATACAGATAGTCGGCGGAGGGCAGTTTGTTTTCAACTCCATATCCTATGCGAAACGTGTGTTGCATGTGATGAGATCCTGTTATGGTATAAGCCAATTGTATGCGAGGCTCTAACAACGGTTTGCCGTACAGGTCATAATGTTGTGGAAGATTGAGCATCATGGCCTCTCTAACGCCTATGCGCATGTTAACCTCGTTGCGTCGTGCCTGAAATCGCAAAGTCATCTCCGCAAACGCAGCCTGATTGACCAATGCGGGGATGTCGCTGTTCTTGCGCGGACGTATGAAGCTGCTTGTCGGAAATGGAGGACGTTGAGGGTTCATAATCGTTCCGTCTCCTAAGTTTTTGGTATAATTCAAAGAGGATCCGAGTAACAGGTTGTAGTTTAGGTGTTTGCTCCACTGACCAAATTTTTGTCCGCAAAGTTGTGCGAATGTGTTGATGGGACGATTGATAATTTCGTAATATGTGTCGTAGGTGGATGGCAGGAAGATTCCGTCGTGCTCACCTTCGCCATAGGACTGTGGCATGGGAGTGACAGAATGGTTGACAACATGCTTGTGATGTTCCAATTTGTTGTTGGTATAGTCGGCCGACGTCACCAGTTCGAGATAGTCAATCCAAGGTAGTTCGAGAGCCATCTTCAGTTTGGCAGAGAAGTCAAGGCGTTGATATAAAGTGTTATATTTCTCCTGGTAAGCCTTAATCAATGCATCTGTCTTGTTATTGTTGAATGATGTCACACAGCTTCCGCGCATGTTTAAGTCCATGGTTTTGCCCCACCACTGACGTTTGTTGTTATAATTGAGTTGTGTTGTGACGCGGTTGTACGCTCCGCGCGTGTCGGCTATATCTGCGGCAGACTGCACAATATCTGCGCCGATATATAGCGTTCCCAACTGTTCCGACAACAAAAAACCCTTGCCAGCATATGCCAGTTTATTTAAGGGGTCAAACTTAGCTCTTATCCTTAATGGGCTTTTACCTTGCTTTAAATCTATTTTGATAGCTCCTGAGCTAAGGTTGCCTTCTTTGGCCGACGAAATTCCTCGTGTTACCGTGATGCGTTCGATATGGTCTGTGGATATGGTTCGCAGGTCTACTCCGGTGTTGGCAGTCACATTGCCGTTAGGGTCAGCCATAGATGATCCTGTCAGTCCGCTCAGCTGCATACGCATGCCATCATTTTGTATGGGCACTCCATTGATAGAAACGCCCATTCCAAAGGCCGTGGAAAGGTCTGTACCCACCTGCCGAGAGCTGATAAGTGTGTTGTTTTGAATGTTATTACTGCCCATCTTTCCACCTGGTAACAATACAAAAATATCATTCAAAGACGTGGGTTGTATGTATTCTAAGGCTTCTTGGTTGATTGTGGCCTCGCTTCCAATTTTGCTATTATATTTGGCGGTGACGGTAAAGTCGCGTAGCGTGACACTCTGTTCGACCATCGCGATATCCAGAGACGTGGTGCCTGCCTTGACGCTTATCTCTTGTGTGGCGTAGCCCATGCATGAAATCCTGAGTCGGTAATCATCGCTAAAGGCGTGGCGAAAGACATACTGCCCCTGTACGTCGGCCATAACGCCCTTGCCAATTTCTATAGCGTAGACGCTGGCAAAACTCACGGGTTGCATGGTCTTGGCATCGTATATTTTACCTTGTAGAATGTTTTGTGCGAGCGAAACAGATGCAAGGCTTAACTGAAACACAAGGGAAAGAAACAATTTATAACGCATAAAGAATAGAAACAATATATGAAAACGACACTAAGACGCATGTGTAATGCACCTTAGTGTCGTCGTTTAGTGCAGCTGATAAAGGGTTGCACGCCAATCAGATGTCTATTTTTTGATATAGTTTTTCTGCCCGTTGGCTATAACGACAAAGTCGTCAGTGCTGTTGTTGGTATCTTGCAGATAACCTTTTTTGGCCGTTTTACGTTGTACGAACAGACCTTTGAAGCCGCCCATCATGCCTGGCGTGTCGTCAATCAACACGGCACCGCGATCAATGTTATTTGGCAGGGCTTTGTGAACGAGTGACCCTTTGGCGCCAATCTCAACACCATCGATGATAGTATTGGTAGGAAGAACAACATAGTCTTGTTTTTTTGTCGTAAAAGCATTGGGGTTGATCATTGCCACCTTGTTCTCATTGCAATATTGAGTAGCGTTTTCTTTTGTTTTTACAAGCATAATAGAGATACCTCCTCCATATCCCCATTGAAAGGCTTGGAATGTAGAGAAGTTTACAATCATATTGTCTACCTCTGGATTGTCAACCGTCGTGGCATATTGATGAGGAACAAAAATCTCGAAGTTGGCTCCTGTCAAATTACGCGCTTTCGCTTTCTTACCGCCTTCACTATGATCTACAGCCGAGTGCGCAATGACTATACTTTGGCCGGGTTGCACGAGGTGTTCACGCCCTTTGCCGGGAATTGTGTAAAGCTGACTGATGACAATTTTGTCCTTTTTGAGGTATTCGGTCATTTCTCCGGCTTCTGAATCATTAGGGTCGGCAGCAATCGCGATACTTAAACCGTCTGCGTATAATGGTTGGTTACTGATATTTTTAATGGTGAGATATTCTTCAAAATAATTACGATCGTATGCCCCATCGTTTGAGGAACAGTTGAAAAACAACTCGTCCAAGACAAAGGTCTTGTCTAAAGTCTCAAAAATTGGTTTGACGACAAGTTTCAGCTCGGCGTTCTTTTGGCTAAGCGTATAATTGTCTATTGCGCCATACATGGTGCAAGCACCATTCTCTGCGTCTTCAGCTGTTATTTTGTATGTACCCTGTGGGAGTGTTGTTGTGGCAATCCCCTTGTCATTAACGGTAGCCGTAGTCGTTGCTCCCGATTTTTGTTCGGTTAGTTTAACCTGAAACTTAGTGTACATGGAAGCGTCATTTACGCCTTCAATTTGTATGGATAGTGCACACAGTTGATCTTGCTCATCTTCCGAACATGAATATAGCGTAATAAAGGAAAGTGTAGCTATGAACATCCACAAATAACTTCTCATTTTAAGATAATTTTAAGTGTTTGAATATGTTTGACAAAATATTGCTTGCAAAAATATAGATAATAACATTCTGTTGCAATACCTATTAATAGGTATTTGTAAATGTGCCTTATACTATGTCCTTTCCATTAAATTAAGAGAACGCAACAGGTTGCGAGTTTTAGGTTAATACTATAATCCTGACATTTTTACCGTTCGGATTGTCCGCTTGTTAAACACCCTTCACCTGAGTTCGGGAAAAAAGTGATGAAAAATGGAAATCTCGTTATATTACATTTTTATATATAATAACCAGAAAGTTACAAATATAAGAGAGATGGCAATCAAAGATTTTTTTGCAAGCTCATGAAAATTCAGAGACTTTTGTATTGCGGATGACTTTTAACAAAGATTTTTACGTTGGATAGCAAAAATGGGATATATGGAAACACTATAGCGTCAAGCACCGAATGCGTAAGTGACGGATGAGCCGTACGGAGATCATGACTGCTCTTGTTAGTTTCTTCTTCAATGATTTTTTCGATTTCAAGTATTGTTGCCTGTTTTTAATAACAAATAGCCCTTATATGCTTCCAAACATATAAAGGGCTATTTGTAGTGTAAAAGCGGCAAATATCGAATGCTTACGCTATACCACATAAAGGCGGATAATATTAGATAATTACAAAATACCCCCACGCGATCTTGAAAGAATGGTGGGGGTAATGTGATATATGTGTCTCGACCAAGAAGTTTGCCTAACGGCCGATGTATCTCTCAGCCTCAAGCGCAGCTTTGCAACCCGAACCTGCTGCCACCACGGCCTGCCTGTAAACAGGGTCGGCGCAGTCGCCTGCCGCAAACACTCCTTCCACATTTGTGCGTGTGCTGCTACCGTCAACCTTGATATATCCCACATTGTCCATGTCCAATTTGCCTTTGAAAATATCTGTGTTGGGCGTATGACCAATGGCAAGGAAGAAACCATCTATGGGTAAGTCGTATCTCTTTTCGTCATCTTTGCCTTTACGGAAAACCACGTGAGCTCCTTCAACGCCGTTTTCACCGTATAGCCCCACGGTGTTAGTCTCGAAAAGGATTTCAATTTTTGGGTTATCCTCGACGCGCTTCTTCATGATATCCGAAGCCCTGAGGTAGTCCTTGCGCACAATCATGTATACCTTGCTGCATAGCCCGGCGAGGTAATTGGCCTCCTCGCATGCGGTGTCGCCACCGCCCACAACTGCCACCACTTTCTTGCGATAGAAAAAGCCATCGCATGTGGCGCATGCGCTAACCCCCTGTCCTTTGTATTTTTCTTCGTCTGGAAGACCGAGGTATTTGGCGGAAGAGCCCGTGGCAATGATGATGGTATCGGCTTCCACTTGGTCGCCACGGTCGGTTGTCACTATATAGGGTTTGATGTCAAAATTCACTTCGGTAATCACGCCGTCGCGTATATCTGCGCCAAACCGCTCTGCTTGTTGACGTAATTGCATCATCATCTCGTTGGCATCAACACCCTCTGGATAGCCGGGGAAGTTTTCCACGATAGTGGTTGTGGTGAGCTGCCCACCAGTTTGCATGCCACAATATAAGATTGGATCAAGGTTGGCGCGGCCTGCGTAGAGTGCGGCCGTATAGCCTGCAGGGCCACTGCCTATGATTAAGCATTTGGTATGTTCCATATTTTTTGTTTCTATATCTCCATGCGGAGATGGTTATTTTTTAAGTGTAATTGTTGCTTGGTGAACGATGTTTGTTGTTGCACCACTGCATACGCTTGTATAGAGACGGACTACTCCGCAAGCGCTGTCTCGATGTCAGCGCATATGTGTTCTATCTTTTCGGTGGGTTCATAACGCTTAATGACCTGTCCTTTTTTGTTTATAAGAAACTTAGTGAAGTTCCATTTGATATCGGCGTTTTCTTTATAGTGTGGGTCTGCCTCTGACAATAGCTTATCGAGCACAGGTGTGAGTTTGTGGCTCTCGTCCCATCCGGCAAATCCTTTTTGTGCTTTTAGAAATTTGTATAAAGGTTCTGCGTCGTCGCCGTTCACTTTAATCTTCTTGAATTGTGGAAAGTCGGTGCCATAGTTGAGTTTGCAAAACTCGTGAATGGTCTCGTCTGTGCCGGGTGCCTGTTGCCCAAACTGGTTGCACGGAAAGTCTAAAATCTCGAAACCCTGGGAATGATATTTCCGGTATGTATCCTCCAACTCACTGTAAGTGGGCGTAAAGCCGCACTGTGTAGCGGTGTTAATAATGAGCAAGACCTCGTTGGAATATTCTTTAAGCGACACCTCTTTACCTTTTCGGTCTTTCACGGTGAAATCGTAAACAGTTTTCATTTTATTGTCTTCTATGTGTTAATGATAGTGTTTAGGCAAAATTACAAAAAAGAATGGAGATAAGAAATTGCTGTTTAACATTTCTTTCAGAATTAAATTTATTTAGGGAAATCCCCTTGATATGTAGGGAAATCCTACATAATAATATACGTTTTATCTTGTCTTGAAATGTAAAAAAAGCTAACTTTGCAATAATAACAAAGACAATACGACAAAATACCAAACGATATGAAAAAAATTATCAACTTGTGCGCATTGGCACTTTTGGCCATTCTATCCATGTCTTTTTCAGCTTGTGATTATGACGACGTGGATCGAGCGACTGTACTAAACGGTACATGGCATGGCTCTCTTGGGCAGTATTATTCCACTGTCTATGGCGATGGTTATGACGAATGGGAGACGGAGTTTAGGTTTGCAACTTATGACGACTATAGCATGCGAGGTGAAGGAGTAGAGGTGGACTACGATCCTGACATGTGGAGTGACTTTAAATATTACGACTTCAATTGGGAAGTGGTCAATGGTAACATATATCTTTATTACCGCAACGGTGACAGATTGGTGATACGCGACTACCAGCTGTCTGACTATCGCCTGAGTGGTATTCTTGAAACCATGGACGGCTATGAGGTGGCAAGGCTCGATTTGGGACGCACCTCGTATTGGCCATGGGGCAATAGTTATGCTAAGAAAACACGAGCGGGTATTAATGCTCATGCAGGAATAAAACGAAACTTTAAGAAATGATGTATATGAAAAAGTGTACTACAATGATGTTGGTGGCCATGATGATGAGCCTGCCAACGCTTTTGACAAGCTGTGACAGTGACCCTTGGTATGATAATCCTTGGTATGACGATTGGTCATGGGGCAACGATTACAACCATCGGCCTGACAATGAGAACGTAAGCAATGATGATTTTTTCGTCTTGATGGCGCAGACTCTTGCCGGACAATGGCGCGGCAATATGATGGCATACGAGATTGATGACCATGGTTATGCAATAGATAGTTTATTTTATACCACGGATATAGAGTTCAAACAATATAACCGTCAAAGTATTTCTGGTACAGGAACGCAGTACGACTTTCATCCCGACACTGAGGAATTGGAGATGAAGTGCGATTTCACTTGGTATATTGACCCACAAACCGGAGACATATACCTCATTTACAAAGAACAAAATGCAGATGGTACCACACGAAACTACACTATGCGCGTGGCCTATGACGATCTGAATATGAACAATCGTACATTCACGGGGTATCTGTGGGCGGAGGATGGTCGCGAGGTGGACGATTTTTGGTTTGACCGTTATAATGGTACCCGAGCTTCAAGCAAACAAGGTGCAAGAAAAATCAAGGTGGTATTTAGGTAGACACATTGTTCATCGCTACCTTGACGACATGCTTATCAAGCTATTTTCCTAAGTGGGAGAAATAACATCAACGATCATTGTAGCCAACCAATCTATCTCTCGAAAAAAAAAGTGTGGTTTTAATGGAGCTGTAGATTTAAGCATAAAGCTTAATCTACAGCTCCAAACATTTTAGATTTGAATGTCTTTATTCACATTTTTATAACCCCAAAGGGCATAGAATAGCATGTAAATCATGGCTATCATCGGTACAATATACGATACCATGTAACCTATATGGTCCGCAATAGAGTTTTGTATCAGAGGCAACAAACCACCTCCAACAACCATCGTCATAAAAATACCACTGGCCTGAGCCGTGTATTTGCCCAGCCCTTCGGTGGCAAGATTGAAAATGCAGCTCCACATCACCGAAGTGCAAAGACCACATAAGACAAGGAGAATGGCACTCAATGGTAGCGTGGCCATCTCAAATCCAGAACCATTAAATACGGGCATGCTTCCTGTTACCGTCTTTGGTAAAAAAACAGCAATAAGTATTAGTGACAAGCCAAGACAGTTTGTAAATATCATCATGGTTCTACTCGAAACCTTTGATGCCGTAAAACCTGCAATTAGACGACCTATAAGCATCAAGAACCAATATGTTCCAGCCGCAAATCCACCTATGGTAACTGCGGTTGCCACATTCAGGCCTGCACCAGAAGCGCCTGTGTCCGATAGGAAAAAATTGAGTGTGCCGGGAATGCCTACCTCCGTACCGACATAAAAGAAAATAGCAATGACACCCAATGTGAAATGGCGAAAAGCGAATGGTGACCGTTCGAAAACAGTTTCGCTACTATGGTTGCCCTCTGGGTCTGTAATCGGTACAAAGCTCAAGATGATGAAGGTCATTGCGAAAACACCCATCGCCAAGAAGAGCACAGCATTGACGTCAGTGATGGCTGTATCCTTGCTTATCTCGCCAATGAGCGTTCCTACAAACATAGGCGTGAGTGTTCCCATAAACGAATTGAGCGTTCCGCCAATTTGAAGCAACTGGTTTCCTCGGTTTCCGCCGCCACCCAGAAGATTGAGCATTGGGTTTACCACCGTGTTAAGCATACAAACCGAGATACCTGCTACAAAAGCTCCGAGCAAGTAAATGTAGAAGTTGGCTGGCAACCCGCCTATCATGCTTTCGGTGAAGATTTGTCCAGATAGATATTGTACGTACACTCCAACAAAGCCACAAGCTATGGCGATAAGTGCGGTTTTCTTGTAACCCACTTTGGAGAGAAGTTTGCCAGAGGGGATGCCCATAAATAAATAGGCGAGAAAGTTCATCATATTTCCCAACATGCCAAGAGTGTTGCTTCCCTCAAGAGTAGGCTGATTTTTCCAAATAACACCGATTGGTGCGGCAAGATTGGTAACAAAAGCTATCATTCCGAAGAGGAATATCATAGCAATAATAGCGATGTAACGCGATTTAGAATTGATTGTTTGCATTTTTTCCTTAGTTTAAGGGTTTGTTAGAATATTATTTATAATTATTAAAATAGTTTTTAATGTTTCGCATCAGTCCATCATATTTCCCTCTTTTCACGGCTGAACCTTTGAACAATCTCCGATAATCATCTATTGACAGGCTGCGCCATTTTTCAGATGTCATGCTCAGTAGTTCTTCTTTGGGTTGAAACTCAGGTATATTGTTAGGTGTGGCATATCTGTTCCATGGACACCATTGTTGGCATTTGTCGCAGCCATATATCACGTTTCCCATATTTTTCTTGGCTGTTTCGCTCAGTTCCTTGCGGTTTTCGATGGTCTGGTAAGACAGGCAAAGCTTTGCGTCGAAATCATGTTCCATGCTCAATGCGTGTGTGGGGCAGTGATCTATGCAACATGTACATGAGCCACACTTATTATTCATAGGCTTGTCATAGTCAGTCTCAAAGTCTACAAACAGCTCACCAAGAAAGAACATGCTGCCAGCTTTCGGAATGATAAGTTGGCGGTTTTTGCCCACAAAGCCTATTCCAGCTCGTTGCGCCCAGTATCGCTCAAGTACTGGCCCACTGTCCACAAATGCCCGATAGTTGGCAGTTTGAACATTTTCTGGGCCGTAAATATAGGTGGCCAGCTTGTGTAGCTTGTGTTTCACCACGTCATGATAGTCTTGTCCGAGTGCGTAGGCTGCTATCTGTGGCTCTCCCTTGGGCAGGGTCTTTTCGGGTGCATAGCTCATCGCGACCGATATGATCGACCTCACGCCATCCATCAGTAAGCATGGGTTTATACGTTTCTCCAAATAGTTACCCATCCATGTCATGTCTGCGTTCATGCCGTCTCTAAGCCATCTGCGGAGATGCCTCTCCTCTTCTTGGTTCACTCTCTCGGCTTTGGCCACGCCACAAGCCGAAAATCCTAAACGTTTGGCCTCGGCCTTGATATCACTCGAAAGTTTTGAATTCATAGCCTTGTTCCCTCAGCCATTTCAGTGCTGCGGGCAGTGCGCTGCGTAGTTTGTCAATGCTTTTCGTTGAGTCGTGAAATGTGATGATAGATCCATTGCGTGCGTATTTTTTGACGTTTCTCAGCACGTCGTCGGCCGTGAGCCATTTGGAGTAGTCACGAGTCACGAGGTCCCACATCACTATCTTGTATTTACGCTGGAGCCACCAATATTCAGATGGGCGCATCCATCCATGTGGTGGTCTAAACAGGTGGCTTTTTATCAGCTCGTTGGCTCTTGCCGTATTCATGGCATACGATATAGTCCAATGCTTGAACGCCCCCATGTGATTAAAGGTATGATTGCCAACCTGATGCCCCTCTTTCACGATATGATTGTAAAGATCATGATATCGAAGTACGTTCTCGCCCACCATGAAAAATGTTGCTTTGGCATTATACTCTCGCAGCGTCTTCAAAATAAACGGAGTGGAGGACGGAATCGGACCATCGTCAAACGTAAGATACACCGAGTGGTCGTTGGGGTCCATTCGCCACAAAGCGTTGGGATACAACCAACGCAACCACTTGGCTGGTTGTTCTATAAATCTATTCCTGTTAAACATGCGTCAGTTTGAAAGTATGAAAGGCGAAAGTTCCAAGTAGGAACTTTTGCCTTTATAGATTTTACTCTCCAGCTTGACCTCCTTTTCCTATATAGACACGGTAGTAATTGTCCACTTGTGTCTTTTGTTTAGCCGCCAAATTTTTGTCCACCATCTTAGTGATTTCAGACAGTTGCGACATAATGCTAAGCTGTATCATGCAGTCTCGCTGTGATATCGCGAATTTTGTGCCATCCAAGCTCAGATAGTATGTCTCGTATTGGCAAGCTTCTTTCCATGCAGCGTTGATTGCATCCAATGCTTTTTGCTTCTGCCCTAATAATGCGTAAGCTTTGGCTATGTCAGCTCCGCCACTCATATAGTTGAGCGGTACATTATATGCGGGAATTTCCTTTTCAACTTTTTGTAACACCTTGAGAGCTTTGTCTTTTTTATTTTCGGCTATCAAGTGCAATGCGAGCATGCCAAACAGACGACGGTGGGTGTAGCACATGCGCATGATAGTTTCGTCCAAATACAGCCCCTTGGTTTTTAATCCACCATAGCGGTATCTATTCATCAAGTTGTTATAAGTCTTCTCCGTATCAAAATTCTTGGCACCATTCGTGTTGGTGAGGAATGGTGTTATACGGTTGGCTAATCCCTCTTGAACGAAGTTGTCACCTAAATTCATGTAGTTGTTTTCACCTACTGTCATGGCCACATACACCGGTCGTGTCCAATTACAGTTGGCTATGATCTCCAGCATCATCAGCTCGCCTTTGTAAAGAGCGTTTTTGCCTTTCAGCGATATTACCATCTTGTCAGGTATGCTATCGCTTGCCATCATCATACCACTTCTTTTCACGGCGTTTTTGTCGATGGAGACATAGAGGGTGTCGGTAGGAATCATGTGCATGGCTTCCTTAACTTTGGTCTCTGGAACGTTAAAAACTTGTGCGAGAATAGTGGCTTGTTCTGGCGTGATGTTGCCTCGAACCCATTTGTTCATCACGTTGCTCACTTCAAATGGGTTGTCACCAAACAGTTTCTTGGCGGTCGCCGCATCTTGCTTGTACAACTCAAGGATACTCTGTTTCATGTCTGGTACCACTTCCACATACTCGTTCGTTCCCGAGCAATAATCAAGTCGAGGCCATGTGATAGGTAGCGACGGAGATTTGTAAGCCGGTCGCTTCATTTGGTCAATATACCAGTCTGTTTGAATGTAGCTCAAGTTGCATACACGTGCGTCAGTGCGTACGCCCTCCACATCTTGGTTGTACCACAGTGGGAACGTGTCGTTGTCGCCATTGGTAAATAGAATAGGATTGCCTTCGTCTTGTAGCGTCATGAGATAGTTTCGCCCGAAGTCTCGACATGTGTAACGATTAGATCTGTCGTGGTCATCCCATGTCTGCGAGGCCATTTGGATGGGCACGAGCAAGCAGACCACTGCCGCCACTGCTGCCACCACCACGCCATCCGCGTGCAAATATTTCTTCAGCAGGTCTATGATGGCAGCTACGCCCATGCCACACCAGATGGCAAACGCATAGAATGAGCCAGCATAGGCATAGTCGCGCTCGCGCGGTTGCACGGGTGTTTGGTTCAAGTAGAACACGATGGCAAGTCCGGTCATAAAGAACAAGAAGAACACTACCCAGAACTGCCTGATACCACGACGACCGCGGAACGACTGCCAGAGCAACCCTACCAAGCCAAGCAGGAGTGGTAGGCAGTAGAACACGTTATGCCCCTTGTTCTCTTTCAGAGCGTCTGGCAGCTTACTTTGATCGCCCAGTCGCATATTGTCTATGAATGGAATGCCGGTAATCCAATTACCATGCTCTGGCTCTCCATGACCTTGTATGTCGTTTTGCCTTCCGGCAAAATTCCACATGAAATATCTCCAGTACATGAAGTTGCACTGATAAGACAAGAAAAATCTTATGTTCTCAAGTTGGGTGGGCATTTTCACCATCATGGCTTCACCGCAACGGTCATACGGCACTTGCGTACCTTCCACTCCGCCCATCCACGACTCGTAGTCTTGTGCGTGGTCAGCGTCATACATGCGTGGAAACAGCATGTTTTGCGCAAAAATGTAATTGTTCTTGTGCGACACCACAAAATAAGAATCTTTCTCATCCTTGGAGGCTTTTTCCTTACGGCTGTAGATAGGCGCACCTTTGCTCTGCTTGGGTTTACATAGGTTACCCTCTTGCTCAAGGGCCACCTGTGAGGTGTAAGCTTGCCCGTACAAGAGCGGCCTGTTTCCATACTGGTCTCGGCTTAGGTAGTTACCTAAGGTAAAGATGTCCTCTGGAGAATTTTGGTCCATGGGTGGGTTGGCTGCCGAACGTATCACTATCAAGGCGTAACTTGAATAGCCTATCAAGAGCATCAGCGCACACAACAAAGCTGTATTCTTGAAACGAGAAGTTACGACGTTGACCATCTTGCCATCCGATCGCTTCTTATATTTGAGCAAGAATGCCACGAGAGCTAATACAAACACGCCAATCACCAGCGCGCTCCAGCCATAACCATAAAAAGGTATGCCAATCAATGCGAAAGCCACAAGAAAAGAAACGTTTTCCCTTTGCTTGCTTTTCCCTATATAGCTCTCGTATATACCCCATAACACTGCTGAGACGAGTAGAACTATATAAATCACCAAACCTGTGTTAAACGGCAGCCCAAGTGTGTTGACAAAGAACAGCTCAAACCATCCGCCAACGGTCACGATGCCCGGTACCACGCCATAGAGCACGGCCGCAACGATGACAAACGAGATAAGCAGGGCTATGAGCGAGCCTTTGGTTTCCACATTCGGGAAACGACGATAGCAGTAAACAAGTACAATGGCGGGAATACAAAGCAAGTTCAGCAAATGCACGCCAATGCTCAGGCCAGTCATGTAGAAAATCAGCACCAACCAGCGGTCAGCATGCGGCTCGTCGGCATGGTCTTCCCATTTCAGGATGAGCCAAAACACGACGGCTGTGAAAGCTGACGAGTAGGCATAGACCTCTCCCTCCACGGCAGAAAACCAAAAAGTGTCTGAAAAAGTATAGATGAGCGCTCCAACCAAACCACTTGCCTCAATTGCAATGAGTTTACTCGTTGAAAGGCTGTCCCAATCTTTTACGATGAGCTTGCGTGTGAGATGGGTGATAGTCCAAAATAAGAACATGATGGTGGTAGCGGAGAGTAGCGCGCTCATGGTGTTGACCATACGAGCCACTTGGCTTGGATCACTGACAAACTGGCTGAAGAGGTTAGCCGTTAGCATAAAGAATGGTGCCCCCGGCGGGTGTCCCACTTCCAATTTGTAACCCGTTGTGATAAACTCTGGACAATCCCAAAACGAGGCTGTTGGTTCAATGGTGCAACAATACACCGTGGCAGCTATCAAGAATGCGAGCCAACCCAGCACATTGTCCACTAATCTGTACTGTTTCATTGATGATTTAATATAATTGGTCTTATTGCAATAATTGCTTGCAAAGATAACAAAAAGCTAAGAGAGAACGTTCAAAAATAAGTTTTTTTTACCTTATTTTCCATTCCAGCACGATTTAAAAACTAAACTTATTTCTTTTTTCTGTCATTTTGATTTTATTCAATTAAAATTGGGTTAGACTTGTAATGTGAAGAGTAGAGGAAATGATCTTATAAGCCCAACTTGTAATCATGGTCTACGCATCAGGTTACGCAAGCAAAGCTGCGAAACTAAATATAACACATAGCTTTATATTTGTAAAACATTGTTTATTAGATGTTTATTTAAATACCATATAGTTTTAAGGGACAATAGTGTATAATTTAAATGTAGCATGAAGAATAAAAATTCGATTACGAAAGTTCTGTTAAATATACATGATAGCTTATTTTCATGTTTTTCATTCGTTAAAAAAAAACAACTATTACAAATCGTTTTTCCATTTTTAGGTGCTTTCCAATATAAACATTACTTTTGTAAAAGTAGAATAATTTGATAGCGAAAGTTGTTAGTCATCTTAAGATACGAAACTTTTTTGCTTATGCTTTTATGTTATAGTTGTTTTTTATGACCGTACAATATATTATCATAATTAGCATAGTTGCTGTATGTGTTGGTATGGCAATTTACCGCATTTGTCGCACTATATCCAAACCTAATTCCGCATGCGACGGCTGCCAGCTGAAAGATACATGTGCGCGACAAAAAAAATTGCAAGGACACTTTGAACATAAACCTATCAATACATTAGAGTCTGGCAATGAATGTGTAAAAGACAAGAGGCGCATATTTGACAAGTAACGTCTTTTTGTTACATCTTTCTTAGTTGTCTATGCGTATTCTTGGCTCGGTAGAAAAAGTATGGGGTTTCATTTTGCTTTTGAGATTAACCCCTTGGTACAATAAATGGCCGTATGTTTTTTGAAGAGACGCTCACCATGTACAACATAGGTGGGCGAATGAGGCGTGAGTACGCTTCGAGATAGCGACAGAATGTTTGCGCATTTTCGTTTTTTCTCTTTAAAACCCTGCTTGTCCTGAACGCGGTTTTTGAAAAAATTAGAAATAGTCAATTATTTGAACAAATAGCCCTCTCAAATTCGCTTATTTAAAAATAAGTTTGCCTTCGTCCGAAATACGCGAAATCTGAGATAGTTTGTAAATGACTGACATTCAGCCCCTTTTAAAAAACAGCCTTTATTCTCCTATTTTGTGGTCTGCGGTTGAGTATCAAATGGCATGATGATAAGGTTGTAATCGCAGCGTGATTGAGGCTCTTCCGCGC
>QWCJ01000286.1_pt1 | contig 21449 bp, 20 predicted proteins | sample 1972501 | NCBI WGS metagenome assembly QWCJ01 (sample SAMN09866711, study PRJNA288562) | Human vaginal metagenome isolate term2_vaginal, whole genome shotgun... | isolation source: vagina | host: Homo sapiens | place: USA: California
CGCAGGTGCCCAATGTGCGGCTGCGACTGCGGGGTGGCACCACACAGGTATATCGACGCATGGCCGGGGCGAACCGGCTCGAACTCACGTTGGCTGCGGGTGGCGGTATCAAAAATGCGCAAAGTACTCACCTGGCCTAGTCTAATTGACTCATCCAGCCGGCAAGTTCAGGACTCCTTAGGCGCGCCAGACTACAGCCGTAGCCACGGCAGCGCGGCCCTCCTTGCGCCCGGTGAAGCCAAGGTGATCCGTCGTCGTGGCCGAAACGGATACTGGGGCGCCGAGGATGTCGCTCAGCACGGCCTCGGCTTCCTTCCTCCGCGGGCCCATCTTGGGGCTCTGACCAACCAGTTGCGCAGCGGCGTTGCCGATGATGAAACCTTCTTTTTCTAGCAGCTCGCGGCACTCGCCCAGCAGCTGGGCCCCGGAAACACCGTCGTACTCCGGCCGGCCTACACCAACGAAGGAGCCCAAATCGCCGAGGTTGGAGGCGGAGAGCAAAGCGTCGACAAGCGCGTGGCTCACCACGTCCCCATCGGAATGGCCCTCGCAGCCATCGACGCCTTCAAAAAGCAGACCTGCGATCCAGCAGGGTTTTCCGGGCTCGATCTGGTGGGCATCGGTAGCGATTCCCACGCGGGGGATGATGGGGTTAGTCACTAGGCACCTCGAAGATGGTCGGTTCGACCTCATCCGTCACGGCTTTCGCCAGGACGAGGTCGATGGGGGTGGTGATTTTAAACGCGAAGGTATCTCCCTGCACGGTCTCCACGCGCTCACCATGCCATTCCATGAGGCTGGCGTCGTCCGTGGCGACGAAGTCGGGGTCCTGCGCCCAATAGTCTAGGTTGGCGCGGCGCAGCGCAGCCAGGCTAAAACCCTGCGGCGTCTGCACAGCGCGCAGACGGGAACGGTCCGGCGTAGACAGCACCGCGGTCCCTTCGACTTCTTTGATAGTGTCCGCCACGGGAAGGACCGGGATAACTGCGGTGGCACCGTCGAGCACGCGCTTGGCGACGCGCGCGATCATCCCCGGCGGCGTCAATGCTCGGGCGGCGTCGTGGATCAGCACCACGGCATCTTCATCCGGGATGGCCTGCAAGCCCGCCCAGACAGAATCGGCGCGCTCACCCCCACCGTGGACGATACGTACGGGAACATCAGAATCGATGCGGTCGAGGATACTGGCGGCGTAGCCCTCCATCGCGGGACTGACCAGAACGATGATCTCATCGACGAATTCTGAGGTGATCATGGCGCGGACAGAACGCTCCAGCAAGGTGCGCCCGCGCAGCTCCACGTAGGCCTTCGGGACTTCGGCCCCGAGGCGCGTTCCCTGACCGGCAGCCGCGACGAGAGCAATGACGCGGGCGGTGGAGCGTTGATTAGTCTTCGTCGTCGAAGGAGAGGTCATCGAGATCGACGTCATTGTCAATGTCGGTGGTAATGGACTTGTCCTCCACCAGGCCAGCGGCGCGGTGGCGCTCGATGGTGGCGTTAATCTCCTCCATCATGGTGTCAGCCTTCTTCTCATCAACCGGCTTAGCCAGGGAGAGCTCGCCCACCAAGATCTGACGGGCCTTAGCCAGCATGCGCTTCTCACCAGCGGACAGGCCGCGGTCCTGATCGCGGCGCCACAAGTCACGCACGACCTCTGCCACCTTGTTGATATCACCGGAGGCGAGGCGCTCTTGGTTCGCCTTGTAGCGGCGGGACCAGTTGCCGGCTTCCTCGACGTCTACTTCGCGCAGGACGGAGAAAACCTTCTCGAGTCCTTCCTTGCCCACAACGTCGCGCACGCCCACCATCTCAACGTTCTTGGAAGGGACACGCACCACCAGGTCGGACTGGTTGATTTGGAGAACGAGGTATTCGAGCTCCTCGCCGCCCATCTCCCGCGTTTCAATCGCCGTAATCTTGGCGGCGCCGTGGTGGGGGTAGACGACGACCTCTCCGACCTTAAATTCCATTGCCACTCCTTGTGAAGCCTTTGAGACGATGCCCATCGTGTGCGCTCGGCGTGCTCTCGGTGGGCCGCATATACAGGGAGTCTATTCTAGCACGCTGCTTTCTACCCCTGCTGCCCCGCCCGGGCGCTGCGCACTGGCTGCACTACACCACTATGGCGGCTGATATAAAGCCCGGCTACCCCCGGTCTACCCAAGGGGTTTAGCGGAAACTGTGTGCTTTCCCCCCGGAGGTACTAGGCTAAAGCGTTGATAAGCTTTGTGATCGCAATTCAATGGAGGACACTCACAGTGCAGTCCCTGAAGTCCGCCGCTCGCTGCGGTGCCATCATGTCAGTTACCGCCCTCTCCGCGCTGGCCTTGGCGTCCTGCTCGGCCGGTCATGTTGCGCAGACCGCGGAAAAGGTGATTGCTGTCGACGGTGCATCCGCAAGCTCCGAAGATGGCAAGGTGGCCGTACGTGACGTCACCATTCAGGTTGAGCCGGACACCGGTGAGACCTCCCTGAAGTTCGTTGCCGTGAACCAGGGCTACAAGGTCGATGACGTTACCCTCGAGTCCGTCAGCGTTGACGGCCAGGATGTGCCCCTGGAGGGCGTCGAGCCGCTTCCGCGCGATCATGCTCTCTACGCCGATTCCCAGGAGAACCTGGACCGCCTCCCCAAGGACGGCAAGGATAAGAACATCACTTATGTGACCACCTCCCTGGAGAATGAGGACTACGCCTTTGGCGGCTCCCGCCCGGTGACCTTCACCTTCAACACCGGCACCATTGAGGTTGATGCCACCGTGTCGGCCTCCCCGCTGCAGTCCGGTAACTATGACCGCGACCCGCAGTCCACCGAGGGCTACGCCGAGAACAAATAAGCCTTTTCTTCATAGATAAACCGCCCCAGCTGCCAAAGTTGTAGCCCGTGATTTAAAGATTCGGGAAAACTTCGTCAGTTGGGGCAGCTGCGTTTCGTATTAGTGTTTTCGCACATACACAAAGGCCACCGCATGAGATACCACGCGGTGGCCTTTTTCTACGGTGCCGGCGAGGCGCTTAGGCCTGAGAAGAGCCTGCGAGCGCGAGGACAACAATAGAGTTCACGATGCCCAGGGAGGACAGAGCAGCCGGAACCAGAAGAAGGTTCGGTGCCTGCGGGCCGCCGTACTTAACCATCTGATCCATAACCTGGTTCAACGGCTCCGGGTAGGTAGCTGCGGAAGCAGCCGGGGCGCCAGCAAATGCGACAGAGGTAGCAGCGGCCAGAGCAACGAGGGTGCGACGAATCTTCATTATGTCTCCTTGAAAAATCTGATGAACGTGTGGGGCGGATTAGTTGAACAGCAGGTTGGACAGGAAGCCCAAGGAGGACAAAGCTGCCGGAACAAGAATAACGTTCTGAGCCTCGTAGCCAGCAGTGTTGGCGATCTGGGTCAGAACGGAGGCCAGCGGCTCCGGAGCCTGTGCAGCGGAAGCGGCGGGGGTACCAGCAGTTGCAACGGCTACGGCAGCACCAACGGCGACAAGAGTACGACGGATCTTCATGAAAACCCCTTCGCGGGTCGGGAGAGTATAGGACCGGAGACACACAAACTTGGGACTGTGTTGTATGCCCCTCGCCGCGTAGTTTACCCCATCACTAGTGGGACGCCTCTCGTAGGCTAGATTCTCTCCACTCGGGGGTAACGCTTGTTTCTGCTGATGGAGCAACACAAACACGTGCCTGTCCACGCGGCTTACTAGAGTGTGAGACATGGCAAAAAAGGTTCGTCCCGTCCACACCTGCTCTGAGTGTGGCTTCGTCTCCCCCAAGTGGCTTGGCCGCTGCCCCGAGTGCGGATCATGGGGAACGCTACAGGAAACCGCGGCGGCTGAGAGCGGTACTGCTGCCCAGGCTGCGGTGTCTGGGCGCCGTCCCACAGGCCTAACGCCGACGAGCCCGGCAGTGCCGATAACTAAGGTGGGTGCGTCAGCGACGAAAGCCATCACTACCGGCATTGGGGAACTTGACCGAGTCTTGGGCCGCGGCATCGTCCCCGGGTCGGTGGTGCTCATGGCGGGTGAACCGGGAGTCGGCAAATCCACTCTCCTGCTCGAGGTTGCTTCCCGCTGGGCGCAGCTAGGGCGCACTGCGCTGTATGCCACCGCGGAGGAATCCGCCGGTCAGGTCCGCGCCCGCGCTGAGCGCACCGGGGCTTTGCACGAAACGCTCTACCTTGCGGCTGAGTCGAATCTCGACGTCGTCTTTGGGCACGTGGAACAGCTCAAACCCAGCCTGCTCATCGTGGACTCCGTCCAAACCATGCACGCCGCCGGAGTCGAAGGCGTGGCTGGCGGCGTGGCCCAGTCGCGCGCGGTGACCGCTGCCCTGACCACGCTGGCCAAAACCACCGGCATCCCCATCCTCCTCGTCGGGCACGTAACCAAAGACGGCAACGTTGCCGGACCGCGCGTGCTTGAGCACCTCGTGGACGTCGTCCTGAATTTTGAAGGTGACCGTCAATCCTCTCTGCGCCTTCTCCGGGGCCTGAAGAACCGTTTCGGCGCCACCGATGAGATGGGGTGCTTCGAGCAGACAGCGTCCGGAATCCGGGAGGTCGCGGATCCTTCTGGCCTCTTCCTCTCCCACCGCGGCAGCACCCCGGATGGCTCGGCGGTGACCGTCGCTATGGATGGTGTGCGCCCCATTCTGGCTGAGGTCCAGGCACTCACCGTGGATCCTGTGGCGAAGAACCCGCGGCGCGTGGTGACGGGGCTCGACTCAAACCGTGTCCCCATGGTGCTCGCAGTGCTCCAGGCCCGCGCGGGCGAACGCACCAACGACAAGGATGCCTATGTGGCCACGGTGGGAGGAATGAAAATTCAGGAGCCGGCAACGGACCTTGCCGTAGCCCTTGCCACGTGGTCCTCCTTGCACGAGCAACCGCTACCGGCGAAGACCGTTGTCATCGGGGAGGTTGGCCTCGCCGGAGAGGTGCGCCGCGTGCCCAACCTAGACCGTCGCTTGGCGGAAGCCGCCCGCTTGGGTTACCGCCATGCCCTAGTCCCGCCCGGAAAGGTGGAGGTCAGCGGCAGCATGCAGGTGCGTCAAGCAGCAACGCTAAGCGAAGCAATTGCTGCTCTTAAAGCAGATTAAACGGGAGCGCTGGGGAGTAATTCTCACCGATGACGGAGTGTAGGAAGTAAGCACCCGGCTCGGCTTCCTCGCGGTCGGTGCACTTGCCCGGCTCGGAGCGCTTACGGGACCAATCCGCCTGGAAGTAGCGAGTCTCACCGGATTTGAAGGTCTGCTTGCCGGTTTCCACCGAGGCATAGCAATCGGTATCGGCCCACACGCGCTCGTTAGAGCCCATCTTGTAGACCTCGAAGCGCAGCTGTTCCTCATCCAGATCTATGGAGCAATCTGCCGTTGTCGGGTTAAAGACCTCCAAGTAGAAGGTCGGCATCTTATCGGCCGGAACACTGTCCTCGTTGGTCTTGGCCAGCACCTTGAGGTCTTGGAGGGAACACGTCGTCTTGGTGGGATCAACGGTCAACTCGTCGGGCTTCGCCTCAGAGGATGGCGCTTCCTTGTCCTGCTCACCTTCCTTCGGCTCAGCCGATTCCGAGGCTTCAGCGGAGCCCTCGGCCGCAGTGGACTCGGTTGTCTCCACCGCCGAGGTTGCTTCCTCCGACGGGGCCAAGGTATCCGAAGCCGCTGCTTGCTGTGATTCCGCTCCCGGTTCCTCCGAACCGCTAAAGAGCGCGGTGGCAGCCCAAATAAGAACGATCACGAGTACCAAGATCGCCACGAGCGCAGCGACGCGACGGCGAACATAGATCTCTCGCGGCAGCTGCTTCGGGGTACGGGATGGCTCAGTCACAGCTCTTAGTTTAAGGGGACTAGAGCCCAACCCGGGCCAGCCCGGAGCCGCGTGTCTTGAGCAGCGGCTTCTATGTGCTCACCCGAGGAACCGGCTGAGCACACGGGTTATTCAACGCCGTGTAGGACGACGGTCTCCACGCTGGAATCCTCTAGGAGATAGCGCAGGCCGACGATGCCGAGCGTTCCGGCGTCGAGAAGCTGGCGTGCAGCCGGGATATCAGAGATGATCTGGGAGACTACCTGCGCGGTGTTTTCGCGCTCGAAGTCAGCGCGGTCTTCGCGGCCATCGCGCTTGGCCACCATCGAGGCCGCGGCAACTTGCTCGATGATTGGACGCTGCAGGCCTGTCGGCAGATCGCCGCCCGCCAGGAAGTCTGAGGCTGCACCCACCGCGCCGCAGGACTGATGGCCCATGACCACGAGCAGGTTGGCCTTAAGGTTTTCCAGGGCGTAGTCCAGCGAGGCCATCACCGCGCTGTCCAGGATGTGACCGGCGGTGCGGATGACGAAGGCATCGCCGAAACCAATGTTGAACACGTGCTCAATGGGCGCGCGGGAATCGGAACAGGCCAGCACGATCACGCGCGGGTCTTGGCCTTGGGTCAGGCCAGCGCGCAGCTTCGCATCCTGGTTGACGGCAATGAGGTTGCCCGTTACGAGGCGCTGATTACCTTTCTGGAGGGCTTCCCACACTTTCTGTGGATTTTGAGGAACTTTAGCTAGAGGCATGTTTCTTAGCTTAGTCCTCAGAGCCCTACACTGAGGTGCCTATGGATACCCAAGCTGTCGTGGAATGGTTCGATGCTCATGAGCGCCCCCTGCCGTGGCGCCGGCCGGGTACCTCGGCATGGGGCGTGCTCTTAAGCGAGGTCATGAGCCAGCAAACACCCGTCGCGCGCGTCGCCCCGCAGTGGGAGGAGTGGATGCGCCGCTGGCCTACCCCACAGGACCTTGCGGCGGCCTCCAAGGCGGATGTCCTGCGCGCGTGGGGCAAGCTGGGCTACCCGCGCCGCGCATTGCGCTTATGGGAGTGCGCGAAGAAGATTGGTGAGGGGGAGGTCCCGGGGGACGTCGACAAGCTTTTGGCGTTACCGGGGATTGGTGAGTACACCGCCCGTGCTGTGGCCTGTTTCCATTTTGGCCACAACGTTCCGGTGGTGGATACCAACGTCCGCCGCGTGTATGCCCGCGCCGAGGAGGGGCGCTTCTTCGCCCCGACGCCCGCGAAACGCGAATTAGCACAGGTAGAAGCTTTGCTTCCGGAAGAGAACGGCCCGCGTTTTTCGGCCGCACTCATGGAACTCGGTGCCTTGGTGTGCACGGCCAAGAACCCGGACTGTGCCGCCTGCCCCATTAAGGCCTCGTGCGCCTGGCAGCTCGCGGGCTGCCCAGAACCTAGTGCGGAGGAGACCGCGCGGGCTAGGAAACGCGTGCAAAAGTTCACCGGCACGGACCGGCAGGTGCGGGGGCTGCTTCTCGACGTCCTCCGAGGCTCGGCCCACCCAGTTACCCAAGCCGACCTGGATGCGGTATGGCCAGACGCGGCACAGCGCTCGCGCGCACAAGCCTCACTGCTCGAGGACGGGTTGATGGATGTCAACGACGAGGGTTTGTTCCACCTGCCGCACTAGGCACGTGTGAGAAGTCGATGAGGTGGCCGAAGGTCCAATCGCGGTCGGTCAACAAGCGGGCGAGGATAAGCCCGCAGCCGATGGCCGCCACGGCCATCGAGGCGGTAGCGAAGTTGCTCAACGCTTGGTCCATGTTGCCCACGTTGAGGTGATAGACGGTGCGGAACATGGAGGTGCCCGGGATCATGATGACGGACGCGGGCACCGTCGTGGTGATGCGCGGCAGGTGTGCGCGTGTGGAGGCCACCGCGCCCAAGAGCCCGACGATGACACCGCCGGCGAAAGCGCCGACGTAGGCCGTGGCCCCGACCCCGATGAGGAGCAGGCGTACGAGGTTGGCCACCGTTCCCACCGCGGCCGCCACGAGGACCATGCGGCGCGAGGAGTTAAAAAGGAACGCGAATCCAGAAATGCCCAGGAAGCTGGCCGCAGCAGCAGCCAGGTACCACACGGGCGCATAGTCTGGGATTCCCGGTTCCGGAGTGAGCTCCGTGGTCCAGCTGACCAGGGCTACGGTGAAGGTCGCAGCGGTGATCACTGTCAGTGCGTAGGTTAGTCGGGATAGCCCAGCCTCGAAGTCGAAGCGCGCGAGGTCAATGAGTGCGGAGAACAACGGGAAGCCGGGAATAAGGAAGAGCACCGCGGCCACGTAGCCCGAGGAAAACTCCGACGGATCCGCCACCCCGGCGACGGCTACGGCCTCGGTGGTGAAGAAGTACACGAGGCTAGCCACCGTTCCGGCCGCCACGATGCAGCCCAGCTGATGAACGTGCTTGCCGTGTAGGACCGCGCGGGTGAGCTGACCACAAAAAGCGGCGAGGGCCACCAGCAGAATCGCAAGCGGTGTGAAGAAGTTCAGGACCGCAAAAGAGGCGCACGCAATGGACGCCGCCGCGGCTAGGAGCCAGCGGTTCCACCGCTTGACCACCGTCGACTCGATGGAATCAAGCATCTCTGTAAGATCTTCGGCCGTAATGCCCGCGTACAGCTTGTGGTGGGTAAGGTCCTCCAGCGCCTCAATGCGGGAGGCGTCAACTGCCGGCGAATGCTGCTGGGCCACCACGGTGCGAAACTCGCGGCCGCGGTGAAACGTGCACGTTATCTGGGTGACGCCAACGTTGGCGTCGAGCCGATCAAAGCCGAGCGCGCGGGCGGCACGTTTCATGCCGCGCAGCACGCGGTAGCCGGACGTTCCCGCGCCCATGAGCATCATGCCTAGGCGCAGGACGAGTCCGCCTCGTACCCCATGCGGACATAGTCGCTGTTGGGGTGAGAAGTCATTAGCGCCAGCGTCCCCGGAAATTCAGTCCGCCGGGCAGGTTGACCCACATGCCGCCGCGGGAGTTAAAGGTCACGGGGCCGACCTTCGTCGACATCGACGCACCGGAACCGGAAACGTTAATCCAGCTATTCTTTCCGGTCTTCTTGCGCTTGCGAAAATAGATTCCCATGCGCGCTAGCTTAGCGCAGCGAAGCCGCTGCGCACCGGCGACAGAGCGATTACCCTTACGGCACGAATCTGATCTCTCCTCGCGCACTCGTGGCGGCCCTCGCGCTCGCGGCTACCGCACTGGCACCCGCAGTGGCATCGGCGGCGCCCACCAACTGCCAGGCTCCCTAAGCCCTAGTGCAGACCGTCCAGGGATGAAAATGGCTCCTCTGCCTCGATGTCATGCAGGGGCACGCGTACCCAAGGCGAATCACTGTGTGCGAGCAACTCGGTGAGCCGTTGCGATTGATCCTTCATCGCAGCGGCGACGTCGGGCTCACCGTCACTTGCCCAGATCATTCGACCCCACCAGAAGCTTGCGGCTACGTCAGCCCACGACACGAAGTAGCGCTGCAGGGCCGCCCCGGCCTTATCTGAAATCTGAAGGAACTCTTCTGGAGAGATCCAACCCAGCTCCGTTGCCGGACCACCAACGTTGTGAATTCGGATTATGTCCCATGCGCGAGTCGTGGCGGGCAATGCCGGAGCTGCTGCTTTGGCAAAGCCCTCCGAACGCAACATCCTTACGAGGTAGCGGAACTTATGTTCTCCACGACGCGGATCCGCGCCTTGGGCAACAAAGAAGTCTTTAAGGAACTCGACCTTTTCCTCCACTTCCGCATCTAGCTCGCGCTCGGGGACGTCCTTCACGGCGTATGCGAGCGGTAAAATAAAGTCATTTTCCACGTGCTGACTGCCTTCGAGCAACACGTCAATAGCCTGGTGCGCTTCCTGTGCACCAGTGACCCCCCAGTTTTGCTCGAGAGATGCTTTGTAGTACTTGGCCGTCCTTGCATTGATGTCCTCAACCCCTAGCGGAGTCGCAAACGCCTTATTGCTCTTGTATATCATTCCCCAAGAGTGGCGGCGCACTTCATCTTTGCTCGGCGCCGGTTCCGGCCACGGGAACTTTGTAAGGCGGTAGATCCAAGTATCATCAAACTTTGCTGGCGTGAACGTTGAGCTCATATCTTCACAAAGTACCGAGGTTCCCAACGTGGATCCGTGGCGCCCCCTCCGTCACCCCTATGTTGGGGAGTGACGGACGCCATATCGCAGCACACACAGTCATCATTTTTGATGTGTTGTTAGTCTCGTGTGCATGACAGGACCCCAAATTGCATTGACAGACCGGCCAGATCTCGGCGCCGCGCTTAAACGTGCTGGTGATTCCGAGATTGTGCACACTGCCGCCGCAGCCGTTGTGGAAGGCCTTGGTGTCGACGAGATTGTCTTGGAAGCCGCCCCCACGAAAGCAAGCGGGGTGGATGGTGCCGCGTTTGTCACCAACCGTAGGATCCTCGTGACCGCCGATAAGAAGGATCCATCTCATTTTGAGTTCCTTGAACTGGACAGCCTCGGCAACGTCACAGTTCTGCCCTACAAGGGTGGCTGGACCGTCGTGGCTCAGCTCTACAGCACCTACAAAGTGTGGAGCGGGTTCACGGAGAAGGCCGCGCGTCGCGTGCAGTTTGCCGCCCAGTGGGCCCTGACCGCAGGCCGGGAGGCACGAACGGAGGCCTCGCGCGCGGTGTCTTCGGAAGAACTTTTTAAGCGATGGAAAGAAAACAAGCACCGTCTCAATCGCAACAGCGTGGAAGAGCGCGTTGCGTCGATGCACTCCCTGTATTCCGACATTGATTCACGGTGGTGGACTGAATAATGAGCAGACTTGCATACCCGGGTTCGCCCGACCACTTTAACGGGGCAGAAGACACCTCACACATCGAAGAAGGCCAGATAATTGCGGATAATGGCTATCGCCATTTCATCAAGCACGGCTCACCACTAGACGCCGGCACGTCTCCGAAGAGCGCCTCGGGCACCGCCTCACCCTCGTCGAACCCCACCGCGGGAACCACAGGCACCCACTCCAATGACTCAAAGCAGGGTCTCAGCGTTAAGAAGCAGCTGTTGCTCCTCCCGCTCGTGATCGCGGTCATCGTGGTGGTAGCGATTGGCTACGTTGCACTTAAAGACGCGCTCTTTGGTGATAAATCAGAGGATTCGGCTGCTCCCGAACAACCGGCCGCTGAGGCACCTGCCGATTCTGGGGCTTCCAACGGTGGCGCTACCGGCGCGACCGGTGGAGCAACCACTGGCGACACTCAAAGTGGCCTCACCCCTGCTGACCAAGCACCCGAGCCGATTACTGACTTCGTGGAGGCTTGCACGGATTATGAAGTGGTGTTCAGCTACTACGGCGCGGATAACTCCCCTGCCCCAGAAGCAATGGGCACCAACTGCTCCGTGGATACGACGAAAGCACCTGAGGTTGGTTACGTGGTCTTCACCGATGACCCTGCCGCCACCGCCGCCGTTCGTGACGGCAAGCCCGTCCTAGACGGCATTGAGATTCCGGCAGAATCAACGCGTGGCTCCACATTCAAAGCACAGCGAGTCGAGTCCCTCATCACTGTTCAGGAAATCCTCCCAGATGATAAGGGAATCGTTGAGTACATGATCAAAAATAATGACCCTGAGGTGGCAAAGAAAGCTCTGGTAGACCTCGGCGTGGCCAAGTAGAGCTAGAACGCGCACTTCTACCCGCCGCCTTCTGTTTTCATTTTATTGTCAATAAGAGTCGGTGGTGATAAGCTGAGTGCATGGCACACGAGCACCACGACCACGATCACTCCGGCACACCGCTACGCGCACTCCTCATAGCGCTGAGCATTACCGGCACCGTCTTCTTCGCGGAGCTGATCGGCGGCTGGTTGGCGGGCTCAATGGCGCTGATGGCCGATGCGATGCACATGCTTTCCGACGCCGCCGGGCTCATCATTGCGGTGATTGCGGTGTTGATTGGGCGTCGACAAGCATCAGCCCAGGCCACATACGGCTACCGGCGAGTGGAGGTGCTTGCGGCGCTGGCAAATGCGGTGATGGTGCTGGCGATCTCGGTGTGGATTGTCGTCGAAGCGGTGCGCCGCCTACAGAACCCGGCCGAGGTGCAGGGCGAGGCAATGCTGATCATCGCGGGCATCGGTCTCGTGGCGAATGCACTGTCGGCGTGGGTGCTCCACCGGCACCGCGAATCCTCAATTAACGTGGAGGGCGCGTTCTTGCACGTGCTGGTGGATTTGCTCGGCTCGGTCGCAGTGATTGTGGCGGGCATCGTGGTGCTGACTACGGGGTTTGTGGCGGCGGACGTGATCGCCTCCCTCGTGATCGCGGCGATGGTGCTGCCGCGCGCCTGGCAGCTCATGCGGTTGTCGGCGAGCGTGCTGCTCGAGCAGGTTCCGGCGGGCTTCGACGCCAGCGTGATCGAGCCCGCGCTGCGGCAGGTCGAGGGCGTTGCCGATATCCATGACCTGCACCTGTGGAGCCTGGATGGTGTAAACGTGCTCACGACCGTGCACATCGTGCGCGACGGCACCGTCGACACCGGCCCACTGTTGGATGCCGCCCAGCAGGCTCTGCGTGAACACGGCATCGAGCACTCCACCATCCAGATCGAACACCCGGAGCACGAATCCCACGAGACCGTGTGCTGATTCCTTTTTATTAGTCGGTGGGATAGCCCACCCACCGGTCACACAAAGAAAGCCCCGATCCGCACGAAGTTCACATGCGGTTCGGGGCTATTCCTTATGGACCCAGTGTGGGTCCCGAGTCAGCGCTTAGAGCGGCTGGCCAGCACCGGCACCTGCCGGCGGCGGGTTGCCGTCATCACCATCATCGTTGTGGGATTCCTCAGCGGAGTCGCTACCTGACTCGTCGAGGACGTCCGGGGTGACAGTGTCGGGGCCATCGGAGTCTGGGCCGTGAGTTTCGGCGTCGATTTCGGTGGCCAGTTCCTCATCGGCCTCACGCACGGCGGTCTCCTCGAGATCCTTGTCGAAGGTGTCCTCCGGCAGTGGGCGCGGACGCGGGGTGAAGGTGAAGGTGGCAGAAGAGTTGTCCTTGGACTCGCCGTCCCAGCCTTCAACGTCCACGGTGATGATTTCGCCCGCACCGATTTCGCCGAAGAGGATCTTCTCGGAGAGCTGATCCTCAATCTCGCGCTGGATGGTGCGGCGCAGCGGACGAGCACCCAAGACCGGGTCGAAGCCGCGCTGAGCCAGCAGATCCTTGGCCTTCTGGGTGAGCTCAATGCCCATGTCACGCTCGGAAAGCTGCTTCTCCACGCGGGCGATGAGCAGCTCCACCATCTCGACGATCTGCTCCTGCGTGAGCTGGTGGAAGACCACAATCTCATCAATACGGTTCAGGAACTCAGGGCGGAAGTGCTTCTTCAGCTCGTCGTTGACCTTGTTCTTCATGCGCTCGTACTGCGCATCGGCGTCATTCTCCGAAGAGCCGGTAAAGCCCAGTCCCACGGCCTTCGAGATGTCCTGGGTACCCAGGTTGGAGGTGAAAATGAGCACCGTGTTCTTGAAGTCCACCACGCGGCCCTGACCATCGGTCAGGCGGCCATCCTCCAACACCTGCAGAAGGGTGTTGTAGATCTCCTTGTGGGCCTTCTCGATCTCATCGAAGAGCACCACGGAGAAAGGCTTACGGCGAACCTTCTCGGTCAGCTGGCCGCCCTCTTCGTAACCAACGTAACCCGGAGGGGCACCGAACAGGCGGGACGCGGTGAAGCGATCGTGGAACTCACCCATATCGATCTGGATGAGGTCATCATCCGAACCGAAGAGGAAGTTAGCCAAGGACTTCGACAGCTCCGTCTTACCCACACCGGACGGGCCAGCGAAGATGAAGGAACCAGAAGGACGACGCGGGTCCTTCAGGCCAGCACGGGTGCGGCGGATGGCGCGGGAGACGGCCTTGACGGCATCGTCCTGGCCAATGATGCGCTTGTGCAGCTCCTCCTCCATGTTGAGGAGGCGGTTGGATTCCTTCTCAGTGAGCTTGAGAACCGGAATGCCGGTCCAGTGAGCGAGGACCTCTGCGATCTGCTCCTCACCAACCTCGGCGATTTCCTCCAAGTCACCGGAGCGCCACTGCTTCTCCTTCTCCGCACGCTCTTCACCGAGCTTGCGCTCCTTATCGCGCAAACCAGCGGCCTTTTCAAAGTCCTGCGCGTCAATCGCCGCTTCCTTTTCCTTGCGGACCTCGGCGATGCGGTCATCGACTTCACGCAGACCTTCCGGAGCGGTCATGCGCTTAATACGCATGCGGGCGCCGGCCTCATCGAGGAGGTCGACAGCCTTATCCGGCAGGAAGCGGTCATTGATGTAGCGGTCAGACAGGGAGGCCGCTGCCTTCAGCGCCTCATCGGTGTAGGAGACACGGTGATGTGCCTCGTACTTATCGCGCAGACCCTTGAGGATGAGGATGGTGTCATCGAGAGAAGGCTCGTCCACCTTGACCGGCTGGAAGCGGCGCTCGAGAGCAGCATCCTTCTCAATGTGCTTGCGGTACTCATCCAGGGTGGTGGCACCGATGGTTTGCAGTTCGCCGCGAGCCAGCTTCGGCTTCAACAGCGAAGCGGCATCGATAGCGCCCTCGGCGGCACCGGCGCCGACCAGGGTGTGGATCTCATCGATGAAGAGGATGATGTCACCGCGCTGGTTAATCTCCTTGAGCACCTTCTTCAGGCGTTCCTCGAAGTCACCGCGGTAGCGCGAACCGGCCACCAGGGAGCCCAGGTCCAGCGAGTAGAGCTGCTTATCCTTAAGGGTCTCCGGGACCTTGCCGTTAACGATATCGAGGGCCAGACCTTCGACCACGGCGGTCTTACCCACGCCGGGCTCACCGATGAGCACCGGGTTATTCTTCGTGCGGCGGGACAGCACCTGCATAATGCGCTCGATCTCAGAATCGCGGCCCACTACCGGGTCCAGCTTGCCATCACGCGCCGCCTGGGTGAGGTTGCGGCCGAACTGGTCCAGCACCAGGGAGTTGGAACGCTCACCGGAGCCGCCTGGGCCGCCACGTCCACCCTGGCCAGCGCCGGCACCGGCGCCCACCGGACCTGCACCACCCTGGGACTGGTTGCCCTCTCCCTCGTTGCCCTCATAGCCGGAGAGCAGCTGGATAACCTGCTGGCGAACACGCGGCAAGTCAGCGCCCAACTTCGTCAGCACCTGGGCTGCTACGCCATCGCCCTCGCGGATGAGGCCAAGCAGTAGGAATTCGGTGCCGATGTACTTGTGGCCCATCTGAAGGCCCTCACGCAGGGAGAGCTCGAGGACCTTCTTGGCGCGCGGGGTGAAGGGGATGTGGCCGGTGTGCGGCTGAGAACCTTGACCAATAATCTCTTCCACCTCACGGCGGACATCCTCCAGCGAGATGCCCATGGACTCCAAGGCCTTGGCTGCTACACCTTCACCTTCGTGGATAAGTCCCAGGAGGATGTGCTCGGTGCCGATGTAATTGTGGTTGAGCATGCGTGCTTCCTCCTGCGCCAAAACGATGACGCGGCGAGCACGGTCAGTAAACCTCTCGAACATTACCTCTTACCTTTCGCTCTAAATGTGTCATCCACTCTAACGCGCGGGGAGGACACTCCATCCACGATTTCTCTCCCCCTCTTCCACTAAACCTACATTTCCGCAGGTAAAGGCACTGTACGCCGGTAGCGAACAGGTCATGATGAAGCCGCTTTTCGCACTAACCTGCCACAGAGGCTTCGCCACCTTAGAATGAAGAGGATTCTATATATCTCATCATCGACCCCTCCACGAAGGATTTCCTCTCATCGTGACTATGCTCCCAGAATTTTTCACCACCCAGCACCAGCTGCGCCAAAAGGCAGTCTTGGACCAAGGAGCGGACTCCACGCTCTTCCTCGTGGAAGATCCTTCACATGACGAGCTGCTCGTGGAGATATACAACCCAGAGGACCGTGGTGTGCTCCGCCAGTCCGGCGTCGTGGGGCAACTACAGCACAGCGCCATCGCCCCCATCGTAGGCACGGGAACGATGAACAACGGTCAAGAATTCTTCGTGCGCCGCAGCCTGCCAGGTGAGCAGCTGTCGAATTTCACTTCCTCTGGCATCGGCGCGCAGCACCTTTCCCGGGAGGAGGCCATCGCTGTCTTCGCCCCTTTGGCTGACGCCACCGATTTCCTGCTCCAGAAGGGCCGCAATAATTTCGCTCTCCGCGCGCTCAATCCGCGCCGCATCATCCTGACCAATAACCGCTCGAACGCCTTCTTCGCAGCAGTCGGCCCAGCTACGGGCTCCGAGGCCCCCACTGCAACAGCGAAGGAGGCAATCGACCGCCTGGCACAACTCCTCGCCGCCGCCTATCCTTCCTTCCGCGCAGCAGGCGCTTATACCTCGGCGGCCGCCGTTGTTGATTCTCTCCGAAATGCTGGAGCAGGGATGGCCAGCGCCAGCGCGGCAAGCGCAGGTGCCACCACCACGCCTAGCGCCGACGCCGCCGCGGGTACGCCACAGTGGCAACCGGAACAGCATTACGCTGCTGCCCAGCAAGGAGAATGGGGAACGCAGCCGCAAGCGCCGGTTCCCGCTTCCACCCCTGCAGAAGACTCCGCTCAGCGCGGGTCGACCTCGAAGAGCAAGGTCTTTGCTGGCCTTGGTGTGGGCCTTGTCCTTTTAGCCCTCATCGGCGGCCTGCTGTGGTTCTTCTTGGGCCGTCCGGCGTGGTCTGAGGAGGAGCAAGCGCTGGTCGACGACCACCCAGGACTCATCAGCTCCCGTCCCGGTGGGGAGGGCTTCGACGGTGCCACCTGCGAGTCCCGCGAGCCGGAGGATGGTCAGGACGCGAAGATTACCTGCGTTGGCGACGGTGTGGGCTACTCGGTGGCGAGGTACGGGGACGTCGCCAAGCGCGACGCAGCTGCCCCAACACAGGATGCGCAGGAACTGTCCAACGGCCAGTGCACCGTACGCAGCTATGACGTTTCTGATTCCGAGCCAGTCTTCTACATGAGCACCGAGGACTCCGCGGACGCCGTCCTCGTGTGGGGTGAGGACGCCGAAGAACTTCGCCTGAACATGCCGCTGTGCTAAGCCGCACGCTCACTCGGCGCAGCTAGTCTGCGCCGTTAGTCCACACGCTTAAGCAGCGGTGCAATCACCGCAATGGCGATACCGGCCACGCCGGCAAAGAGGAAAGCCCAATGCGTTCCCTGTGCCGTCGCTGCGGCGGGCCCCATCCCCGCGGCGGCGCCAGCCTGGGTGCCGCGTGTGAGGAAGACTACGAGCAAAGCCGTTCCCGTCGCGCCAGCCAACTGCTGGAAGGTGTTCATGATGGCCGAACCGTGCGAGTAAAGCTTCTCCGGAAGCGAGGACAGCGCTGTGGTCATCAGCGGCGTCATCATCAAGCACATGCCGAGGGAGAAGATCACGTGCATGCCCACGACCATCCACAGGGCTGAGTTCTCACCCAAGATGACCATAAGCCACAGGCTGGCCACCATGAACAGTGAGCCCGGAATCATGAGTGGACGCGGGCCATAGGAATCGAAGAGCCGGCCCACGATCGGGGAAAGGAAAGCCTGGAGGATGCCGCCGGGCATCACCGCCAATCCCGTGGCAAAGGCGGTGACGCCCAAGGTCGTTTGCAGGTAGATGGGCAAGACCGTGACCATTCCCAGCATGAGCCCAAAGGACAGGAGGAGGATGATCACCGCGAGAGTGAAATTGCGGACGCGGAAAGGACGCAGGTCCATCAGGGCGCGGTCCTCCAGTGCCAAGCGCTGCTGGCGACGGATAAATACAATGAGCGCGATGACGCCGACCACGGTAACGGCGATATCCACCCAGGCGCCGCCCTCCAGCATCTTTTCCATCGAGGACAGACCATAAATCAGCCCGCCAAACGCGAAGGCGGAAAGGACGACGGAGAGGCCATCGAGCGGAGTATCGCGGTTCTCACCCACATTGCTCAATCGCCAGAGCCCAAAGGTGAGAATAAGGGCGACGAGCGGCGCCATGGCCCAGAAGATGACGTGCCAGGTGAAGCGGTTCAGAATCGCCCCGCCGACTGTGGGGCCAAGCGCCGGGGCAACGGAGATAACCACAGAGATGATGCCCATTACCGTGCCGCGGCGCTGCGCTGGGACCAGCGTCATGGCCACGGTCATCAGCGTAGGAATCATCAGCGCGGTTCCGCCGGCTTGCAAGATGCGGCCCAGGAGCAGAATGACGAAGCTCGGGGCGAGGGCCGCCACCACGGTGCCAACCAGGAAGAGTCCTGCGGAGGCGGTGAAAATCTGCCGCGTGCTAAGCCTCTCCAGCAAGAAGCCGGTGGTCGGAATGACGACGGCCATGGTGAGCATGAATCCCGTCAACAGCCATTGGGCGCTCGTAGCAGGAATGGAGAAGTCCGCCATAATGGCTGGTAGCGCAACGGAGAGCGAGGTCTCATTGAGAATCATGACCATCGCCCCCAGCACCAGGATGCTGAGGTTAATTATCACCTTCGAGGGAATCTCAGCGGACATGCGGCCAGCCACACCTTTCTGTTTCTCTGCTCTGGGGATATTCGCGCCAACGCTTCCGCAGTCTGCGCGCAAGGAGTTTAGAGTACTCGCAAGGTAGCCGGGGATGCCACATGAGCCGGGGCAGCGAAGTTTCCTCGCTCCCCGGCAGTTGGTGGGGCTTTAAGGGATCGTTTCCATGTTGCGGGACGTGATGACCACGACGCTGCCACCGCTGTCCAAGCTGCAGCCCAACAAACGGTTTTCTGGGGTATCCTCCCACAGTTTCGGCGCACCGTAAGCACAGTGCCCCAGGTCCGTGGTGAGGTGGCCACGGTTTCCGCCCTCGCCAGCCTGCCAGTCATGGTTAGCGTATTCATCCAGCAATTCCATGGCGTCATTGCAATTCGTGCCGTCCTCTTGCACGTAGACCAAACCGGTGTCTTCACCACGCGTACCGCTTTCACCGCACACCGTTCCGGTGTTGGCGATGCCATTCGCATCTGGCTTCGCTGGGAAGGTATCGGAGTAGTACTGGCCATCGTCCTTGACGGTGAAGTGGTGCCCGTTCGCCTTGACCACAAACTCGTTGCCACTGAGTGCTTCAAAGGTTCCACCGTCAAAGCTCACGGTCTCGCCCTCGTTGAGCGTTGCAACTTCGGTCGGTGTATAGAACTCAATGGCCCACACCGGGAAGAAGCCGCGGTCGCCGAGGTAGCTCACCGCGTTTGACCTCCAGCTCTGCATGACCGGCCCCGGATAAATTGGCGGATCGGCAAATTCGACCTTGCAGTTCGGGGCATCGGCCTCTTCGTGGATGAGGCAGAGGACGCGCCCATCCGGGCTCTTGACCGCTGGGATGGGGTTCGGAATCGTCGCTAGGTTGCCACCCGCCATAAAGTCCTGCGGATCGCGTTCCTTCAGGTCGCCGGGTTTGTCTTTATCGGGCTTGGCGCTGCTCGACGCCGCGGCCTCGGTAGAGCTACTGGAGGCAGATTCAGAACTGGCGGAGCTGACTGAGTTCTGTTGAAACTGTGGCTCATCGCCCGCCGGCTCGCTCGTCGAAGAACACGAAGCCGCGGCGCAGGCCATGAGGGAGGCAGAAAGGATAGAGAGAAGCTCGTAGTTGACGTACTTGTCCACGATCTCCATTGCAGTCGTGCAATTCGTACCGTCTGTCTGCACAAAGACTTTCTGGCGTCCAAAATTGGTGTCGGTCTCGCCGCAGACAGTACCCACGGGCGCATAGCCATTGGTGTCCGGCTTCAGCGGATAAGTATCCGCCGAAAACTGGCCGCCGTCCTTCACTGTGAAATGGTGGTCTTGGACCTGAACCGTGAATTCATCCGCACTGGGGGCTTCAAAAATCACGCCGTTGATATCGACTTTCTCGCCTTCCTCCAGCTGCTGTGAAGGAACCTGGTCCCCGGCATCCACCACGCCCTTGGGGAAGAAACCGGCACCTTCTATATAGCTGACCATGTTTGCTTCCCATTGCGGGTTCTCGGGGTCAGGCAGGATGGGCGGGTTTTCAAAGCCAACGAAGCACCACGGCCCTTGAGAGCCCTCATGCAGAGAACACGACACCCTGCCGTCCGGGCTCCTCACTCCCCAGGCCACCGTGGTCTCATACCTGAACCCAGTGGCGCGGAAGTCCTCGGCATCGCGTTCTTTGAGGCCCGAAGGTTGAGAGCCAAACCCCGGCTCGCGATCTGTGGAATCGCTTTCTTCGGCGCTATCAGAGCTTTGCGCACTGCTTTGAGAACCCGAGGACTCCACAACTTCGAATCGATGAGTTTCCTGGGTTCCTTCATCAGAAGAACACGCAACCAAGCCAGCCGTTACAAGCGGCAGTGTGAGAAGAGAGAGTAGCTTTTTCATGCTTTGTATTGTTCCACGCAGGCAGGCCTCTCGCTGAGTGATGTGTGCTGCGGCGACAAACTGAAAGCACCGCCAAAACACGGCAACGCACAAGCCTTCGGCTGCGGGGCCGGTGGCTTGTGCGTTGCGCGCGGAATGTGCCGCGGGATGAACTGTGCTCGAGTTGGCTTAGGGCCTACTTCTCCGGCTTCACGATTGGGAAGAGCACGGTCTCACGGATTCCTAGGCCGGTCAGAGCCATAAGCAGGCGGTCCATGCCCATACCAGCGCCCGCTGTCGGCGGCATGCCCTGCTCCATGGCGGCGAGGAAGTCCTCATCCAAAACCATGGCTTCTTCATCGCCGCCAGCAGCCAAGCGGGCCTGGTCCTCGAAGCGCTCACGCTGGATTACGGGATCCACCAGCTCCGAGTAGCCGGTGGCCAGCTCGAAGCCGCGCACGTAAAGGTCCCACTTCTCCGTCACGCCTGGCTGCGAGCGGTGCTGACGGGTCAGCGGGGAGGTCTCAACCGGGAAGTTCTTCACAAAGATTGGGCCCTCAAGCTGGTCCTCGCAGAGCACCTCCCAGATCTCCTCCACCAGTTTGCCGTGGCCCCAGCCGCCGTTCTTCGGGACGTCGAGCCCGATGACGTCAGCAATCGCCTTGAGCTCCTCGACGGTGGAGTCGATGGTGACCTCCGGCTGGCCGGGGAACTTGCGCTGCAGAGCCTCGTTGAGGGAGGGGTACATTTCAATCTCCGGCCACTCTTCGCCACCGAAGTCATACTCAGTACCATCAGCCAAGGTGACGGTGGTGGAACCGAAGACCGCGCGGGCCACAGACTGGATGGACTCGCGGATAGTGCGGGCACAGTCGTTGTAGTCACCCCACGCCTCGTAGGTCTCCAGCATGGCAAACTCCGGGGAGTGGGAGCGGTCAACGCCCTCGTTACGGAAGTTGCGGTTGATCTCAAAGACGCGGTCGATGCCGCCGACCACAGCGCGCTTCAGGAAGAGCTCCGGAGCGATGCGCAGGTAGAGGTCAATGTCCAGGGCATTGGAGTGGGTCACGAACGGGCGGGCCGCCGCACCACCGTGGAGGGTCTGCAACATCGGGGTTTCGATCTCCACGAAGCCCTCATCTTCCAGGTAGTTGCGCAGCGCACGCATGACCTTCACGCGGGTCATGGCATTCTTGCGGGCCTCCTCGCGCACGATGAGGTCGTTGTAGCGCTGGCGCACGCGAGTTTCCTCGTTCATGTCCGCGAAGGAGACCGGAAGCGGGCGCAAGGACTTCGCCGCCATGGTC
>QWCJ01000257.1_pt1 | contig 21422 bp, 18 predicted proteins | sample 1972501 | NCBI WGS metagenome assembly QWCJ01 (sample SAMN09866711, study PRJNA288562) | Human vaginal metagenome isolate term2_vaginal, whole genome shotgun... | isolation source: vagina | host: Homo sapiens | place: USA: California
GCGAGACGTGGGGGTGAATTTGATGTAGAATTTCATTACCTTATTCACCGTGATGGCAAAATAGATAAAGGCAGAGAAGAAGACACTATTGGTGGCAGGAGATTGCCGTCAAACGAAGTGTCTATTTTTATTGTTGTAGATGTAGACAAAGAACATGAACGTACCGATGCTCAGAAAGTAGCGGTAGTCCGTTTGCTGGATAAATTGCGAAAGAAATATCCGAAAGCAGCAGGTGTATTGACCTACGATATTTACTAACTAATCAAAGAAGAAAGGAGGAGGAGAAGAAAGACCAATGCAACAACAACAAGAGGAAAGTAAGCTTGAAAAAGAACATTTACCTTGCCCAGATTGTGGTTCGTCTGATGCCATGTCTTTATACAGCGATGGACATACCTACTGCTTTTCATGCAAACAGTATAGAGCAGAGGGCAGAGCGACTATGTTTACAGCTAAAGATGAAGATAAACCACAGCCGAAAAACACAATTAAAGAAAGTGACATGCTTATAGAAAGTCTTAAAGCCCGTGGTATTAAACAAGAGACATGTAGAAAATATGGCTACTTTAAGACACGGGTGCGAGGGAAATTGGTACAGGTTGCTTCTTATTATGATGATGCTAAACAGTTGATAGGACAAAAGGTAAGGCAGAAAAATAAGGAGTTTTACACGCTGGGAAATTCTTTCTCTACTCGCTTCTTTGGACAGCATTTATGGGCAAACGGTCACAGGAAAATGCTCATTATTACTGAGGGTGAAATTGATTGCTTGACCGTATCTCAAATCAATGGGAATAATGCGGTCATTGATGCTATCTGGAATGCAAAAGAATACACACCAGATGGAATTGTAAACGGTAAAGACTTATGGGAACGGGTATCAGAGGAAGAAATAGAAACAGGCTACGATTTACCGTGGTCTGATATTCCTATAAATAATATGATACACGGCTTTAGAAAGGGTGAATTGGTTGTCTTGACTGCTGGTACTGGTGTTGGCAAATCTACGTTTATACGTCAAATAGCCTATGATTTTGGTGTAAAGAAAAAGCTGAAAATAGGTATGCTCATGCTGGAAGAAAATGTAAAACGGACAGCACGGGGATTGATGTCTGTACATGTTGGGAAACGCTTATATATGGACAGACATGCTATTGATGAAAAAGCCTATCATAAAGCGTTTGAGGAGACATTGGGTACAGGACGTTATGTGATGTACGAACACTTTGGCTCGTTGGACGGCGATAATCTCATGAATAAAATACGGTACATGGCAATAGCTGAGGAATGTGACTTTATCATATTAGACCATATATCCATAGCAATATCTGGATTGTCTGGTGATAATGAACGAAAGATGATTGATATGCTCATGACACAACTTCGTTCATTGGCTGAAGAAACTGGTGTAGGATTGCTGATTATCTCACATCTTAGACGGGCAACAGGCAGAGAAAGCACACCGTTTGAGGAGGGTGGAACAACATCACTGTCCCAGCTTCGTGGTTCTGGTGCTATTGGACAGTTGGCTGATACTGTTATTGGCTTAGAAAGGAATCAACAAGCAGAGGGGAAAGCAAAGAATCTTGTCAAACTCCGTGTCCTTAAATGTAGATGGACAGGGGAGACAGGAATTGCAGGACACCTATTCTACGATAAAGACAAAGATAATTTAATAGGAGCACCGAAACTAAAAGATATTATTGGAGATGAAGACATAGAGGAGGGAGAGTACATTGCTGATTTTTGATATAGAAACAGACGGATTGTTTGATACGATGTCTACACTCCACTGTCTTTCTATCTATGATGGTGAGAAAATGACAGGTTATAAGCAGGAAGAATGTATTGATGGTGTAAAACGGTTACAACATGCCCTTGAAACAGGTGAAGAAATAATCGGACATAACATCATAGCGTTTGACCTTAAAGCCTTGTCTATCCTTTATCCTTGGTTCAAAGTATCACGGGAGCAAAGACACCTGGTAATTGATACGCTTGTTATGTCCCGTCTTTTGTGTCCAGATTTAAAAGCATCTGATTTTGGTTTATTTAAAAAGGGTGAATTACCTGGCGAATGTATTGGCTCACATACTCTTGAAGCGTGGGGCTATAGACTTGGTGAAAGAAAAGGTACATATGCGAAAGAGACAGAACATGCATGGGATAAGTACAATGACGATATGCTCACTTATAATAAGCAGGACGTAAAGGTAACTACTCTACTGTATAAACACTTACTGTCTTTAAATCATAGTCAAACCGCAATGACCTTAGAGCATGAGATACAGTGGCTAATGGTGAAGCAGGAAGAAAATGGCTTCCCGTTCGATACAGACAAAGCCCTTATCTTAGAGCGAGAACTACGAAAAAGAGAAGCCGTACTATCCAGTCAACTCATGAAGATTGCACCGCCGATACCAGATAAAGTGTTTGTACCTAAAAGGGATAATAAACGTCTTGGATATAAAAAAGGCGTACCGATTCAAAGGTATAAAGACTTCAACCCTGGCTCACGACAACAGATACTATGGCTATTGACTAACTATTATCACTACACACCAGAGGTCACGGGTGAAGATGGGAAGATAAAAGTAGACGAGGAAACATTTCAGTTTATTTCTACCGACCCGAAAGCACCAGAAGAAGTACAGAAACTTGCCCTTACATTTGCTGAATATCTGATGATTATAAAACGTCTTGGACAATTAGCAGACGGTAAGCAGGCGTGGTTAAAAGCAGTACAGGCTGATGGTAAAATTCATGGACGTGTCAATCCTTGTGGTGCTGTAAGTGGTAGAGCGACACATTCCAGTCCTAATATTGCACAAGTCCCACACAACGGAGCACCTTATGGCAAAGATTGTCGTAGTTTGTTCCATGTTCCAGATGGTTGGTGGCAAGCTGGTATTGATGCTTGTGGTCTTGAACTCCGTTGTCTTGCTCATTACCTTGCCCCGTATGATGATGGACACTATGCAGATGTTGTTGTCAATGGTGATATACATACCTTGAATCAAAAGGCAGCTGGTCTCAATAAACGAGATGAAGCGAAGACATTTATTTATGCGTTCTTATATGGGGCTGGAGACAAAAAGATAGGTGATATTGTAGGCGGAGATGAAGCAGAGGGAAAGCAGATAAAGAAAAAGTTTTTGAAGAAGACACCAGCTATCCAGTCTCTACGGCGTGCTATCCATAGAGTATTGGTGGCTAAAGAACTATATGGCAAAGTAATTAAGTGGAGAAGAAAATATTTGAAAGGCTTAGACGGCAGACATCTTGCTGTACGGGCTGAACACTCCGCTCTTAATTTACTATTGCAGGCTGCTGGTGCTATTGTGTGTAAGAAGTGGCTTGTCTTAACAGAGGAGCGGTTAATCAAACGCGGGCTAAGACATGGGTGGGACGGTGACTTTGCACTTATGGCTTGGGTACACGATGAACAACAGATAGCATGCAGAACAAAAGAAATAGCAGACATAGTAGTAGAAGAAGCACAGCAGGCAATGCGAGACACAGCTTCTTTTTTTAATTTACGATGCCAATTAGATACAGAGGGTATCGTTGGTAAAAATTGGTGTGATTGTCATTAATAGTTGATGAAAGGAAGAAGATACAAATGAGTAAATTTAAAGTAGGAGACCGTGTAGAAGTTATTGATGCAGGGTATTTGGGTGATAACTCGCACATAAAAGAGGGAATGCTTGGTACTATTCGTGTTATAGATGATAGAGAACCTAATATAGGTGTAGAGTTTGATGATTTTATAAACGGACATAGTCTACAGGGGGCTGGAGCAGAGAAACGTTGTTGGTTTATGTATGGAGAGGAGTTAAAAAAGGTAGAAAAGGAGAAGATATAAATGAGTAAATTTAAAGTAGGAGACCGTGTAGAAGTTATTGATGGGGGAAGTTTGGTTAATAAGGCAGACATAAAAGTGGGAATGCGTGGCACTATTGTTTTTATAGGGGGTGGTGACCCTAAGATAGGTGTAGAGTTTGATGATTATATAGGGGGAAATAATGCATGGGGAAATGGAAAGAAAGGTTTTTGTTGGTTTATGTTTGAGCAGTGCCTAAAAAAGGTTGAGAAAAAAGGAGAACTAGACCAGCTTTGTCTTACCCTTGAAAAGGCAATGAACCGACTTTATGAGATTGCTGATTCTTATACCATGAAACAGGCAGCGAATGGAATTATTAATATATTACAGAGAAAGTCCGTAGACAGATTAGAGTTAAACAGATTTAAGAAAGCATTGGAGGATAACCATAATGAAGACATGTAAAGAAATGTTACTTGATGAAGACAAAAGCTATGAAGACAGAAAAGAATTACATACCGATTTAGCTACTATTGAAAGATATTCCAGTTGGTTATTTAGTTGTGCTGAAACCGCAGAAGAAACTAAAGTATTGTTTGATACCGTGCTCAATTTAATATCTGCTCAAAGACTGAAAAGAGATGCAGAGATTAAAGAACAAAGGGAGCGAGACATAGCAGGAATGGTAGCCTTTGAAAAGGTTATTGAACAGCATGAAGAAGCGATTATCTCTACTTATAAAGATTTAGCGACTGTATCTTCTACTCCAGTTTTAGCGGAGAGGTAAAAACTATGGTGAAGCAGACAACAGAAAACAAACAACCGCTGCTTCTTATCATTGATGGCGATATTATTGTCTACAAATCATGTGCCAGCGTTGAAGTCCCTATCAACTGGTATGGTGATTTGTGGACATTACACGCCGATGCAGCTGAAGCAATTATCTCTTTTGAGGATAGAATGTATGATATTGTGAGTGATGTATTACTGAAGTTAGAATATGTAGGGGAGTATAAAATTAAAGTATGCTTTTCACACGACATCAATTTCAGAAAACAGATACTCTATACATACAAGCAAAACAGAGAGGGGAAAAGAAAGCCGATATGTTACACCGCCGTCAAAGAATGGGTAATAGAGCACTATGATACGGTGTGTCTTCCACGTTTAGAAGCTGATGATGTTTGTAGCATATTAGCAACGACCCCAGAGAATGAGGGACATAGTGTAGTTATTTCTGGCGATAAAGACTTCCGTTCTATTCCTGGTATGTTCTATAACTTTTTAACCCGTACCATATCAAACACAACGGAAGCTGAAGCGGACATGTTCCACTTGATGCAAACGCTGATGGGAGACAGGGCAGACAATTATGCTGGTTGTCCTGGTATAGGTGAAAAGAAAGCAAAGCAACTGTTAGAAGACAGTGCGACATGGGATACAGTAGTCAAAGCATTTAAGAAGCAGGGGCTGTCTGAACTTGATGCTTTACAACAGGCACGGGTAGCATATATACTTAGAGCAAAAGACATAGGTGATATTGATTGTCTGGCAAAAAAGGGGATAAAGCTATGGACACCAGAAACGACAGGGAATACAGCGAAAAATCAGAAAACTTTCTTGTGACGTATATCTTCCAGCCAATAGCTACGGTGTTTTTAGCAGTCGTAATGATTGCATTTCATATAACTATGTTCATCGAAAGTATACTTCTTAGTCTATTACCTATTATTGGTATAATCTGTTTAATTATTTATTTGTTCTTTTAATTGAGACAGATATATAACAAAAGCTAATTGAGACACATACAAGAAAGTAAGAGTAATAAAAGATATATTAGAGTATTCTATTAGCCTTTAAAGGAGGTAGGACAAAACACAAACATGACATTACAACTGAATACTATCTTAGGAATTGATAACGAAGATAGAGACCCAGACATACCGTATGTAAGCTACGAACTTATTGCATATCTACGTAAACAGTTTGGTCTTACCTATCTTCTTTCAAAGGAAATGAACTGTAGTGAACCGATGCGTCTTGGATATATAAAAGGTGTCCAGGACGTTTTTGATTGTTTGGATAACTGTATAGCCAGACAAGAGCGTGGAAAGGAGGAAGAACCCTAAAAATGTGCTGGTTTAAATTACCTAAAGTAGAGGGCTTAGCTGGAAAACTTAGAGCGACAGACATGCAAAGAACAGCAGCACAAGAAGCCCAGAAACCAGATGCACCCGTCTTTGGTGGTACAAGAAGTTGGGAAGTAGCATCGAAGAAAAGAGGGGTGTCTGCACTCCGAATTAATACAGACAGAACAACACCCACTGAAAAGTCTGTTAGTGCATTGAATAAAGACAAAGCAACAGGGGTGAACCGCAATTATAACAGCGGTCTTTTTTTAAAATTTAATTAAACAGAATAGGAGACAAATACAATATGAGTTGGTTAAGTAAAGCATGGCACAAAGTTACCCGTCCGTTTACTGGTCTTGTTAAAACTGTAGTAGGCGGTTTGTTCGGTGGCGGAGCACGTGCACCAGAAATTAAAGTAACAAACCCTGCACCTGCTGTAGCTGCACCAGAGCCGACAGTAGGACAAGAAGCTACAGACCTTGTGGCTAAGAAAAAGAGAGTAGGAACAAAAGGCAAACGTTCACTCATGATAGATGCTGGTAGTAATTCATCGTCTGGTGGTTCTACTGGTACTGGATTGAATTTATGATAACGAGGTGGAATAAACAGAGTGAATGACATAGACATTACTAAAAATAGGGAAGAAACAGCAAAGAGTGCCTATGAACGAATGACAGCAGAACGAAACCCTTATATAACAAGAGCCGAAGACTGTGCTGTCTATACCATACCGTCACTCTTTCCACGAAGCGGTTCTAATGCTTCTTCTACATTCAGTACACCCTATCAGAGTTTTGGTGCGAGGGCTGTAAATAATCTGACATCTAAATTGTCATTAGCTATCATGCCCCCTAATGCACCATTCTTTATGCTTAATGCTGGTAAAGACGTAAAGAAAGAATTAGAAAACAGACCCGAAGATGCAGCAGAAATACAGCAGAACTTAATGCGTATCGAAAACATTATCATGAAATATGTAGAGACACACCAGATACGTGTTACCATTTCCGAAGCTATTAAACTGTTAATCGTGTCTGGTAATGACTGTCTTTATCTACCGCCAGTTGAGGGTGGAATCAAACTATACAGACTGAATAACTATGTAGTGAAGCGAGATGCTTTAGGAAATTGGATAAGGCTTATTACCGTAGACAGAATCTCATGGGCTGCTTTACCCGAAGATGTTAAGACAATGGTAGCTAAGGCTGGTAATGAAGAACACAAAGCCGAAGATGAAATAGAAATCTATACCGATGTGCAGCTGGTTAATGGAGAATATCAATCATACCAGGAGTGCGAGGGTGAAATTATCCAGGGGACGGAAGCACATTATCCGAAAGACCGTTCTCCGTGGATACCGCTTCGTATGGTAAAAATGGACGGTGAATCGTATGGTCGTTCTTTTGTTGAAGAATATTTAGGTGATATACGTTCACTGGAAAACTTATCAAAAGCCATTGTAGAACTAAGTGCTATTTGTGCGTCTGTCTATTTCCTTGTCAACCCTAATGGAATCACGAGAGTAGCAAAACTATCAAAAGCAGCTAACGGTTCTTTTGTGTCTGGTAGAAAAGAAGACATAACTGTCTTACAGCTTGATAAATATAATGATTTGTCCGTTGCCAGGTCTACAGCACAAGACATAGAAACCCGTTTGTCTTATGCATTCTTATTGAACAGTGCAGTACAGAGGAACGGCGAACGAGTAACAGCCGAAGAAATACGTTATGTTGCTGGGGAATTAGAAGACACACTTGGTGGTATTTATTCTATTTTAGCCCAGGAATTACAGTTACCATTAGTAAAGAGACTATTAGCACAGCTGGAAAGTACAGGGGAAATTCCTCCGCTTCCAGAAGAATTAGTAGAGCCAGAAGTCACAACAGGCGTAGAAGCTTTAGGACGTGGACATGATTTAAATAAGCTGACACAATTCTTAGCATTACAACAGCAGAACCCCGAAGCTGCTGGTGTTATTAAATGGCGTAATGTCTGTCTCATGGAAGCTACGGCACTTGGAATTGATACGGAAGAATTAATTAAATCTGATGAAGAATTACAAGCTGAACAGCAACAACAGACAATGATGGCAATGGCAAATAGGGCTGCTCCACAACTTGCTAAAGGAATGGTAGACAATCCACAAGCTGTAGGTGAAGCAATGGAAGAAGCACAATAATAAAGAGAAAGAAATGAGGAAAAGAACAAATGGACGAAAACATTACCAATAATCAGACACCAGGTATTGAATCTCCTTATGGGGAAAATGCAGTAACTGGTAGTGCTGAAGATGTCTTAAAAGATAGAGACGTGTCTATTACTACCACAGACACCCAGAAAGTTACAATTCCAACTGAAGAAGATGTAGACGATAAGGGTGATGGTGATGGTAAAGATGATAGTAAAGACACGGAAGACAAACAGACTGAAGACAAAGCTGATAATAAAGACGAAGACACAGCTGAAAGTGAAGATTCTGAATTACAGACAGAGGTAAATAAAGTTACTGATGCTGCTAATGACCTAAGAAAAGACCTTACTACAAAGGGGCTTGACTTTGATGCAATGGCAGAGGAATTTAGCAACAACGGAGACTTTACACCAGAAACCAGAGCAGCATTAGAAAAGGCAGGTTATCCGCAAACAGTGGTAGATGCTTTCTTATCTGGTTTACAAGCTACAGCAGAGAAGATAGTAAACACTGTCTATTCTTATTGTGGTGGGGAAGATGAATACAATAAGATGGCACAGTATATTAAAGCCCAGGGTGAAGACACAGTAGCACAGTTTAATCGTGTTATTGAATCTGGTGACTTAGGGCAAATGAAGCTTGCTATTGATGGTTTTAAAGCCAGAATGGGAGCAAGAACAGGTGTAGCAGGACGTTCTGTATTAGGTGGGAACGGTACAGGTGGAAATGCACAGGCAGGTTTTTCCAGTAAAAGTGATATGGTAAAAGCGATGTCTGACCCACGTTATGGCAGAGACCCGTCTTATACGAAAGACATACAGAAGAAGACAATGAATAGTAGCTTCTTTTAATAACTAACAAAATAAAAGGGGATAACCACAATAAAAGAACAACAGCTTATCATACCTATGCTGGCTCTTTTTCAAAACTTGTTCATATTAAATAAATTCGATATATAGAAAGGAAGTGAATTTCTCCTACACTTTATAATGATATGCAACATATTGTGCCGACAAAAGAGAGAAAGATTGGTATGGGCTGTCTTTACACAACGTATCCATTATATTTTGTTTGTTTATACTTAATATTAATATTATATTTCTTAGTGAAAGGTAGATGATTTATTTAGAATGGCTGATGTAACTATTGCAAACATTGGTTTAAACGAGGGCGGTTCTGACAGTCTTGCCCGTTTTCTGAAAGTATTTGCAGGTGAGACTATTACCGCTTTTGAACGTGCTTCTGTCACAAATGGCAGACACATTGTACGTACCATTGAATCAGGTAAATCTGCTCAATTCCCGACTTTTGGACGGGCAACAGCAGCATACCTTAAATCTGGTAAGTCGTTAGATGATTTGAGACAGAACATTCCTGGTGGAGAGAAAATCATTCAGATTGACGGACTGCTTACAACGTCCCAGCTTATTTCTGATATTGATGAAGCACTGTCTCATTTTGACGTGCGTGGCGAATATTCCCGACAGATGGGTGAAGCATTAGCACAGGCAGCAGACGGAGCAGTATTAGCTGAAGCTGCTAAGATGGTTGTAGCTGGAAAAGAAAATCTGGCTGGTTTAGGAAAAGGCGAAATCATTAAGAAAACGCTGACCCGTGGTATTACTGAAGAAATGGGTAAAGCTATTGTTCAGATGTTGCTTGAAATTAAAGCTAAAATGTCCCAGAACTATGTACCGAACGCTGACCGTTATGTATATATGCTTCCAGAGGGTGTAGCAGCTTTGACCATGTCTTTAATTGCTATCAATAAAGAATATGGTGCTGTAGCGACTATTACTGAAGCTAATGTACTTCGTATAGCTGGCTTTGATATTGTTGAATGCCCCCACCTTACAGCAGGTGGAGCAGCTAAGAATGAGGGTGTGCTTCAGGGTGATGGACACGTATTCCCAGCTTCGTTGGCTAAGGACTGCATGTTTATTGCTATGCACCGTTCTGCTGTAGGTACTGTTAAACTGAAAGACCTTGCCCTTGAAAGAGCAAGACGAGCAGAATACCAGGCAGATATGCTTGTTGCTTCCTATGCAATGGGTCATGGTGGTTTGAGACCCGAAGCATGCTATATCGGTTCTGTTTCTGGTTCATAACCTAATTAAAGAGAAAGAGGAGAAGTGCCGTGTCTTCTCCTCTTTTTTTTTTTTCTATGGGCACTTGTTGTAATTGAAGCATACCAACGTATCATACCTCCATATCATACCTCCCGTGCGTTGGTGGTATAGGTGCAAATCCTATAGTGCCCACAACAATTAAAACTATACACAAACATACACATAAATAGACATAGGAAAGGAGCAAACAATACAAATGACTATCACACCAATGACAGAATTAGAAGCTGTCAATATTATTCTGGCAAGTATAGGTGAATCTCCCGTAAATAGTATTGAAAACCCGACAAACGTAGATGTTATAAATGCTATCCGTATTCTTAGAAACATTAACCGAAGAATACAAAGTAAAGGCTGGACATTCAATACTATCGAATCGTACACCATGATACCAGATAAAAACAACCACAAAATATATTGGTCTCCACATCTTCTTTATATCGAAGCAAAAGACGGTACAAAGTATACAAAGAATGGGGAGTACCTTTATAACTTTACAGAACAGACATTTTACTTTACACACCCCGTTGAAGTAGCAGCTATTTTCTTTGTTGATTTTGATGATATGCCAGACCCGATGAGAAACTATATTTGTGCTAAATCAGCTAAGACATTTCAATCCCGTTATTTAGGTGATGCTTCGTTGGCTGAAGAATTAGAACGAGACGAACAGGAAGCATGGGCAGCATTACAAGAATATGAATTAGACAGAAATGATTTTAGTCTTCTTAACTTCCCAGCCGTGTCTACTATCACAATGAGGGGGAATTAATACATATGGCACATTTATACAGCCAGGTCATAAAGAACATTGTATCTGGTATAAGCCAACAACCAGACATTCTACGGTTACCAGAACAATTAGAAGAACAGGTAAATGGGGTGTCTACCGAAGTAGGTGGCTTACAGAAAAGACCTCCCACTCTACATATAGCTAATTTATTCAATGTTAGTCAATCTGACAATTATAGACCGCTTGTCCATGTAGTCAAACGAGATGAAGAAGAAAAATACATCATGATATTTGATGGTAACGGTAATCTTCATATCTTTGATGAAAAGGGAACAGAGCATCGTGTAAATAAAGACTACCCCTCTACAGAGTATATAAGTGGGATTGATGCACGAAAGTACTTAAAAGTAATTACTATTGCTGACTACACTTTCATTGTTAATACGAAAAAGACAGTAAAAATGAAAGGGGGTACATGGGATAGTGGAAGATGGAACGGTGGGCAGGGTGCATTGTTCAATGTTAAAAGTGGACAGTATGGACGTAAATACTCTTGCATTATTAACGATGTAACAGTCGCTACATATGAAACACCATCAGGCGAGAAACCCGAAGACAGTAAGAAAATAGACGTAAACAACATAGCACAGGAATTAGCTAACAGTGCTACGGCTAATGGCTGGAGAGCAGAGACAGGGGATAGCTGGGTATATTTAACAAAGCCAGACACACCCGTAAGAAAAGTAGCTATCAGAGACGGTTTTAATGGACTGGCTATGATAGGTATTTATAAATCAGTACAAAACTTTAATAACTTACCACGCACCGCACCCCATAATTTTACTGTCCAGGTGAAAGGTGCGTCTGAAGTGGCTGATGATTATTATGTCCGCTACGATGGTACAGAACAGCTTTGGAAAGAAAGTGCAAGACCAGGCACTCCTACAGAAATAGATGAATCGACAATGCCACATGCACTGGTAAGAGAGCATGATTATTCCTTTACTTTAAAGCCTTTAGACTGGAGTGACAGGAGTGTAGGTGATGTTGATTCTAACCCAGACCCCTCTTTTGTAGGAGCAACCATCAATGATATATTCTTTTATCGAAACAGATTAGGGCTTATATCTGGTGAAAACGTTATCTTATCGAGGAGTGCTGACTTCTTTAATTTCTGGTTTGCTTCCGCAGTAGACATGCAAGATACAGACCCGATTGATGTAGCTGTGTCTCATAATGCTGTGTCTATCTTGCGACATGCCGTACCGTTTGATGAAGAATTATTACTGTTTAGCAATGATACACAATTTGTATTAAAGGCTGATGGTATCTTATCTCCTAAAAACTGTACCATAGCCGAAAGTACTGAATTTACTTGCAACCCGTATGTAAGACCAGTAGGAGCAGGACGGCGTGTATACTTCCCGACAGAAAGAGCAGAGTATACCACCATTAAGGAATACTACACAATGGAAGATACATTAGGTTTGAAAGATGCACAGGACATAACTTCACATGTACCGTCATACATTAATAACGGTGTATATACCATTGTCTCCTCAAACACAGAGAATGTATTGCTTTTCTTTACATCAGGGAGGGAAGACACACTCTTTGTCTATAAATACTTGTTTATTGATAATAGCCGTCTTCAGTCTTCATGGTCTCACTGGCACTTTAAAGAAGCAAAGGTTTTAGGTGGTGGCTTTATTAATTCTATGCTGTACCTGGTAATGAATAGACAGGGACAAATAACACTTGAAACTATGTCTTTTACCTACAATACAAAAGACTTTGAAGCCTATGAACCATACCGTGTATATCTGGATAGAAAGGTGCTTTTACCAGCTATACCTAATTATGCTTATGATAAAGATAAAGACAGAACAAAGATAGACATGCAAGCAGTTTATGGTACAGCACTCAATCCACATATCCAATATGGACTTGTAGACCACAAAGGCTTTTTCCGTTACTACGATGTATCAGAAATGGAAGACAGCAGGTATGTCTATATCCAGGGTAACTTAGTGGGAGAAAGGCTTGTAGTAGGTGAATTATACGAATTTAAAGCTACATTTTCCAATATCATTATCCGTAAGGCAGATGAAAAAGGAGTAACAGCTTATCCAGAGGGACGATTGCAACTTCGTAATTTCTGGTTGAATTTTGAAAAATCAGGTTATTTTAAAGTAAGAGTTAGCAGCAAAGACAAAGAAAGCTATGAGTATGAGATGACAGCCCGTTTGTTAGGTAGTGTTAAAAATAAGATAGGTGAAATGGCACTGGAAACAGGACAATTTAAATTCCCAGTACAGTCACTTAATACTAACTGTCAAATTCAGGTTGTCACTAAAATGCCGATGCCGATAGCTTTAATTGGTGCTGGTTGGGAGGGTGTTTATTATAGACGGTCTGCACGAATTTAAATATAGAGAGTGGCACTTTGAACAGGCTACACCAGAAATATTATTACAATTAGAAGACCAGATACGGGATAAAGACAAAGAGGAAGCAATGGCACTGACAGGATATAAGACATTCCATGAGTGCATGCTTGCTCTTATTAATACGAGGGACACCGTACCTATTTATCTTCTTAAACGTGGTAAAGATGTGATGGGGATAGGGGGTGTCTGTGGGAAAGGTGTTGTCTGGTTAGTATTAACTAAGCAAGAGAAAAACCATACCTTAGGCTTTCTTCAATTCTCAAAACGCTTTTTACCTAAATTGATTGAAGCGTACGGACATGTCACTAACATTGTCTGGACTAAAAATACAAAACACGTGAAATACCTGGACTGGTTGGGTGCGGAATGGGAAGACATCAGCCCAGGTTTTTCTATTTTTTATATACGAAGAAAGGAAAGATGATATATGTGCTGGGCAGTTTATGCTGCTGTAGGTATGAAAGCACTGGGCTTATGGCAAGAAAATAAAGCCAGAGCACAGGTAGCAAAATCACAAGCCGAAGATGCAACACTATCTATGAACTACCAACTCATGAATTATGAACAGGCAAGAGCCGATGCATATGATGAAGTTGTTGGTGAAATTATCAAAACAAGACAAAACTCAATGCAACTTAATTCACAGGTAAATGCTGCTGTATCGGAAGAACTGGCAGGCGGTGGGCGTACAGCAGACCAGATACGGAGAAGTGCAGCAGGTGATACAGCCCGTACTGTCTTCTCCATACAAGATAATTACCGAAGAAAAAGCAATGAAATAGACCTTAATAAATATGCACTTTATAAACAGACAGAGCGAGAGATTGAGGGCTTGAAACAGAAAGGTAAGCCGAATAAGCTGGCAGACATACTTGCTTTAGCACACACTGGTGTTACTACCTATCAAGCTGCAAAGTCAATCGAAGTGAATAGAAAAACAGGAGGGAGGGACAAGAGATAATATGCCAAATCAAGTATCAAATGCGTTAGGAACAGAAAGGCAGTTTACCAAAGCCCCCGAACGTTCCTACTCCAAACAACTTATATCTCCGAAAATGAGTAGAGGTATTAACTACGAAGATACAGATAGTGCAAAGTTAGCCCGTATACTTAATGAATGGGCTGATGATATACCTAACATAATGAAACGGAGAGAGCAGAGGATAGAGACCAACGATAAACGAAAAACTATAGAAGCTATTAACCACCCAGAGAATATAGGGAAAGAGGGATTGACAGCACAGGCTATATTTGCAAATGCAGGTATGCCAGAGTTATTAGACAGCCCTTATGCTATGGCGGTAGTAGAAGAATATCGTGGTGAAAATGCTATCCGTGACATACGAAACCGCTATTTTGAAGAGGTTGTACTCAAAGAGGGTAGATGTCCAACACGTAAAGAAGAAATGGACAGATGGCTTAACTTTGCGAATGAAAAGAGACATGAATACGGTGTAGAAGACATACCATATTCTGAACATTCAAAAAGCTACAACCGATTCTTTAACATTGGTTTTTACAAAGACATACAAGACTATACACAACATGAGATAGCAGCCCAGTCTAAAGAAGCAGCTGAAAACAGAGCAGCTATTATGTCTGGTTCAACTCAATCTCAATTTGATTCGATAACAGATGCAAACTATATAGCTACTCATTCAGCTGAAGACATAGCAGCAGCCTTTACTGACCTAACACATAAAGCTATACAAGGTGGTATGAGTGTTACAGAATATATGCCGATTGTAAAAGGAGCAGTAGAGAACTTAGTAGCAAATGGCTTTCCTCCAGATAAACTGGCTACTTTAGGTGAAGCAGAATGTTACATTAACCCAGACACCACACCAATACATATTAAAGATATACTCCCTATGTCTGCCTACCATGAGAGTGCGGTACAAATGGGGCTTCTTCGTAGAGAGAAAGAACAATTAGAAGCTTATAATTCTTTAAAAGATAGTAAAACACTTGATGAGTTTGATTCCAACGCAGAAACATTAAAGAAAGAGAAGCCAGAAATATACAGTCTCTTTGCTAAGAAAGGTATGTTATCCAGTCTTCGTGACAAAAAAGAAGAAGATATTAAATGGGAACAAAGACGGTCAATGCGTAGTGGTGGTGATTCACGTATTGGACAGGCTTTAAGCGATACAGAAAAACAGATACTTATTAATAAGGGACGGATATGGTTTAGTACAAAGCTTAGTAATGGTGTTGATTTAGACGGAATACCGATTGATTCATTCTTCCAGACACAGGGTATTAAGCCAGCCCAGCGAATAATGATAGGAAATGCAATTCTTTCTGACATTATGGCACAGGTAGCAAAAGACGGTGATGTAAAAGGTGCTTCCATTAAAATAGCACGCTTAATAAATTCACCAGAAATGGAAGCGTTTAAAACGAGTTATAGAACTACTGTAGCTGGTATCTTGACACACTTAGATACAAAGGACATTGCTTCTATGAAAAACGAAGACCCTACACTCCGTACGATACAGTTAGCATGCAATATGTACAATGCAAACCCAGCTGATGCAATGGAAGCGTTAGGGGAAAAGAACTATAACCGTATAGAGCGTATTGTCACGTTAGCCGATACGAATGAAAAATTGTGGAATGAAAAGGGTGATGGGCTAAGACAAGCATTACAGATAGAGCGAAATGTATCTACTGTACTGTCTGACCCAGATGAACGGGCAGCGGTGGAAAATAAATACAATACAGCTGCAAGTAAAGAAGATGCAACGGCTGTAGATTGTGCAAGTTTAGGTGGTGGATACGATGATGGTGTCTATTACCTTTATGACCCGTATTTAAATAAACGTATCAGCATATTAGCTACTACGTTCATTGCAAGTGGTATGAACCCAGACAGTGCATTATACGCAGCAAAGACAAGGATAGCAGGTGAAGTGTATCGGTATGATGGAGTGACCATACCTAAAGCAGCAATACTTGGAATAGAAGCTGATAACAAACAAGATGCATGTGTCACATTTATAAACAATGAAATAGCAGAAATGGGAGAGGGTACAGTGTGGAAGTATGACTATAGCACTAACTCTTTTACATTTCTCAATTCATCTACAGGTGAAACAAGAAAATACACACACGATAAGTTTATAAAGAGAGCGGGCGGACTGTATGCTGCTTATCAGGAACAGGCGAAACAAGATGCTACTGAAGTCACAGCAACTGAAGAAGAAGAAGACAAACCGTGGTATCAAGATTGGTTAAACCCTAAACGCTACGGAATATAAAAATCTAAATGAAAGGATATAACACATGGCAGACGATAGACTATATTTTGACTTGGCTGTACAGTGTGCACAACAGATAAATGAAAGACTTGGTGCAACTATTGACCCAGAGTGGATATATGCTCAGTGGAGACATGAATCAGGTAACTTTACTTCCCAGCTTACCATTGAAAATAATAACTTTGGTGGACTGACACAGGTACAACCAAACGGGGAGGAAAACAAACAGCCAGATGGTAGTAACTATTACATGATGTTTGATAGCCCCGAAGACTATGCAAATTATTATGCTAACTACCTTTGTCTATATGAGGAAGATGGACTATCCAGTGCAAGAACCATAGCCGACTTTGCTCATGTCTTAAAGCACGGTGGCTACTATGGGGATAGTGAAGAAAACTACGTCAATTCCTTATCTAACCTGGCAGGTATGTACAGCCCTCTAACAGCTTTGGGTGCGTTTTCTGCTACAAGTTTTTTCTATGATAGAAATAACTTACCTACAGTAGGAAGAAATGAACCAAACATAGAGAGGGGAGTATGGGACAGGTTTTCCGATGCCTTTGTTGATGCGAACCTTGATTCAGGAGATACAGCAGCTGTACGGTATCTTTGGTCTTGGCTCAATCCTAAAGTAAGAGAAACAATAGACATGGGTGAATTTATTAACCCTGGCTATGAAAAGACATACATACCAACAGACGAAGAAAAAGCCTATGTCTCCGATTTGTTAAAAGGTGATGAGACAGCCCAGGACTTTATTATAAGTAATGCTCATTCTAAAGAACATTTATTCATGTTGGCTGCTATGAAGAAAGAGGACTACGACCGACAGATACGTTTGCTGAAAGACAGTATGAATGAGAATACCAATATATCAGGTGTTGTGGGTGGTTTAGCAGGTGGTTTATTTACACCATTCACTCTTGCTACACTTCTTATATCAAGGGGTGCAGGGGCTACGAGGGCAAAAGCGATAGGTAAATTAGGTACGGCTGTGCTCAAATTATCAAAGTATGCACCAATGCGGTCAATGAAGTTTGCAGCTAAAGCCAGTGCAGGGGCTGGTATCATGGGAATGGACAGATACTTAGCCAGCGTATATGGTGGCTTTACTCCTAACTATGCGATAAACATGGCAATGGGTGGTGTTCTTGGTTCAGCGTTCGATGCATTCCGTCTGATTAAAAGTAAGATAGGAAGACAGAAAGAAGCTACTGAACTATATAAGATGATAAACCGTGTTGAGAATGATACACTGGCTCTTACTTATGATACGTTACCAGAATCTCACTTTAAGCCAAAGATACAAGCAGACCTTAAACCGCTACAGAAATTAAAAGCTATTGATGTCGTTGTACTTAAACGATTGAAGAAAGAGTTTATAGCTGGTGAAAAATTATTCATACTGGCTGATAAAGACTTAAAATCTATCGTAAAGAAGTACAACATCAAAGCACCAGAAAATGCAAAGTATATCACTATTCCTGGTACAGATGTCCGTGTCTTCAATGCTGATAAGATAGGAAGCAATAAAACGACAGAACGTCTTATAGCACAAGATGAAATGATAGCCAACTTAGAAGATAGAGTAGACAAGGCTATAGGGGATAAGTGGAAAAAGAATGCACCCGAAGATGCGACATTATTAGATGTATTAGCTGATATGAAAGCCAATAACCCTTTGTCTTCTACCATTGTTAAAGCATTAAGAGAACAATGGCAGAAAGAGGGTATTGATGTAAAAGGCTTGTCTAATAAAAATATCCTTGAAATGGTAAATCTGAAAGCAGATAACATCAGACAAGGGGATAAAGTCTATCACACAACACCAGACGGTACATTCTACTATGGCGGTGTACCTATTGAGAAATATAACCCGATGAACCCGATAACCGAAGTGAAATGGTTAGAAGATGCCACAGATGTAGAAAAACGTATGCAAGGCTTCTTACCTAAGTTTATGAGGAAATTGCACCTATCGAAAAGTCTTGAAACAGGCACAATTTTCTCTACACCGTATGGCTCATTGTCTAATTCCCGTATTGCTTCCGTATCTCGTTTAGCACATGCTTTATTCCACGATGACCGTATGCGTGGTGTGCTGTACGATACGAAGTGGACGAACACCGTATCTGCTGAACGAATAAAGAAACAACAGGCTTATCCGCTTTATGGTATGCTTGATAGTTATTTTGACCTTAGAAATGCCTGGATAAAACAAAACAATTACAGTAAATGGCGTGGACAAGGCAGGGCTTTCTTTGATAAGAATGTCATGGACTATTACAACTGGAGATATGCAGACAATAAAGCAGGACATGTAACTAAAAGGGCTTTGTCTGATTGGGACGATGAAGTTGTAAAAGCAGGGGACACAATCAAAAAGATAAGAGATGAAGTTATAACTAAAGCAAAAGAAGATGCAGAATTTCATGGTGGTTCAAGAGGTGTAGGAAGCTTCATAGATAAAGACTGGGAAGCACCGACAGCCAATGAAATGATAAGACACGTTGATGATGATGCTTTAGCAAGGTGGATAGCAAAACAATTTAACAATAATCATGAACAGGCTATTGCTTACCTGGAACGATATGCACATATAGCAGGGAAGAAAGACATGCTGGCAGAGCGTATGCAGAAACAGCTGGATAAAGACAACCCTGGTACAAAACTCACAAGCAAAGAAATACAGGAACAGTTTGATAAAGAATGTCATGATTGGGCAACAGGTATCATAGACAAAAACAATTCACGTATTACATTCAACAATGGCAACCATACATATGGAGACAACCCTATATCGTTTATGAAAAGTCGCTTTCCTATGGACACATCGAAGAAATTAGATGATGGTTTTAGCTTTGACGATGTGCTTAGAGATAATGACGTTGAATCGTTGATGCGGTCATACATAGATAGAATGTCTGGTGAAATTGCCCTCCATGATGTATTAGGTGATTGGAGAAACAACGGGGTACTGGATAAGTTAAGCCAGGACTGGGAAAGAGCAAGAGGACAGATAAATGGCTTGTCTGAATCTAAAGTGGCTGAAGAACGCTATGCTTTAGAGGAGGGGCTGTCTCGTATCTTAGGTATGCGAAACGCTAATACACCCCGTACATTCTTTAATGCTTTTTCTAATCTGATACGTACCCAGACTTATGCTGATGTAGGTGGACAAATGTTTGCAGCACAGCTTGGTGAATATGGCGGTGCTTTTGGTTATGCTGGTTCAAGAGTATTACTACGAAACTTACCTATTGTTAGAAACCTAAGAAAAGCAATGCTGTCTGCTGAAACAAAAGACATAGAACAAGTAGGTGAAGAAGCCGTTAATTACTTGTATGGTAAAGAATTAAGCAGACGTATATGGGATAGTAATTCTTCTTATATATTTAGGTCATTTAGAGATGTTTCTGCCCGTGGTAGTAAATTAGCACAGATGGCAGATAATTTTGGTGCTTTCTCTAAAATCTGTTCTAACATAACGTCTACATTGAACCAATTACCACGTCTTACTGATGAGATGATTAATCAGGGAAGAATAGCAGGTATTATTGATTCTATAGAGTGGGGACTTGGTAAACAGTTTGATAAAAAGGTTCGTAACCCGTTCAGCAGCTATTACCTTAATGCAGTAGGTGTGAAGACAGAAAAGGAAATAGCCAACCTAAGAGGTGCGATAGGTAAGTATTTAGGTAAAAAGCCAACTGGTGAAGCACTGACTAAAGCACTGGAGACATGGCGTAAGACTGATTCTACAACCTATTTTCAGTGGCGTAACCTTATGGACAACTACAGTAATAAAGTCATACAGCAGATGTCTATAGGCGGTACACCACTCGGAAAAGAGAAAAGTGCGTTTAGGCAGTTATTATTCCAATTCAAAGATTATACGTTCCGTGCTATCAATTCCCAGATGATGAGGGCTTTATCGTCAAGACAGAAAGATGATTGTCTTGCTGCTTTATATTCAATGGGAACAAACACCGTAAGTTATATGGGGCTTGTCTATCTCCGTGCAGGTGCAAAATATCCTAATGACCCCGAAGCCAGACAGAAGTACATAGAGCGTAACCTTACTCCCTGGAGACTTGCATGGGCAGCTGTATCAAGAGGTGCGTTGACTGGTTCAATTCCATCATTCTTTTCTGATGTGTTGGAAGTAGTAACAGGTCAATCTATGATGCGTACCACTGTTAATAACTCCTACAAAAATAGGGGTGTAGTAAGTGGTGATGCGGAAGATATAGCAGGACGTGTGATAAGCCAGATACCAGCGGTACATACAATAGTTGCACCGTTAATATCAGCAGGTAAAGTAGGTAGCAGATTGGTACGTAGAGAACAAATGACAACAGAAGACCTACGTGATTTAAGTGGCTGTTTACCGTTCAATGGCTGGGTAGGTACAACTCTATTAGCAAGTGGACTGAATGAATTAGTAGATGCACCGACACGAAAAGAACAAAAGGAAAGTCAGAAACAGAGGACTAAGATACTGAAACCAGCAAAGAACAGTAAGAAAATAAACACACTTAAACCGCCGAAAGTGGCACTGAAACCGAACATGTCTCATAAACCAGAGGATAAGAAGACAACAGCTAATAAGAGTGCTGGTATGTCTTTAATTCTTGGTGATAGTAAATAAATTTATATAAACAAAGGAGCAAACCAATAATGAGTGATAATGGTAGA
>QWCJ01000535.1_pt1 | contig 21347 bp, 19 predicted proteins | sample 1972501 | NCBI WGS metagenome assembly QWCJ01 (sample SAMN09866711, study PRJNA288562) | Human vaginal metagenome isolate term2_vaginal, whole genome shotgun... | isolation source: vagina | host: Homo sapiens | place: USA: California
TTCTGCATCCCCGCCACCATCGACCTCGCCGGCGCGGAAATCGAGCTGGTGTCCATGGTGCGCCGCGAATACCGCCTCCACGACGCCATCCGTCGCGGTTTCATGCAAGACCACGGCTTCGACTACGTGTTCATCGACTGCCCACCCTCGCTCGGGCTGCTGACCATCAACGCGATGACCGCCGTCGACGAAGTACTCATCCCCATCCAATGCGAGTACTACGCACTCGAAGGCGTGGGGCAGCTGCTGGGCAACATCGGCATGATCCGCGAACACCTCAACCACAACCTGCACATCTCCGCGATCCTGCTGACCATGTACGACGCCCGCACCCGCCTCGCGGCCGACGTCGCCGACGAGGTCCGCGGCCAATTCGGCCAAGTCGTGCTGAACAACGTCATCCCCCGCTCCGTGAAGGTCTCCGAAGCGCCGGGCTACGGCCAGACCGTCATCGACTACGACCCCGGCTCCCGCGGAGCACTCGCCTACTTCGACGCAGCCAAAGAACTCGCACTGCGCGGCGACTACCAACCCCACCCCACCACCGGCCCAATCGGCGTGAGCCCGGAAGTCTCCGCCCAACTCGACAGCTCTTCCGAGGAGGACTAAACCATGGCAGAACGCAAAGGCGGCCTCGGCCGCGGACTGGCAGCGCTGATCCCGTCGGCACCCGCAGACATTGACAAGAACGGCAAAACCCCCGGCATCGGTGGCAACGCCTCCGACGTGATCTTCGGCAAGCAGGACAAGGGCGCTGGTTCTGGTGCTGCGAAGAAGGGAGCGCCTAAGGGGGCGCCGAAGGGTGCGCCGCGGGCTGTGAAGGGCGCGCCGACCGTTACTGCGAAGCAGGACAACGTCATGCAGCCGGTGCCGGTGGGCGCCCGATACCAGGAAATCCCGATCGGCCAGATCATCCCGAACCCGAAGCAGCCACGCCAGGTCTTCGACGAGGATGAGCTCGCCGAACTGGTCCACTCCATCCGCGAGTTCGGCCTCCTCCAACCCATCGTCGTACGCGACACCCCCGAAGGCTTTGAACTCATCATGGGCGAGCGCCGTTGGCGCGCCTCCTCCAAGGCAGGCCTCAAGCACATCCCGGCGATCGTGCGCGAAACCTCCGACGAGGACATGCTCCGCGACGCACTGCTGGAAAACATCCACCGCGTGCAGTTGAATCCACTCGAAGAAGCTGCCGCCTACCAGCAACTTCTCGACGAGTTCGGCGTCACCCAAGAACAACTCGCCGACCGGCTCGGCCGCTCCCGCCCCGTGATCACCAACGCGATCCGCCTGCTCAAGCTGCCGGTTCCGGTGCAGCGCCGCGTCGCCGCCGGTGTGCTGTCCGCCGGCCACGCCCGTGCCATCCTGGGCATCAAACTTGGCGACGACACCACCGACGCCCAGACCCAACTCGCCGACCGCATCGTCGCCGAAGGCCTGTCCGTGCGCGCCACCGAAGAGGCCGTATCCATGATCAACGCAGGCGGCAAGGTGCCCGACAAGCCGAAGCGCCAACCTCTCCCCCAGCCGGAGTACCTCAGCCAGGCCGCCGACTCGCTTGCCGACATCTGGGACACCAAAGTCTCCGTCACCATGGGCAAGCGCAAGGGCAAGATCGTCGTCGAGTTCGGCGACAAGGACGACTTCGAGCGCATCATGGGGCTCATCCAAGGCACCGACTAGGGGTTTTAGGCGGCTGGTTTGGGCGGTTGGTTTGGGTCGCCTGTGCGCCCGCGGTGTCCGCATGCCCGCTGTCGGCCTGCCACGCTGTCTGCCGTGCCCGCCACCGGCAGCCGATTCTGACAGATTCTGCCGGACTTTGTCAGGGTCGTTTCTGACCTGCACGTTTACCGGCGGCTGACAGATTCTGCCGCAATGTGTCAGTGATTGGGCGACGGGCGACGGGCGACCGCTGCCGCGATCTAGGCCGTTGCCGCTCCCCTCACCAAAAAAGTTCCACGGAAATCGGCAGATCGCGTTAGGTCCGGGAACTATTTTCGGCCCGCGACGGCGCGACCTGGGTGAATTGAACTATTTGGGCCCGGAATGCCGAAATAGTTCCCAGGCCGCGAACTATTTGGGTAAAAGAGGGCTGGGAGGGCGGTTAGGCCTGCTCTTCGCGCAGTAGCTCCTTGAAGGAGTAGGTGCCGGTCGGGCGGGTGTCGTGGTCCAGCAGGTAGAGGCGCTTCACGGCGACGACGACGGCTTCGGCGATGGCGTCGCGCTGGGCGGGGTCGGTAAGTACGGCCAGGTCGCCCGGGTTGGTGAGGTAGCCGGCCACGAGCTCCACCGACGGCATGCGGGTCATCCGCAGCATCTCCCAGGTGCGGGCGTGGTTGCGGCAATTCTGCAGGTCAGTGCGGGCAGCGATCTCGCGCTGGATGTAACCGGACAGGGTTTCGCCGGTCATCGAGGAGCTGCCGTGCTCGGAGCCGAAGTAGAAGGTGGCAACGCCGTTGGCCTTCTCGTTTGGGTAGGAATCCAGACGCAGTGAGATCAGCAGGTCGGCGTTGAAGCCGTTGGCCAGGTCGGCGCGGTGCTTGTTGGACGGGTTGTCGCCACGTGGGCGGGACAGGATGGTTTCCATGCCGGTGGCGACCATGCGGCCCTCGATGCGCTGGGCGAGGTCCCAGAGGATCTCCTCCTCCGTGATGGGACCATACGGGCCCTCCACAACCAGGCCCTTGTCGGAACCACCGAGGTCAGGGTCGATGACTACGCGCTTACCGGCGAGGTTCGGGCCGGCCTGGCGGACGGTTTCGCGCTCACGGATCGCCTGGGCGGAACCTCCGGTGATGCGGCGGCCAAGCAGGGACAACGCATGCAACGTGTCGGGGCCGCAGACACCGTCGTCCTCCAAACCGGAGTTCAACTGGTAGTTCATCAACGCTTCGTAGGTCGCGGGGCCGAAGCGGCCGTCGATGCGGTTGGAGTAAAAGCCGAGCTCGTGAAGCTGTGTCTGCAGCTGGCCCACGTCGTCGCCGACCATTTCCTGGCCCGGCTGGTAGCTCAGCACGCGCGCGCCCAACGTGTAGGAGGCTTCGCGCAGCTCGCGGAGCGTCAGGTCGTCGATGGAGCCAGACGGCAAAATGCCGCGAGATTGTTGGAAGGCTTTGAGGGCTTCGGCGAGGGTGTCGTCGAAAAGCATCTCGCTTTCGGTGAAGCGACGCGTGCTATCGATTTCGCCTTCGTATCCGTCGAGGAGACCGAGGCGGGCCAGCGACAACCGAACCTCGGCAACCCGCGAGCTGGAGTCGCCAACGTGCAGCAAGTCTTGCACTAAGCACCTAACTTTCCCGGTCGAAAAAACAAAACCAACTACAACAGCTTACGCGTCGAGCTGCGCCTGGATCTTAGCGACGATCTCCGACTTCGGACGCAGACCCACAAACTCGTCGACGCGCTTGCCGTCCTTGAACAGCAGCACGGTCGGAATGGACATGACCTGGAACATTGCGCCCAGGGTGCGCTCGTTGTCCACGTTGACCTTGGCTACCTTAACCTGGCCTGCCATCTCCGACGCGATCTCATCGAGCAACGGGGAGAGTTTGCGGCACGGGCCGCACCACTCTGCCCAGAAGTCCACGAGAACCGGGGTGTCGGACTCGATGACCTCGCTCTTGAAGGTGGCCTGGGTGACATCTACTGGTGCGCTCATGGCCGTTAGTTTACAGCTCCGCGAGATAGTGCTGTGCGTCCAACGCGGCACGGCAGCCCGAACCAGCCGCTGTGATGGCCTGACGGTATGTCTTGTCCACCAGGTCACCGCAGGCGAACACACCGGCGACGCTGGTGCGTGTCGACGGATCCTCCACCGAAACGTAACCACCCTCGTCTACAGCAACCTGGCCCTCGAGGAACCCGGAGCGCGGGTCGTGGCCGATAGCAACGAACAACGCGGTGGCATCCAGGACGGACTCTTCGCCGGTTTCCACGTTGCGTACGTTCAGTCCGCCAACCTTGCCGTCTGCCTCAACGACGGACTCGACGACGGTGTTGGTGACAAACTCGATCTTCTCGTTCTGTCGCGCGCGCTCCAGCATGATGGCGGAGGCACGGAAGTTCTCCGAACGGTGGATCAGGGTGACCTTGTAGCCAAACTTGGTCAGGAAGGTTGCTTCCTCCATTGCGGAGTCGCCACCACCGACGACGGCGATGTGCTGGTCTTTGAAGAAGAAACCGTCGCAGGTGGCGCAGGTGGACACGCCACGGCCGGTCAGTTCGGCCTCGCCCGGGATGCCCAGGTGGCGTGGGGCTGCACCGGTGGCAAGGATGACGGCGCGGGCGTGGAACTCCTCGTCGTCCACGAACACTTTCTTAATCTCGCCGGAGAAGTCCACGCGGTCTACCAGTTCAGGGCGCAGGTCTGCACCAAACTTTTCGGCCTGCTCGCGCATGTTGCCCATCAGGTCTGGGCCGAGCACGCCCTCGGGGAAGCCGGGGAAGTTCTCCACGTCGGTGGTGTTCATGAGTTCGCCGCCGAACTCGTAACCCTCGAATACGAGGGGCTTGAGCTCGGCGCGAGCGGCGTAGAGCGCGGCGGTGTAGCCGGCCGGTCCGGAGCCGATGATGATCACATCGTGGATGGTGTCTACATCGGTGCGGGCGGTGGCGGGTTCCGTTGCGGAATCGCCGCTTTCGTCGGTCTGCGGGGTAACGAAATTGAATCCGGAGAAGTTCATATCGGTGAGTCTAGCTGCTTGTTAACCTCTCCCCGATTGCTGCAGCTACTGCCTCCCGGGCACGGTATCTCCGGGACTTCACGGTGCCCGGTTTCACGCCTAATTCGTGGGCGGCGTGCTCGACGGACATGCCTGCGACATCGATCAGCCACAGTGCCTTACGCTGCCCCGACGGCAACACGTTGAGCGCCTGGCGCATCGCGATGGTGCGTTCCATGGCCTCCATGGGGTTGTAGGCGAGGTATTTGTTCATGTCGCTGCTGACGGCCACGGCGTCGTCGTCAAGACTCGCCTGTGCGCCCGCGCGCGTGAACTTGCGTTGGTGGTCGATGGCGGCGTTGATGGTCATACGGTGCAGCCACGTGGATAGCTTCGCTTCCCCGCGGTAGGTGTGCAGGCTGCGTGCCGCCTTGAAGAACGCGTCCTGGACGATGTCCTGCGCGTCTTGGTCGTTGCGCGTGTAGTTGCGGGCCACGTAGTACATGGCTTTGTGGTGGCGTTTGACGATCTGCCTGAACGCTCGTCGGTCCCCGTCGAGGTATTGGGCGACTAGAGCCCGGTCATTGCGGTAATCCATGATTCCCCCCAGAAAAGTGTTGACCCCCAGTGTGCACGACCCCTCCCCGGAAGGGAAGGGGTCAATTGCACAATCTATTGGACATCCACATGCCCTGCCAACGAAACTTCCGAAATTTCGAGCGGTTTCTGTTCCGCCGGGGTGAAGGAGATGATCACCTCGGTCAGCGCGCCGGTGTAGTCCACATCGGCACTGATCTGGCCGGTGCGCACCGTGCCCTCCGACAGCACCACAGGCGCTTGACCACCTGCGGGTACGCCGGAGATGGTGAAGGTTGCGCCGGTTGCGCCGGAGGCGTCGATAAGCACTTGCTCGAGGTCGAACGGCTGACCGTTGCTTTGCTTGACGACGAGATCCCCTCCGACCTCCCACTTCGTGGCCCGATCACCGTCAACGGCGGCGTGAGCATCAGAGCCGGAAGAGCCAGCAGAGTCAGCAGCAGTGGCCTCCAGCGGTGCGATGAGCACCGGTACGCGTGGGGCGGGTGCCACGGAGGATGTCGCGACGGCTTCCTCTTCTTCCTCCCCGGAGACGATGTCCACCAGGTAGGTCGTCAGCACACCGATCGCCACTGCGGCAGCCACGGCCACCAGGGTGACCAGCGCGATTGTCAGTGGCTTGGTGCGGCCGCTGCCGAAGCCACCGTGGATGACGTCCGGGTCCTCCACGTGCTCGGGCACGGGCTCGACGGACTCGGGCACCTCGACGACGGGGATGGTGTCGGTCGGGGTGTCGTCTTCCTCGCTGTGGCGGCGCGAACCCGGCAGGTTGGCTGCTTCCTTCAGGGCGGTGGCGATTTCGCGGAAGGCGGCTTGGTCGACAGCGTCGGCGTCGACAAGCGCTCGCGTGCGTGCGGTGATCTCGGCGAGGTCGTCGGAGGTGACGTTGGAGGTCAGCAACTCCAGGGCGGCGGCGAACGCCTCGGCGTCGGTCGGCTTCGTCGCATCCGGCAGGACGGCCGGGAATGCGAGGCGCACGATGCCGTCTGTATCAATGCGCAACTGCTGGCGGTTGTCCAGACCCAGCGGCACGCCGGCCTCGTGCGCGGTGGCCAACGCAGCAGCCAGCGGCACGAGCGCATTGGCGACGGCCTCCGTGTGCAGCGTCTGGCCCGACTCCGCAACAGCCTTCACCGAGGAGCCCTCGATCCAGTCGGACACCACGACGGCGCCGGAGCGGAACGACAGGATCTCCACGTGGTCCGGCAGCGCCGGCAGGTGCATGTTGACCAGCTGGCGGGTACGGCGCGCGATACCGGCGGCCTGGAGGGCGGCCTCGCGCGGGGTGGCGGGCGCCATCGGGGCGGCACCGGTGGTGTCCACGAACGTCAGCGCGACGTCGCGGCCAGTGGCAATCTCGCGCGCCTGCCAGAAGCGGGCGCTGGAGGTGGCGCCGTGGTCGCGGATGAGTCGGAACCGGCCGTCGGACACGGACGCGCCCGGCACAAGGCGCGGGCCGCGGACGACACCGGCGGACATCGGCGGTGGTACCGGGGAGGCGTTGAAGGTGTCGGCGGCGAGGAACTGGTTGGACATCTCGCGCGGGTCCACCTGGCCCACTTCGAGGCCGCGGTCGGCATCCGCGGTGATGAACCGGCCCAGGCCCGGAATGCGGCCCACGGCGGAGCCCAGGTTCTGCACCTCAGGCAGGCCGGAGCGCGACAGCACGACGCCGGTGACGATGAGGAACAGCACGCCGAGCAATGCGATCTCGATCAGCGATCCCAGCGACGGCGCACCGATCATGCGCCCAAGGGCTTCCGGGAGGTGGAGGCCGGCGACGTCGCGAAGCAACCAGCGCACGCCGAACACCGCGGCAACACCGACGGCGGACGCACCGATGGCCCACAGGGACGTGCGTAGCACCTCACGGAACTGCAGGGTGCCAAGCTTGCGGCGCAGTAGCAGCGCACCGATGATCGCGCCGGCCACGAAGCCGAACCCGTTCGCGGCGCCCAGCAGGATGACCACGTGGCCCGGCTCGCTGGCGATGGTCGGCGCCAGCATGGACAGCGCAATTTTGGTGCCGGTGATGCCGGCGATGATGAACGTCGGCGTCCAGGCCTCCTCGCGCGCGTAGAACACACGCAGGTGCAGCATGACCAGCGCGTACGGGATGAGCGTGAACGCGGCGGCGCTGATGGTCAGGCCGAGGGTGTAGGCGGCTTCGTCGCTAAATGAGCCGTAGGCGAACAGGGCGCTGGCGATGTCAGGGCCGAGCGCCGTCATGAACACGATGATCGGCAGCAGGGCGATAAACGTCAGTTTGGTGCCCATGGTCAGGTCGTGCACAACGGCCTTGTCGTCGCCGTCGGCGGCGTTGCGCGACAGGCGCGGCATGATTGCGGTCAGCAGGGTCACGCCGATGATGCCGTATGGCATCTGCAGCAGCATCCAGTGCTGTTGGTAGATGAACTGTGCCGCCGGGTCCGCCGCGAACGCGATGCGGGTGGTGATCACGTAGCCCAGCTGGCTGATCGCCACATAGGTGATGATGGCCAGGGCCATGCCGCCGAACTGCTTGAGGCGCTCGTCGATACCCCACAGCGGCCGCAGGTCGATGCCCAGTTTGCGCAGTGCGGGCAGCATGATCAGGCACTGCACCACCACGCCCGCGGTGGTGCCCAGGCCAAGCAGCATGACGTGCGGATTGCTTATCGACGACGGCGCCGCCGGATTCAACGTCCCCGGCAACGCCATATACGCCACCAGCACGGCGATGGAGACGACGTTGTTCGCCACCGGCGCCCACGCGCCCGGCCGGAAGTGTTCCTTCGTGTTCAGGATTGCCATGAACAGGGAGAACATGCCGTAGAAGAAGATCTGCGGCAGCAGCAGGTAGGCAAAGGATGTGGTTTGGACGAGGTTGCCTGTGGAGTCCTCGTCCAGCATCATCTCGGTCAGCCACGGCGCACCGACGACGGCGAGCAGCGTGACCACCGTCATCAGTGTCAGCGTGAGCGTGAACAGGCGACGGATGAAGGCGGCGCCGTGGTCGGCGTCCTCTTTCTCCGCGCGGACCAGCACCGGCACGACCAGTGCGGTGAGCACCGATCCGAGCACGATCTCGGTGATCAGGTTCGGCAGCGTGTTGGCGGTGTTGAACGCGGAGGCGACAACCTCGCCAAGCGCCGCACCGATGAGCACGGTGCGGATGAAGCCGGTGATGCGCGAGATCAGCGTGGCAATCGCCATCGAGCCGGTGGCGCGGACAACCTTTTCGCCCTCGCTCGGTTTGGTGTCCTCGGCAGGCTCAGCGGGCTCGGCGACCGCAACGCTTGTCGCGGCTGTGGCGACTGCGGCGGCGTCGTCAGCCGGGCGTCGTCAGCCGTCGGTGGCGGGGCGATGGTCTCGCCCTTGGGGCTGGTGGTCAGCAGGGACTTGTCCGGCAGGCCAGTCTCCGCCGGGGTGGGCGGCTTCGGCTCGCGCGGGGCCGGTACTGGCGCCGGTGGTGCCGGGGCGACGATGCGGCGGCGCAGGCCAGCCTCGGGCTGGCTGTTGTCCTGTGCTGTCACGGCTGTCTCCGTTCACGTGGGTTGCTGGGTGGTGGGCGTTTGGTTGGGCGCCTGTTCGGCGGTGCTTTCCTGCGGGTGATGAGCAGGAGCGCTAGCATCGCGGCGATCAGCGCGCCGGCGAGCGCCCACCCGCCGAGTTGGAGCCCGGCGGTGCGCACGGAGATGTCCACCGGGCGCGAGATCGGTTGGGCCGAGGCACCCGCGAGGTAAAGCTGCAGGTCGGTGCCGCGGTTGTTGTCGGGCAGGTCGGCGGTCATCTGGACGGTGACGGAGCCGCGTGCGGGGATCTTCAGCGTCCCGGGCACGTTGAGTTTCGCGCCCTCGGGCCCCCAGTAGCGGATCTGGGTTTGGACCGGCAGCGGCATGCCGTTTTGGGCGACGATGAGCAGTGGGCTTGACGACGACGCCCTGGTGTACACGTTCCCCGGCGGAATCAACGTCACGGAATCGCGGAGATCGTTCAGTGTTTCCCGGCTGGATGCGAGGCGGTCGCCGGTGGCGCGCACGGCGTCGTCGTAAAGCGAAAGTGCCCTGCGTCTGTTGGTGCTGAGCGCGACGAGCATGTCGCGGCGCAGCGGCAGGGTGAAGCCGTAGCGGGTCAGCGCGATGGCGGGGTCGTTTGCCATGAGCGCGGTGATGTCGTTGATGAAGCTGTTTTGCTGCGTGACCTGCAAGATTTCTGCGTCGGTGAAGGCGGCGGGGTCCGAGAATGTGGCCGTGGTGTCGGCGGGTGGGACCTCCGGCGGGGCGGCGAGGTAGTCGCCGAACGAGATCGGGCGGGAGGTTCCGTCGGCGATCAGGCCCGCGACCGTGCCCAGGAGCACCGCGGCGGTTTTCGCGTCCCACGTTGCCGGCGGGTTGATCATCACGGGTTGGGTCGGTGCGTCGCCCTCACCCGTGGTGGCGCTCTGGGCGGCAAGCCGCATCGCTGCTGCGGCGTTCACATCGCGCGCGGTATTGGAATCCCGGGTGTAGTCGAAACGCAGGCCCGGGTTGGAATACCCCGGCGTGTCCGGGTGCTCCCCCGTCGCCGCTAGCACCGCGGCCAGCGAATCCTGGTACCCGACCTCCATCACGCCGGCAGTGTTCCACGTGAAACGTTGCGCATCCGCAGGCTTTGCGACGAGCACCTGCACCGGCACCTCCGGCACCGGCGCCGCCGCGCCCGAGAAGTCTGCGAGCTCCGCGCGTTCGAGCGCGCTCTGGTGGGAGTTGGCTTCGGCGTCGGGCGCGCTGTCAGCTTGGGCCGCCTCCCACGCGGCGTGCATCCCGCCGTCGAACACCGTGGAGCGGGTGTGGTCCGCCCAGCCAAGCGCCGGCCCGGCGCCCGCCTCGATGTAGCCGGTGCCGGCGACCACCGTATTGATCGTGCCTGCCGTGCCTAGCACCCGCTGCAGCACAAACGGGCCGCGCTCGACGGCCTCGCGCATCAGCCACGGATCACCCGTACGCGCCACCGCGTTGAGGTCCGCGTTCGCCCACGGCAGTGCCACGGTGCAGCCGGTCGCGGCGATCTCGCGCACTTTGTCCAGCCACGCCTTCGCGTCCTCGGCCCCGGAACCTGGGGTGCGGTGCGTGTCGTCGTTCGAACCCCAGCTGTCGCGCAGACGCTTCGGTTCCTCCACCACGGCGGGGCGCGAATCACTGACGGTGTAGCCGCCGGTCATGCGGTCCACTGTGTCCACCAGCGCCGGGTCGAGCGCCATGCAGGTGGCGTAGCCAACCTCAGGGGTTTCCACCGCCTTGCGGTACTGCTCCACCAGGGTGTCCAAGCGCCCGCCGGGCGCGAGTTGTTCCGCCAGTGCGTCGCTCTGCAGCACCAGCGGCGGGTCCTCGGGGGCCTCGCCGGTCTCTCCCGGCACGATATTCACCGGAGCGGAGACCGGGTACAGGGCGGTCAGCCCGCCCGGTTCAACGTCGTCGGCCGACCCGCGCACGGCCAAGTGGAAGCGGTCGGTGTCCAGGGTGGCGCTGGTGTCGTCGATAAGTTGCAGCATCATCGGGTACACGCCGATGCCGCCGGGCGCGGTCATCTGCAGCGACAGCTCGGCGCTTTCGCCGGGGCGCAGCCGGGTATCCACGACCACCTCGTCGCCCACAACGCTGTACTCCCCCACCCCGGCGACGGCGGCCACGCGCTGCTCGGAGACGGAGCCCACCGGCGCGGCGCGACGCGTGAGCACCTTCAGGCCCTCGAGGGTTGTGTCGGTCTGATTGGTCACGCGAAGTTTCACGTGAAACGGATCGTGCGCGGAGACGACCGCGGGGGCGTCGATAAGCGACACGCGCGCGAGCTGGCCCTCACCCGGGCGCACCGCCGGGTTGACCCACTGCTCCGCAACCTCAGGGTTCTTCGGGCTCACCGGCACCGCAGGCACCGCGCGAGCCGGGGTCGCTGACGGGACCGCCAGCGCCACCGCAACCGCGGCCGCAGCTAGACGGGAAATCGGCCGAATCATCGCGGGGTAGACCTTCCGGCGGCGACTTCCTTCCGAGCCAGCTCAGGCATCCGATCAAACGCGATACGCGCCAGTTTGCGCTCGTCGGCGTACGCAAGGTGCTCCATCAACTCGCTCATGGGCACCCAAGCGACCTCGGTGACCTCCGGGTCTTCGTCGTTAAACACGCCGTCCACAAACCGCAGCAGGTTGTGGTGCACCGTCTTGTGGATCCGCACCCCGTCGGACACAAACCAATAATCAATAGTGCCCAGGGTGTCGAAGGCCTCGCCGGTAATACCGGTCTCCTCCCAGACCTCACGCTCTGCGGTGCGCCACTGGTGCTCGCCATCCTCGACGTGGCCCTTCGGCATCGACCACAACAGGCGCCCACGGCGATCCAGCCGGCCAATCAGCGCGACGTAGATGCGGCTCATGTCCACCTTGCCGTCCGGGCCGACAGCCTCCGCCATACCGGAGACCACCAGACCACCGGCTGAGGTCTCGTCGCGCACCTCCATCGAAGAATCGTGCTGGCGGTTGTACTGCGAATGACGGCGATGCTGGTTCCGGTTTCGGTTCCGCTGATTCCCGCGCCCGCCCCTCCGGCGGTTGTTCGGGTTACGGCGACGGTGTTGCTTCTTCTTCGGCTTGTCGCCGCCTTCTGATTGGTTCTTGTCTTGGCCCTGCTGGTTTCTATTCTGGCCGCCGCGGCGCTTCCGCGGACGACGCCGCCCGCCGGATCCCCCCTTACCGCTGGGGGGACCCGGTACAGGCCGCGTGTTGTCACTCATTCGTGCCATGCTATCCGGCTTCAGGCCGGTTGTGGTACTCCACGCGCGGGGGTGGCGGGTATCGTGTCCAAGGTGACAAAGCTTTTCGACATGCCCGATCCGAACGACCCACTTGCCCCCGCCGCGTTGATGGCCCGAGCGCAGGGGGTCGTCGAGAAGCAATCTGCCCTGCTGGAGCCGCTTGCCCGACTCTTCGCGGCGCGCGGCGAGTCCTTATATATTGTCGGCGGTTCCGTTCGCGACGCCATGCTGGGCCGCGGGGTGCACGATTTGGACTTCACTACATCCGCCCGACCTGCGGTTATCCAGGAGATTCTCGCCGAGTGGGGCGACAAAGTGTGGGACACCGGCATCGAGTTCGGCACCGTCTCCGCGATCCGGCACGGCGAAACCGTGGAAATTACGACGTTCCGCTCCGATCTTTACGACGGCGTCACTCGCAACCCCGAAGTCACCTTCGGCGACACCCTCGAAGGCGACCTCGTGCGCCGCGACTTCGCCTGCAACGCGATGGCCATCGAGCTCTCGCTTGTCGACGACCACCTCGCCCCCACCTTCCACGACCCCGTCAACGGCCTGTCTGACCTGGTCGTGGGCGTGCTGGACACCCCGCAGGAGCCGGAGGTGTCGTTCCGCGACGACCCGCTGCGCATGCTGCGCGCCGCCCGCTTCGTCTCCCAACTGGGCTTTACGGTGGCCGACCGCGTCTTCGATGCGATGCGCGACATGGCCGGTGAGATCCAGCGCATCACCGTCGAGCGCGTCCAGGCCGAACTGGACAAACTCATGTGCGGCTCGCGCCCCTGGGAGGGCATCGACCTGCTCGTGGCCACCGGTGTTGCCGAGTACATCCTGCCCGAGATCCCTGCCCTGCAACTCGAGACCGACGAGCACATGCAGCACAAGGACGTCTACCGCCACTCCCTGACCGTGCTGCGCCAGGCCACCGAACTTGAAGACGCGGATGAGGGCCCTGACCTGAAGCTGCGCTGGGCTGCGCTCATGCACGACATCGGCAAACCCGCCACTCGCGCGCCGAAGGAAGGCGGCGGCGTGACCTTCTACCACCACGAAGTGGTCGGCGCGAAGATGACCCGCAAGCGCCTCAAGGCCCTGAAGTACCCGAAGCACGTCATTTCCGACGTGGGCCAGCTCGTGTTCTTGCACATGCGTTTCCACGGCTTCGGCGAGGGGCAGTGGACCGATTCTGCCGTGCGCCGTTACGTCACCGACGCCGGCGAATTGCTGCCTAAGCTGCACAAACTCGTTCGTGCGGATTGCACCACCCGCAACCCCAGGAAGGCCGCGCGCCTCCAGCGCACCTACGACCACCTGGAGGAGCGCATCGCCGACATCGCCGCCAAGGAGGACCTCGCTCGCGTGCGCCCGGACCTGGATGGCAACGAGATCATGCAGATCCTCGGCCTCAAACCGGGCCCGGAGGTTGGCAAGGCGTGGAAGTATCTGAAGGAACTGCGCCTCGAGCGTGGCGAGCTCGACCACGACGAGGCCGTCGCCGAACTCAAAACCTGGTGGGAGAACGAGAATGCCTGAGTATTTCTACGCCGATCGCCTCTTCAACGCCCTGGAGCGCACTGACCCCGAGCCGGGCATGTTGCTCGTCGCCGCTCCCGGCATGTACTCCCCCGAGTTCGCCCGCACCGTGGTGCTCATCATCGAGCAGAGCGCGGATCGCACCCTCGGCGTCGTGTTGAACCGACGCAGCGAGACCGCCCTGGCGAACGTGATCCCCGCGTGGGCCGACCTCGCTGCCAAGCCCCAGGCCGTGCACATTGGCGGTCCCGTCCGCCCCGAGGCCGCAGTCTGCCTCGGCGTCACCTCCCCCGGCGTGGACATCGACGCCAACCCTTACTTCCAGCGCATGGCCAACCGCCTCGTGCTGCTCAACCTCAACGTTGAACCGGAGCTTGTCTCCGCCGACATCGACGGCGTCCGCATCTTCGCCGGCTACGCCGAGTGGGAGCCGGGCCAACTCGACGAAGAGATCCTGCGCGGCGACTGGTTCGTCGCCCCTGCACTGCCCTCCGACGTGATCGCTCCGGCGGGTGCGGATTTGTGGGGGGACGTGATGCGTCGCCAAGCAATGCCCTTGCCTCTGTTCGCCACCTTCCCGGCGAATCTGGAGGACAACTAATTGGGTGTTTCACGTGAAACAAAGCGGCAGATCCGCCTCGGCCTGAAGGACTCGTGGCTCGTCTGCCTCGGTTTGGTGCCGCTCGGGCTGGCGTTCGGGTTGCTGGTTACGCAAGCCGGTTTCGCATGGTGGTGGGCTCCGATCTTCTCCGTCATTATCTATTCCGGCTCGATGGAATTCCTCGCCATCAGCATGGTGACCAGCGGGTTTGGCATCTTCTCCTCCGCGCTGACCGCGTTCATGGTGAACTTCCGCCACATCTTCTACGGCCTCACCTTCCCCCGCGACGTCGCGCGCCCGGGCCTGCCGCGCCTGTACCTCACCTACGGCGTGACCGATGAGCTCTACGCCCTGACGTCCACGCTCGTCGCTAATGGCACGCGCCTGACTCATGCCCGCTTGATGACCAGCGCGATGCTGATCAACGCGTCGTGGATCCTGCCGGGCATCATCGGCGCACTCGTGGGCAACCTCATCCCAGAGGACATCGAAGGCTTCGAATTCGCTCTCACCGCCCTGTTCGCCGTCCTCGCCTACGAGGCATTCCAAAGCAGCAAGGACCTCTCCGCCCCACTCATCGCCGGCGCGCTGGCCGTGGTCGCGGCGTTCATCTTCCCCGACCAGATGATCATCATCGGCCTGCTCGCCTACTTCGGCGTGCTATTGCTGCGGTTCTGGGCACCGCGTATCGACGACCTCCTCACCTGGCAGGTGAAATAAATGAGCACCCTCGGACTCCCCGACGGCGTCACCCTCGGCATGGCCGCCGCCGTGATCATCCCGGCCGGCATCGTGACGTTCCTGCTGCGCGCCCTGCCCTTCACCTTGGCCCGGTACCTCAAAGGCAGCCCGTTCATCGACTTCCTCGCCGTCCTCATGCCCGTCGGCGTGATGACCGTCCTGGTCGTGTACACCATCGCGGGCGAAGCTGGAAGCCCCGGCCGCTTCTGGTCCGCCCTCGCGGCTTTGGTGATTACGTTCGTGCTCCACGCCTGGCGACAGCGCGCCGACCTCTCCATCTTCGCCGGCACCGCCGTGTACATGCTGCTGGTGAACCTGGTGGTGTAGAGCGCTTATATCGCCAGGCAACCCGATAACGTTACGGTTAAATTACGTTTGGTCACAGGTTGTTGGCTGTGCTTTAATTGCGGTTGTCAAGTTACTTGGCTCACTTTTATCCGCTCTACTTCAGGAGTTTCCCATGAAGCGCACCGCCGCAGCCGTCCTGGCAGCAACCACCGCCCTGTCCCTCGCCACCGTTCCGGCTCAGGCCGTCGAAATTGACGGTAAAGAAACCGGCGGCTACGGATACGCTGCTTCTTCGCAGGTCACCGATGAGCTGCTTGGTTGGTACCTCCTCGCTGCTGTTGCAGCTGAGGTTGATAAGCCGGGCGAGGGTTTCTCTGCACCGTATATGGGCTCGTCCAAGGCTGGCATGTTTGAGACCAAGACCGATAAGGATGTCGCCAACCAGAATACTGTCATGAAGTCGTCGTTCCAGAACGACGCGAACAACGGCTACAAGCTGGGCACCACCTACGACATCCTCGTCGGCACTGGCATCGCCGCTCTGGTTCTCGCTGTCCTCGGTGGCGCTGCTTACGCAGGCGTCATCCCGGGTGTCCAGCTCCCGTTCTAAGTCTCTGCGCTTAGGCCAGGAGTTTGAACTCCTCTCCCCTGCGGAGGGGAGTTTTTCTCTGCCCGAGCCATGCTTAGTCGTCGAACCCTCCCCCGCTTTCTGCCCAGGTCTGCGCGTTGTCGCGGCGCCGTGGCAAGGAATAGTTGTCTGAGACGTAGCGGGTGCCATCCTGGTAGATAAAGTGCACGTCGCTGCCGTCCTTGACGGTCTCGAGGTAGCCATCGGTAACCAAGGAGTGGCAGGCGGAACAGAGTGGCAGCAGGTTTTCTAGATCGGTCATGCCGCCCTCGGACCACTCTTTGATGTGGTGGATCTCGATGAACCGCGAGTGCGTGCAGCCGGGTGCGGCACACTGTCCACCCCACATGGTGAGCAGAGCATTGACCTGCCCCGGCATGGCGAAGCGGGAAGAGCGGCCGGTGTTGATGATCAGGCCGTCGTCGTCGACAGTAGAAACGCGCAGGTCAGCATTCGCGATCAATCCAACCAGTGCCTCGGAGCGTGCGCCGACGTTGTTGGGCATGTAGGCGCGGCCGTCCTTAGTCACCAGAACGTTGACGTGCGCGCCTGGCGTTGTCAGTGTGCTCTTGGGCTGGCTGCGGGTCATGTGCACCATGCCCATGAAGGCCTGCAGCAGCATTCGGCCGATCGGCATGCCATAGCCCGAGGCGGTCTTGCGTGCCTTCTTTGCGGGTTCGACGGCGTCGGCTTTCTGCAGCATGTCCCTGATGGAGAGCTCGGCGACCCGACCGTCTTCGTGGCGCAATGCATCCTCGAGCATTTCCTCCATCTCGTAGTAGGCGATCTCCCCGAGTTTCAGCGCGGCGATGAACGCGGCGCCATCCGAGGCGTTGAGCACCCCGTGGAGGGCAATCTCGCCGTTATCGCGGGTGTGTACGCGCAGGTAGTGGTCCGGTTTCTCGCCACCGCCCTCTCCTGGTTTGTCGTACCCGGTGAGTGCGATCTCGAGTTCGTGGTAGCCGAGTTCCAGGGCCATGTCGACAAGTTGGCGCTCTACCGCCGGGGTTAGGTAGCGAAGCAGCAAGCGAACCACCGAGTAGCTGATCTTGCCCGCAGAGAACTGCTGCTGAAGGTACAGAAACTCGCCGAGGCGGCAGCCGACGTGGACATATTCGTGCGCTGTGGAGATCGAGATCCCCAGGCGACGCGTCAGAAACTGCGCCGTGGTCCGTGCCCCCATCTGCGGTGCGAAACCGCCCTCCTCAAACGCGCGTATCGACGACAACAGCTCCGCCTTACAACGCGTCATGCTTCTGTGCGACTGCTCGATTGCATCCGTAAGCAACTCCGCAAACGCACTAGGTTCAGTGCACTTCTCCTCCACTGCCGTTGTCATTGTGGTCCCCCTTAAGGCCGTATGTATGTTCGATAAAGCAAAGCATACAACCCGCCACGACACGGCTGTGACCTGCACAAACAATGTTTTATATGAGTGCTATAAAACGCACTAAAACCGAACGGAACAACTCCGCATTGCGGACAATCCCGGCCGCGCCAATCGTTGGGGAGGCCCAACGAATTCGGGCGCGTGGGGTCGTCGTCAAGCATCCGCAACTCCGCATTGCGGACAAGTGGGGACGCACCAACTAATTCACCACGCGGTACCAGAGGCGCTTGCCTTCCTTCTTCGGCGGGACGAGTTTCACGCGGACCGGCTGCGGCAGGGTGAAGTCGTAGCCACCACTCTGGATCTGGCGGCGGATCTCGCGGGCTTTGAGCGTGTCGCCGACGTCGATCCGATGCGAGCGCTGGCGTAGGGGGCGCTTGAAAATCTGCCGACGAACCGCGCTGGGGAGAGCGCCGGGGCTCGCGGGGATGTCCTTGTACTTCACTACCCCATTGGGTGTGGTGGCCTCGATCGTCGCAACGGACATGTATCTGACGGTCGAGTCCACACCCGGGATGTGCGGGGTGATGTGGATGGTGCGGATGACGCCGTCGATAAGGTCGCGGCGGAATCCGATGGGTGCGCGGCCCGGGAAGATCATCCGGGCGATGAAAAACAGCACCAGGATCGGGAGGAAAATCTGGCCATAGAACGCGATGATCTGGAGCGGGCCAGGCAGGAAGGGGCCTATGGTGTCTAAAAAGCTACCCATAGGCGAAGAATAAAGCTAGTGCGGGAACTTCGCTCGGGCTTCGCTCCAGAGGCCTTCGAACTCATCGGCGGTGAGGTGGCGGGCGGTGATGCCTTCCATCGCGTCGTAGGTGCGCGGGTGTGGCACGGTGCGCATGGGTTGGTTGGCCTGCCCGATGACGCGGCCGTCGACGTAGATGCCGGTGATGGTTTCGGCGAGAGGAGTTCTAGGGCGATGCCGGTGAACACGGTGGCGTCGATGTGCACGCCGCCGCCCGCGCCCATCAGCCACATCACGAGCAAAGGCGTGACGCTGACACCCACTAACGACGACACTGCAAGCGGTTAAGAAGAGCCCCAACACTTAGGCGTTAGAACGTGGTGGACAAGATGGCTGGCAGCGTATCCCTTGACTCAATTTTGCTTGACCGCTCAGAGGTGTAAAAACTCGGTAACACCTTCCTGTAGGGGGTGGTTGTCGGTAGCGCACAGCTATTACGATTTGCTATGGCTGGTTGTTTACAGACGTCCAACTGTCAGAATTTGAAAAAGGAATACCCACTATGGGAAACACAGTCATTTCAAACTGATGGTCCTTGCAGGTGTGGCACCTCTATTCGTCTCGTGCCACGCGCGCATAACTGTTAAGGAGGAGGTGCCTGATCATGGAGAAGGCTCACCGCAGCGCATGGATCTACCCGCTTTTTGTCTCGGTTTGGATCGCAACACCGTTTATGGGTGACCGTGTTCCCATGTGGGGCCAATGGCTTTATTGGGCTGGCTTGATCGCGGTATCTGTTCTGGGGTTTGCTATCGCAGTGCGGGATAAGCGCCCCTTGCTAGGGATATTGTCTGTTCTTACCCTGTTTGCTTGGCCGATCACACTCGGGGTGGCGTTGGCGTTTGCCCCCTTTGCCTGATGAGTGTGCTGCGAGGTGGCGGGTTCCGCTTGCGGATCCATCCCGGTGATTCCCTGCCGTCGCGAGTCTTGGTGCACCCTCCGATGGGCAGGCCCTGTCCCCCACAGCTCCGCATTGCGGACAAGTGGGGGCGCACCAACTAATTCGCAACTGGGTGGATTAGTGCGGGAACTTCGCTCGGGCTTCGGACCAGAGGCCTTCGAACTCATCGGCGGTGAGGTGTCGGGCGGTGATGCCTTCCATCGCGTCGTAGGTGCGCGGGTGTGGCACGGTGCCCATGGGTTGGTTGGCCTGGCCGATGACGCGGCCGTCGACGTAGATGCCGGTGATGGTCTCGGCGGGGTCGAGTTCAATCATGCGGAGCATGGTGCAGCTTTGCGACGACACCTCCTCCAGCTCAGCGATATTCAGCAGCTCTCCGCCGAGTTCGGGGACGTTGTAGTGGATGCGGACGTAATGTTTCACGTGAAACTCTTTCTGGAGACATATGCGGAACAGATCATCAACTGTGCCATGTGATAGATCATTAGCGGAATAATAAGCACGCCGAGTTGGGCACCGCCGAAGATGACGGTAGCCATCGGCAAGCCGGTCGCAAGAGATTTCTGTGTGCCACACATCTGCACGGCGACGACGTCCTCGCGCGGGAACCGCAGCGCGGCAGGCACGACGCGGGTCAGCCACAGCATCGCGAAGACCAACACCACGGAGAATACGATCAGCAGCACGATCTCAAGCGCGGTGACGTTCGACCACACGCCGGAGACGACACCCTTGGAAAAGGCGGAGTAGACCACCATCCAGATGGATCCGCGGTCGACGATCTTGGTGGCCTTGGATTTAGCCAACTCCCCCAGCCGCTTGTGCGCCAACTGGCCGAGCATGAACGGCAGGAGGAGTTGGAGGGCGATGTCGGTGAACACGGAGGTATCCACGGATACGCCGTCGCCAGCGCCCATCAGCCACATCACGAGCAATGGCGTAGCGACGACACCCACCAACGACGACACCGACGCCGCCACAACAGCACCGGACACGTTGCCGCGTGCGATGCCGGTCAGCGCCACGGAGGACTGGACGGTGGACGGAACGAGGGTCATGAAGAGTAGGCCCTGGTAGAGGTCCTCGGAGATGAACCCGGTGGTGGGCCGCGCGAGCAGGCCGATCAGCGGGTATGCCACGAAGGTAAACGCGAGGATGAGGGCATGAAGGCGCCAGTTGGTGAGGCCCCGGAGGGCTTCTTGCGTCGATAGGCGTGCGCCGTAGAGGAAAAAGAGCAGCGCGATCGCGAGTTTGACGGCCACCCCAAAGCCGTCCGCGAACGCGCCGCGCGCCGGCACGACGAAGGCGAGGATCGCAGCAACAACGATGCCGACGAGGAGAGGATCGAGCTTCTTCATGTGGCCGAGTCTACGGCCAGCAGGTTAGCTCGCCGGGTTTTGGGCTTCGACCTTGTCGCCGGCTTCGATGACCTCAACTTCGCGCAGGCCGGTCACGGCCGGGCCGGAGACGCGCTCGCCGGTGGCGATGTTGAAAACGGAACCGTGGGCGACACACTTGACGGTTTCGCCCTCCACCTTGGTGATCTTCTTCTGCTGGTGCGGGCACACCGCCGAGTATGCGACGAACTGGCCGGCGGACGGCTGGGCGATGATGAACTTGTCCAGGATCACCGCGGAGCCGACCGGCACGTCGGTCTTCGCAATTTCTTCGGGGGCCTCTTCCCCGCAGGCGGCCAGGAAGGCACCGGCGAAGGTGGTGGCGGTGCCGAGCAGGAACATGCGACGTGAACAGGTCATGATGCGATCGTAGCCTGCTTCATGGCGCTGACGTAGTCGGAAAGTTCCCGTTTCAGCCTGTCCATGTTTTCCACACGATTATCGACGACATACTTATCAATAATGTTCGTAATCGCCGACCCGGTAATCGCGCCGGCGGCCCCAGCGGCGATCGCGTCGCGCACGTGCTCGGGTCGGGAGATGCCGAAGCCGAGCAGTACCGGTGCGCCGCCGAAGGACTGCACATTATCGACGACCTCACGCAGCCCCTCCACTGTCGCCTCATTCTCCGCGCCGGTGACGCCGTCGCGAGAAATGGCGTAAATGTAGCCGCGGGAGTTAGCGGCCACGCCCTCGAGGACCTCGCGGGAGGCCTTGGCCGGGGCGATGAAGATCGGGTCGATGCCGGCGCGCTCGGCGGCGGCGGTGAAGGGGTCAGACTCGCGCACGGGGACGTCGGGAAGCAATACGCTATCGGCGCCGGCCTCCTTGAACTCGGTGTAGAAGCGGTCGAGGCCGCGAGTGTGGGCGACGTTGGCGTAGATCAGCATGCCGATCGGCAGGTCCGGGTAGCGCTCGCGGATGGTGCGCACCTGGTCGAGGGACTGCTGCACGGTTGCTCCCCCACGGAGAGCGCGGACGTGGGCGCCCTGGATGGCGGGGCCGTCGGCGACCGGGTCGGAGAACGGCACGCCGAGCTCGAGTGCGTCGGCGCCTGCTTCGACGATGGCGGAGATGATCTCCACCGCGTC
>QWCJ01000250.1_pt1 | contig 21258 bp, 17 predicted proteins | sample 1972501 | NCBI WGS metagenome assembly QWCJ01 (sample SAMN09866711, study PRJNA288562) | Human vaginal metagenome isolate term2_vaginal, whole genome shotgun... | isolation source: vagina | host: Homo sapiens | place: USA: California
CAGGAACAAGTTTCTCCGTATCGAAATTGGCATCGCACCGCAGGACGAGAAAAAGCTGTCTGTGTCCGAATATATGTGGATAGCACATTTGTTTGCCAAACGAATAGGACTTGACAACCACCAATGGGTAGCAGTAACGCACAAGGACACCGACAACAGACACATTCACATCATCGCCAACCGCATCAGTCTGTATGGAGAAGTCTTTGATACCACCTTTGTGAGCAATAGGGCTGCAAGGGTGGCGGAGGAAATAAGCAGAGAGAAAGGCTTGACCATCGCAAAGGAGATTAAGGCGGAAAGGAAATACCAAAAGGCAAAAGTCAGCCAGACGAGAGAGCAAGCAAAGAAAGTGGTGCAACAAATCTGTTATTCCATGCTTGACAAGTACAGAGATACAGGCATCACAGGGCATTCCATGTTCCTTTATGAATTGAACAAAAACGGCATTACCATAGAGCGTATGAAGAATAAGCAGGGCAAGGTATATGGCTTGAAGTTCTCCTTCAATGGACAAAGCTTCAAAGCTTCCGAAATCGGCAGGGAGTTCGGCTACCATTCCTTGCAGAATGACTTTGAAACAACCAACAAGGAAGAAACAAGGAAACCACATCTAACAGTACAAGAGCCGACAGAAAAGAGAGAACAATCTGATACAGGTTACCAACTTGTACCTCCAAGCCGCTCCTCAATCTCACGAGACAATGATACCTCACAAGTGCAGAACTCCATTGGTGCAGTGGCAGACACCATCATTAGTGCAGCCGATGATGTGGTGGAAGGGTTGGGCGATTTGATTACACCATCCGCACATGGTGATGACTATGCAGAAACAGCGTGGCAGCGCAAGCTCAGAAACCAAGCAAACAGAAAGAAGCGAGGTAGAAGATTGTAATTAATCTCCTTCGCTGCATGGCTCAACATAAAATAGCGCAAACCTAAGCTTGTATAATAATACAGTAAAATTGCTATGCTTCACATTATTTCTACTGTTAAATGCTATTTTAGATATACATTAAAATTGCCAAGATTGTTGGCTTTATTAAAGATAATTTGTAACTTTGCCCAAGAATATGCAAGTTTTGTATTATAGAAGGAAAATTATTTTGGCGTTGCTCGAAGCGCTTGGGAAAGATGTTTCTGCAAAGAGTTTGCAGAAGTATCTATTCCTTTTTACGCGTAGGCAGGTTGGTGAGAAAGCCTTTGATTTTGTTCCTTATAAATACGGCTGTTTCTCTTTTCAGGCCAATCAGGATTTAGTGGTTTTATCCAAGCAAGGATATTTGGATATAGAGAAAACAGAAAGAAAAGACAGCCTTTATCATTCCTTGCATGAAACTCATTTTATCAGGGATTTGGATTTGTTTGATACTCAGGCTATTCGTGAAGTTTGCAAATTATACGGTAACATGTCTCAAAATGAGTTAATTGCCTATACATATAGAACAAACCCATTTACAGCAATCAATAGTACAATTGCCCAGTACTTGCTGACGCAAGAAGAAATGGATAAAGTCAGGAAATACAGGGAACGGTACAAATTCACCTCTTCGGTGCTGATGACCATTGGCTATGAAGGATTTACCCTTGAAAAGTATCTGAAGCAACTGATATGCAATGATATTAGAGTGTTATGCGATGTTAGGAAAAATGCGTTCAGCATGAAATATGGTTTTTCCAAGGGTATTCTACAAAAAGCCTGTGAGGGCGTAGGGATCAAATACATACATGTACCTGCGTTAGGCATAGAATCTGAAAACAGAAAAGCACTAAATACTCAAGAGGACTACGACCGTCTGTTTGAGGAATATGAGCAAACCTCATTAAAACAGAATTGGGATGCGTTATTATATGTGCGTTCTGTTTTAGACGAGGAGAAAAGAGTCTGTCTCACTTGCTTTGAGAAAGATCCAAGGCAATGTCACCGTACACGAGTGGCAAGAGCCTTGATGGAATTGCCGAATGTAACCTATGATTTTCAAGAAATTTTGTTATAATTATGCGGATATTAGTATCTGTAATGACTTATCCTTCTCTATCGGAAAAACACCTTGAAACGGTATGCACAGCAGGGTTTCGTGAGGATGGCTCTTGGATAAGGATTTTCCCAATCCCCTATCGGGTGATTTATGCGGATAACGATGTGCCTCGGTATCACAAATGGCAATGGATAGAGGTAGATGTGGAGAAAAGGACTCAGGACAGTAGGCCAGAAAGTTACCATATCTATAATATTGATACGCTTAAAATCGATCCGAATATCCTTGGTAAAAATGGCAAAGGGACAGATTGGAATTTAAGGCTTCAATGGGTTCTGAAAAACAAGATGGTTTTCACAAATATGAGTGAACTTCTTGCCTTGACGACACAGAACAAAATTTCTTTAGCCGTATTAAAACCTACACATGTGAACCGAGTGGTATGTTGTGATCTGAGGAAGAAAGACGATGGCAAGAGCATGGAAAAATTTGCTGATAAATTGTCAAAACTCAAAGCGAAGTATCAAGCAAAGTTGCGCCAATTGAACATCTTTGAAGATAAACAGGACATGAAGGATTCTTTTCAATTTGCAGAGAAGATTCCTTATAAATTCAGTTATGAATTCGTAACTGAAGATGGAATAACGCGTACCCTCATGATTGAAGATTGGGAAATTGGAGCTTTATATAGAAACTGCATTCGAAAAGATAAAAGTGAAGAAACCGCTGTCCAGAAAGTTATCAGGAAATATGAGGACATGGCGAAAAAAGATATTTATCTGTTTTTAGGTACTTCATACGAGTGGCATAAAAGAAAAGCTCCTGATCCTTATTTAATTATCGGAGTCTTTGCCCCTCCCAAAAACAGACAATTGGACTTAGACCTATTCCCTGTTTAAGAAAAAGTTAGCAACTGCATGTACCATCATTAAGACAACAGTTATTGGACTAAAAGACTAACAAGCCATCTCGCACATACCGCAAGACAGCATAAACTTGTAAGGCATTCATTCTTTTATATCTTTTCGCACCAAAAAACGCTTGTTATTCGGTAACAAAGTATTATCTTTGCAAACAGAATAACAAGCGTTCTTTGTTAGGCAGAAAACAGCGAAGCCAAGTAGCTTGCTCGTTTCTAAATCGTTACCTATTCAGTTTCAAAAACGAGGTAACTTACTTATTTTCAGTTAGTTGTATTTTGAGAATTGTTTAATGCTGCGAAAGCTAAGCTTTCGCAATGCAAGACCTGTACGATTGCATTTCTATCATCATGTTTTGCATCTTTCTTGTATGTTTTTCCGGCGGGATTTCATGCTCTTTTTGCGCAAAACAGCTCCTTATTTTTCCATTCGATTTAGAGAGACATCATCCCGAACACAACCAAAAAAGGGTGCTTTCGCGAAGAAAGCACCCTTATTGTTGAGTTTGTATTGATTTGAGTTGTTATTTCACTTCCCAAATATCGTTGGTTTCGAGCAGTTCCATGAAGTTGTGATAAGGCTTTTTGCCTTTCACTTCCTCAATCTGCGCATTGACAGCCTCATCGTATGTAGGAGCCTCCACATCGCGGATAACGCCCAATGCAATGGGGAAACCGTGCTCGTTGTCCATCATGGCAAGTTTCAGTTGCAAGGTGTCATCGACACAATGTGCATCGTGCACAAGGATGTCCTCGAGTTTAACACCATTCTCTCCGATTTTCACCACTTTCAATCCAAAACCTTCTTGAACGAGTCCGAACTCATTGTTTTCGCCGAACACCAATGGTTCGCCATGACGCACATAGATGGCATTCTTCTTGCGTCCCTCTTTGTTATAAACGTTGGAGTGGCAGCCATCATTGAAGATGACGCAGTTTTGAAGAATCTCGCATACGGCAGCTCCCTTGTGATTGTTGGCAGCTTTGAGAATGTCGATAGTCTCTTGTGAGTCGGTTGCGACGCTGCGCGCGAAGAATTTTCCACGTGCGCCGAAGCAAAGCTCGGCAGGGCGGAATGGATCTTCCACCGAACCGTATGGCGTTGATTTCGATACGAATCCACGCGGACTTGTTGGTGAGTATTGACCTTTCGTCAGACCGTAGATACGGTTGTTCAAAAGAATCATGTTCAGATTAACATTCCTGCGCATGGCATGTATGAAGTGGTTTCCTCCGATAGCCAAACCATCGCCATCGCCTGATATTTGCCAGACGTTAAGGTCGGGATTGACTATTTTCACACCGGTGGCAATGGATGCCGCACGTCCGTGTATGGTTTGCATGGCATAGGTGTTTACATAATAAGGTAAACGACTCGAGCAACCGATACCTGATATGACGGCTGTTTGATATGGCGGGATGCCAATCTCTGCCATTGCTTTCTGGAAGCTGACTAAAAAGAAGTGGTCGCCACACCCGGGACACCATCTGGGTTGTCCTTTCTTAAAATCTTTATCTGTATATTCGCTCATTTTGATTTTTCCTTTTTATTGTAAGATTCGTGAATAGAACGTGCCACCTTCATCCTTTGGTGCAGGGAGGGTAATGATGCGTTCGAAGTCCTTTACGAGTTCTTGAACGACGAACGGTTGTCCCTTGACTTGGTTGTATTGGTAAGGCGCGAAGTGGTTGATACGGATGCGCAGCAGGGCAGCCAACTGTCCGAGGTTTTGCTCCGCCACTACCACCTTTTTATATTTACCCAGTATCTCGGCTGTATTGGCAGGCAGTGGGTTGATATACTTGAATTGTGCCAAAGCAACTTTGTTGCCTCTTGAGCGCAATTCCTGCATGGCGGTGTATAAGTGTCCGTATGTACTTCCAAATCCCACGATGAGCAAGTCGGCATCATCAGCATCGCCCTGAACTTGCAGGTCGGGTACCGGTATGCGAGCCACTTTCTCAAATCTCAGCGTGTCCATCTTATGATGGTTCTCCGGCTCGGTTGAGATGGCGCCGGTCTTTCCGTCTTTCTCCAATCCGCCGAGGATGTGCGTGTAGCCTTCCATGCCGGGAATGGCCCAATAGCGCACATTGCTGTATTCATCGCGTTTGTATGGACGGTATGAGTAGCGTTGTGCCTCGGTTGTGTAATGCGGTCTGATTTCCGGGAGGTCAACTATGTCGGGTAATTTCCATGCCGATGAGCCGTTGGCAATGAAAGCATCGGTGAGGAGTACCACCGGGGTCATGTGCTCGAGTGCCATCTTGCATGCAGCGAATGCCGCATCGAAACAGTCGGTCGGGCTGGTGGCAGCAATGACCGGCATCGGGCTTTCGCCGTTTCTGCCGTAGAGCACTTGCAAAAGGTCGGTTTGTTCCGACTTAGTGGGGAGTCCTGTTGATGGACCGCCACGCTGAACATCTACAATAACGAGGGGCAACTCATCAATGACGGCAAGGTTCATAGCCTCGCTCTTCAGGCAAATGCCCGGTCCCGACGTAGATGTTACCGCGAGAGCTCCGGCGAAAGCTGCACCAATGGAAGATGCGGCTGCCGAGATTTCGTCCTCGCTCTGCATGGTGATTACTCCGAGCGATTTGTGCTTGGACAGCTCATGGAGAATATCCGATGCGGGGGTGATGGGATAAGAACCCAAATAAAGTTTCAAACCGGCTTTTTCGGCTGCCGCCATCAGTCCGTATGCGGTGGCTTTGTTACCGGTGATGTCCATGTATCTGCCGGGTTGCTTCTGTTTGGTTTCTATGCGATAGGTGTTGGGTACTGACGCGTGGATGTTGTGTCCATAGTCGTAGCCGGCTTGTACCACCTTGATGTTCGCTTCGGCAATTGCCGGCTTCTTCTTGAACTTATCGTTCAGGAAATTGCTTACCAACTCCAAATCGCGATTGAACAGCCAGCATACCAATCCCAATGCAAACATATTGCGGCACTTCAGGATGGATTTGTTGTCCATGCCTGTATCGGCAAGACAATCTTTAACCATCTTCGTGATAGGACAGGCTACTACGCGGTCAGGGTCTATCCCCATCTCGTCCAAATAGTCGTCGGTTGAAAACTCTGCCTTTCTCAAGTCGCGCGGACCGAAAGAGTCTGTGTCGATAATGATAGTTCCTTGTGGCTTGCAGTTCTTGTATTGCGTTTTTAAAGCGGCTGCATTCATAGCTACGAGAACATCGCATTTGTCGCCCGGGGTGTACACTTTTCCTGCGCCGATGTGCACTCTGTATCCGCTTACACCCGTCAGCGAGCCTTGCGGAGCGCGAATGTCGGCCGGGTAGTCCGGGAATGTTGAGATTCCGTTTCCTACGGTCGCCGAGACGTTGGAAAAGATGTTACCCGCAAGTTGCATTCCGTCTCCGGAGTCTCCGGAAAAAAGGACAACAACGTGCTCGAGTTCTTTTACTTCAAGTTGTTCTTCCATAAGATTAATTTGTTTATGTTAGTTTCGTTCCGCAAAATTGCAAAGAATAATTGAGAAAACAAAATCTTTTGGAATAAAAAACTTATCTTTTCCGAAAACATAAAAATAAAAGCTCTGTAAGGGAGAGGAATAGTAATTGAAAACGATTCCAATCTCTTTACAAAGCTTTGTATTGGCTATGTGTGATTTGCGGTATCTTTATTCTGCAGAGAAGATATTATTCCGCATTTTTATTAGTTTATCAATCCGTTGAATCCGAGAGTGATAACAGAGCTTTTGTTCAATATTTGAACGATGAACCTCCCAAGAACTCACGCAAAAGCGATGTGGGAGGAAGAGTCTTGTAGGGTAAGGTGGAGAAGTAACGCAGGAATTTGCGTAAGCGGTAAGCCTCCGCATACTCCTCACAGTTCTCCGGGACTTGTTCCAACACTTCTTCGGCTTGATTCTTTATCACTGCGAGTTCAAAGAGCATGGCACTGTTAAACATGACATCAGCATTCTCTTGGTAAGGGAATATCCATTTGTTTTCGCCCGCTCGCACACTGGGCCATCGGCGAATGGTATCCTTGGCGGAACAACCACGATATTTGTGATCGCGAACGATGCGGCGCAGCAGACGATTGTCGGTCGTTGGGATGTAGTTGTGGTCGTCAAGGAGGATAGTCGTCAATGCGGAAGCGTAGATCTTGAACTTTTTGTCGTCAGAGATTTGTTCCGTGAGCTTAGGATTCAAGGCGTGAATGCCTTCCACCAGCAGGATGTTATTCTCGTTCAGGCTCAGTTTCTTTCCGCTCTGCTCGCTCTTTCCTGTTTGGAAATTATACTTTGGCAGCTCTACTTCCTCGCCATCGAACAATGCCGAGAATTGTTTGTTAATCAAAGGGAGGTTCAAAGCATAGAGACTTTCGTAATCTAACTCTCCTTTTTCATCTTTGGGCGTGTTCTTGCGGTCTATGAAATAATCATCAAGCGAAACTTGTACGGGCTTGATACCACAGGTTAGCAGCTGAACGGAGAGTCGTTTACAGAATGTTGTCTTTCCACTCGATGAAGGACCGGCGATCAATACCACTTTCACGCCTTTTCGTTGGGATATTGTTTCGGCGATTTGAGCTATCTTCTTTTCTTGTAATGCTTCGCTCACGTTGATAATCTCGTTGGAATAACCTTGCTTTACCACTTCGTTGAAGTCGCCAACGGTACTCACTCCGAGAATTTTCTGCCAGTTGTGATGTTCCTTGAACACTTCGAACATCTTGTCCTGACAAATGAGTTCGCCCAATTTGGACGGATCTTCCAATGAGGGAATGCGCAATAAAATCCCATCGTAGTATTTAACGATACCAAAAAGCTTGATTTGCGATGTGTTGGTCAGCATGGATCCATAGTAGTAATCTTTATAATCGTCTAATTTATAATAGGTGGTATAAAGCGAACCGCTATGTTTCAATAATTTCACTTTAGCCTCATCGCCCAGTTTCTCAAACATTTCCAGAGCTGCTTCCGTGGTGGTTTCGTAGCGAAGAATGGGAATACCTGCATCAATGATTTGCTGAACGCGCTCTCTTATCTTCTTTACGTCTTCTTCTTCCACCGGATGTCCCAGCTTTAGATTGCAGTAATATCCGTTAGAAACAGGGATGTCGATTACCACTTCGCTGCCGGGGTACAGATCATGAACCGCCTTACACAGCACCATGAAAAGCGAACGCGTATAGGTTCGTCTGCCGGAAGCTGTGTATAAATCAAGAAATTCAATGTCTTTGTTGTGATACAAGCGGAAATGCATGCCTTCCACCTTGTTATTTACCCTTGCGCTGACCGGTCCGAAGTCCATTTTCAGATTTAAAGCATGAAAAACTTCAGAAAGTGTACTCCCGATGGGGACTTCTAAAGTTTTTTTATTATTTTTGCAACGGATTTGTAATACTTGTTTCATACTTATGACATGCATTTTGTTTGATGGCTTAAAGGTAGCAAATTTTCAACACACTGCAAAGAAAAATCGCGTAATAATACATTAAATCATGACTACGAGTGATTATTTAACTATTTTTTTTAAGATTATCGGTTCATTGGCTCTTCTCATTTATGGTATGAAAATAATGAGCGAAGCACTTCAAAAAATGGCAGGTTCGCAGTTGCGACATATCTTAGGCGCAATGACCACCAACCGCTTTACGGGAATGCTGACCGGAACATTCATCACCTGTGCCGTGCAATCCTCCTCTGCCACTACGGTTATGACCGTTTCGTTTGTCAATGCCGGACTTCTCACGCTTGCTCAGGCCATCTCTGTCATTATGGGTGCCAACATCGGAACCACGCTGACTGCATGGATCATGTCTTTAGGCTATGCTGTGGACTTAACAAGTTTTGTCTTTCCTTCTTTCCTTGTGGGCATTGTCCTTATTTATACGCGCAAGATGCGTTATGTTGGCGACTTTCTTTTCGGTTTGTCGTTTATGTTTTTCAGTTTAGTGCTGCTCAGTGATGGTGGCAAGGATTTACAGTTGGAGAGCAATCCGGCAATCATTGAGTTTTTCAAGTCGTTCGACGTAAACAGCTACACCACTATTCTAAGTTTCCTTGCCATCGGAACGGTTATCACTTGTCTTGTTCAATCCTCGGCAGCCGTGATGGCGATTACCATTCTCATGTGCTCAACGGGTGTTTTGCCCATTTATCTTGGTATCGCACTTGTGATGGGCGAGAACATCGGCACCACGATTACTGCCAATTTAGCAGCACTTGGTGCCAATACGCAAGCCCGACGTGCAGCTTTGGCTCACCTTATGTTCAATATTATCGGTGTTGTTTGGGTGTTGTGTCTATTCTATCCGTTTGTGAACATGGTCTGCGGCATCGTTGGGTTCAATCCCGATATCCATGCACTTGAGCAACAAGATGTGGTGCATTTGCTTCCGGTAGTCTTGGCTGCTTTCCACACCTGCTTCAATGTGATTAACACCACGCTTCTCATTTGGTTTATTCCTCAATTGGAGCGATTGGTTTGTATGCTTGTCAAGCCTCGCAAGAGCGAAACGGAAGAAGATTTCCGTCTTCGTTTCATTCAGGCAGGCATTATGAAGACCCCAGAGTTGTCGGTGCTTGAGGCAAGCAAGGAAATTCATTCGTTTGCAGAGCGTTTGCAGCGAATGTTTGGAATGGTTCGCGAGCTACTTGGTATCGAGGATGATGCGGAGTTCTCAAGACTTTATGCCCGAATAGAGAAGTATGAAGTTATTTCCGACAATATGGAAATTGAGATAGCGAAATATCTTGATGAAATTTCAAATGCCCATCTCAGTGATGAGACGAAAGAGAAGGTGCGTTCCATGCTTCGCGAAATATCCGAATTGGAAAGTATTGGTGATGCTTGTTACAACATTGCGCGCACGGAAAATCGCCGTGTCAAGGGTAAAGAGAAGTTCTCGGAAGAGCAATATAACAGGATATTCCAAATGTTTGAGCTGACCGATGAGGCACTTACGCAGATGAACCGCATTTTAGTGGGACACAAACACGAGAACGATATCCATCATTCGTTCAATATCGAGAATGAGATCAATAATTATCGCGACCAGCTTAGTTCACAGAACATTAACGATGTGAACAATCATAAATACACCTATGCCATTGGAACGATGTACATGGACATTATTCAAGAGTGTGAAAAGCTTGGCGATTATGTTGTCAATGTGGTAGAGGCGCGCATGGGCATTCGTCAGCAGGAAGCGTAAAATGCTGTTTTCGGCGCGTTATGTTTCGGCATTACAGGTAGAAAATGGCTTCGTTGCCCTCGTTAAAAAGCAGATCGAGAATGCTTAGATTGGGCTGAAAGCCGATTTTCCGTCCGTACACTTGGTAATAAGGTTTCGGAATGAACTCAGAATCGCTTGCCGGATGTTTCGGGCAGATTGCTTCTCTGAAGTCTGCCACATCAGTGTTTGCGCCGGTTTCGTCTGTCCGGACGTATTCATCGGTGCAACTAATTTTTGGGCGCACATCGAGCAATTCACACATGGTGTACATGATTTCAGTGTTGAAATCAAACAGATAATCCCATTTTCGTTCAAAAAATGGGCGAATGTCATCCTGATAAAACTCAAAGAACGGGCTTTCGCCGTAGGCTGAGAGTAAGGCGTTCCAATGGCGGTGTCGCCAATTGTCATGGTCGCTGATGCGCACATCTTTTATTTCGCATTTGCGATTGTCGAACTTCTCCACCGGTATTGATAGTGTTTGCAACCCATTTGTTGTTGCAATCACGCACCGATTTCTGTAAGTTTGTTTGATGAAGTTTTCGTATCGTTCTATCCTGCACTCGTATCGATTGAGCTTCTGATACCACTGCACCGGTCCGAAATACGTGGAAGACAAAAGACACGTTCTTCCTTCTGTCCCTGTTTCCAATCCTTTTTATTTGATGTTGTCCACCCAAGTGAACAATCTGTTCCACCGAATGCCCCCCAATCCCTTGCGGTCGGGGTCGCTCGACCACCATATAAACAGTGGTTTGCCCACGATGTGGTCTTCCGGAACAAATCCCCAGTAGCGGCTGTCAGCCGAATTGTGGCGGTTGTCGCCCTGCATCCAATAATAATCCAGTTTGAAAGTGTAACTCTTGGCTTTCTTTCCGTTGATGAAGATATCGTTTCCACTCACCTTCAAGTCGTTTTGCTCATACACTTTGATGCACCGTTCGTATATGGGAAGATTGTCGAGTGTCAGCGCAATGCTTTCCCCTTTCTTCGGAATCCAAATCGGACCGTAGTTGTCGCGCGTCCATCCCCGGAAACTATTCAGCGGATACATTGACCCGGCATAGAGGTCTTTGTCGGTAACCGGTCGGATAGCAGTTGCCACGCCACGACTTTTCAGTTGTGCTGCTGCGTATTTGGTGAGAGGCATGTATCCGTCGTATTGAAGTACCTTGTTGTTAAGGATGAAACCACGATCTACGTCAAATCCGTGCAGACTGCTCAGGCTCTGAACGTCCTCCGCGCTGATGCCCAATTCTTTGCGTAGTTCATCATAACGCTCTCCGAGAAGGTCGGCAGCCGTTATGTGATTGAGTTTTACGAAATAAGTGTATTGCACTTTGTCGGGCTCTTTGTCGGGCTTTCCGTCAAGATAAACGATTTTGTTCTTGATTTGCAAGGTCTGCCCCGGAAGTCCCACACATCGTTTCACGTAGTTCTCCCTTCTGTCTGTGGGACGCGCGTCTAGCACACCGAATATTCCGGAGTTGCCTATGATGTAGTTGCGTCCCAAGATATAAGCTTTGTTGAAGAAGTCGCGCTGCTGCGCTGCATTCATGTTTGCCAATCGGATGTTTGGGTTTTGCTGATAGAGCAGGTTTGTTCCCGTTTCGTAGGCAAACTTGTAGTAATCTTGTGCCTGATAGGCAATGTCGCTCATAATGGTATCGCCGGCGGGATAGTTGAACACCACGATGTCGTTCAGTTCCACTTTGCCCAAGCCCTTCACGCGTCGATAGTCCCAGTGTGGCCATTCTATGTAGCTCTTCATGTTGAAGAAGGGCATGGTGTGCTGTGTCAGCGGCATGGTCAGTGGGGTTTGCGGGATGCGTGGTCCGTAGCTCACTTTCGAAACGAACAAGTAATCGCCTGTCAGCAGTGATTTCTCGAGCGATGAGGAAGGGATGACGTAATTTTGGAAGAAGAACAGATTAATAAAATAAACTGCCACGAGGGCGAAAACGATGGCATCCACCCAACTCATGATGAATCTCGTTACTCCTTCGGAGTCCTTCCACCATTGCCATCTTATTTTCTTCGTGATATATACGTCGTAGATGAATGGCAGTACAAGGAGTCCCCACCAGCTTTCCACCCAAAACAGGAAGAGCAGATAGAGCACGATTACTATGATACACTTCGCCCACTGTTTTCTGGGGTCGAGCTTTGCTTTTTCTTTATCAATCATGTGTTTTTGTTTTTTAGGCGGTTTCGCCTTGTTCGTTCTGTTGCTTAAAACTTAAACAGGTCGCTTGTTGTCAGCAATCCTTCGTGGTCTTTGGTATATTCCGCCGCCAACACGGCTCCCAGCGCGAACCCTTCGCGACTGTGTGCATCGTGAGTGATGGTGATTTTATCGGCTTCGGAGTTGTAACTGATGCTGTGAATGCCCGGCACCTCATCGCGTCTTATCGAGGCGATGGGCAGTTCGTTGGCGGCAACGTTGTTGCTTCCGCTTTCCGAGCCATCGGCATGGTGTTGCAATCCTTTTACCCATTTCTCCTTTCTGTCCATGTTCTCGAGAATGTCCTCTGCCAATGTGATGGCAGTCCCTGAGGGTGCATCAAGTTTGTGCACGTGATGCGTTTCTTCCATTTCCACGTCGTATTGTGGAAATCCATTCATGATTTTTGCCAAATAGCGATTTATGGCGGCGAAGATGGCTACTCCCACCGAGAAGTTGCTTGCCCAAAAGAGCGTTTTGCCCCCTTCCGTGCATAGTTTTTCAACGTCTGCCTTGTGGTCTTGCATCCAGCCGGTGGAGCCGCTCACCACTTTCACGTTTTTTTCGAATGCCTTCAGATAGTTGGCGTAAGCCGTTGCAGGCGTAGTGAACTCTATGGCTACATCGGCAGTGGCAAAAGCGGGTGAATCGAAGTCGGCTTGATTATCAACATCTATTCTGCAAACGACTTCATGACCGCGTTTCATAGCGATTTGCTCCACCATGTGCCCCATCTTGCCATAACCAATCAATGCTATTCTCATAATCCAATTTGTTTTATCATCCTGCAAAGTTAGTGGAATTCAGAGATAACACAAAATATATTCATTAATTTTAATTCTTTCCTTTGTTCAATCTTCAAGATTTATTATATTGTCGAACTTTGAAATATCTTTACATCACGCTCAAAACCTTGCGCTTATTTGCAAACTCAAGACAAGTTGATTGAAAATAAGCGAATGGCGGGGATTTTCCTAAGTGGTTGTTTTTCAGCGAGTTCTGATTTTTCTCGTATGGGTTGAACCGAAATTTGCTCCGAAAGCCGTGCTTTTCTTCAGGTAAAAGCTAAGCTTTTGCGAGTTGAAAGCTTAGGTTTTGCATCCCAATGGTTGAGCTTTTGAAAAGTAAAGGTAGAGCTTTTGCAAAACAGACTCACGAAATTTAATCTCCGGATGCTGTTTTCAGGGTTTTGATCCCTCATCTTCCCATTTCCGATTTCTAAAACATACCTTTCTGAAACGTGTTTTTCAGGCTATAAATCTTTACAAATTTCGCAAGTTTTTTTCATCTTCCTCCCGTCAGCAGGGCAGTAAGTTTGGGTGAAATCTTTTGGAGCAAGCGGTGGAACAGTGCTCCGATGATTAGCAAGATGAGCGGGCAAAGCAGATAAATGCCCAAGCCTTCGAGGGCGTTGCGAGGATTAATGATGTCGGTTTTGAAAAGGTAGAGGAAAACACCGGTGAACAGTGTGTGGCAGGCGAAAATGAAAAATGAGGCACGTGTGAGGAAAGCCGGGAATAAAGGTCGGGATTTGTTGTCTGTATCCCACTTCTTCAGAACCCGGGTGCTTACCGATGAGACGAAAACGATGAGTCCGGCATACATCAGATTCATACATTCAAATTGCCAAGCGAAAAGCGCGAAAAACAAGCCCACCCACTTCAGGGGAAGCATCACGTCGGTGAACGACTTTTTCCTGATGGAGAAGTAGCCACCGAAAGAAAAGAAAAGAAGTCCTTGGAAGCTCAGTCCGGGCACATCGTTCACCCATCTTGAGACAATGAGCAAGGCGATGAGCAGGATGGCAGGTATCTCTTCGCGAAGAGCGGTCAGAGGTTTTAATGCGAGATAAATAATCGGCGACAGCAGAGAAATGACCATCAGGTCGCGGATGAACCAGAACTGTAGAACCATCGGGGAGTGCAATCCGCCTTGATTGCCGATTTTGGCGGTATCCCAGAACGCCCACAGCCAATCAGAGAAAGAGAAATCGACAAGTGGTTTGTCAATGATGGGTGTCCAACCGGGAACGAGACGTTCGCCGACATAAATGATAAAGAGGAACATAAGATTCCAAAGCAGATAGGGAGTCAGCAGTGAAAAGCATCTATGCCGTAATTTATGAAGATACAGCGACCGGGAAAAGGTGGCTCACGATAGAACAGCACGCCACTGATGAAAAAGAAAAAAGGGTTCGCCAGCGGAGCCAACGAACCCGATATTAAGTCGATGATTGTTCCCACGGAAGGGATGGAGGGTGCAATGGCAGAGTTGCTTTCCGTCCAAAGGACATTCCACGCCTCGCTTGCACCGTGAAAATTGCAATGACCGAACAATACCAACATCACCAAGGGCAATCGCAGAAACTCTATTACCCGCGACTGCATGGTGGCAGTGTTCATTCTTATAAGCACAGCCGATTAGTTGTCTTTCAACAATTTCGCTGCCATCTCGCGTCCCAGCCTCCAACATTCTGTCTTCGTGGCTTCGTCGAGTGCCTGCCGCATCTCAACCGGTTCGCCCACTTTCTCGAAGTGTGCGCGCTTGTCGTTCCATTCCCCGATGGCGTGAACGGCGCGAGATGCCCAGCTGTAAGAGCCGAACCAACCGAAATACCGGTTCTTTATGTCGCGGTTCGCTATCTCGGAGAGCAGCACTTCCATCTCGTGATAAAGTCCGTTGTTGTAGGTCGGCGCGCCGAGAATCAAACCTCGATAACGGAAGATGTCGCTGATGATGTAGCTGTGGTGGGTTTTTGAGATATTGTACATCACGATATTCTTCACACCTGCCAATGAAGCAGCACGCGCTATCTGCTCCGCCATGCGCTCGGTGTTGCCATACATTGTACCATAGCAGATGACCAAGCCCGGTTCCGTTTCGTATTTTGACATCTTGTCGTATAGGTTTACCACCTTTTCTGCACATTCGTTCCATATGGGTCCGTGGGTGGTGCAAATGTAATCGAAATGTTCGGAAGCCAATTTCTTCAAGGCGTTTTGCACGGGGATGCCGTATTTTCCCACAATGTTTGAATAGTAGCGCCGCATCTCGCTCCAATAAGGCTCTATGTCTATGTCCTTGTCGATGAAACCACCATTCAACGCTCCGAAACAGCCGAACGCATCTCCGGTGAAAAGTACCGATTCCTCGCCCTTGTAGAGTGTCATCATGGTCTCGGGCCAGTGCACCATGGGGGTCATGAAGAACTCAAAGTTATGTTTTCCCAATTGAAGCGTCTCGCGGTCTTTCACCTCTATGACGTTTTTCTTTATTCCGTAAAAGCCTGACATCATGTCAAACGTCTTCTTGTTTCCAATGACTTGAATGTCGGGATAGTACTTTTTCAGCAATGCCATGCTACCCGAATGATCGGGTTCCATGTGGTGCACGATTAAATAATCTATCTTTCTGTCGCCGATTACCTCGCGTATGTTCTCTATGAACTGTATGAAGAAATCAGCTTCCACTGTTTCAACGAGGATAACTTTCTCGTCGTCTATGAGATAGGAATTGTAGGTTACGCCGTTAGGTAATGGCCACAAGCCCTCAAACTTTGCTTTGTTGCGATCGTTTACCCCTACATAGTAAACGTTTTTTGTTATTTCTATCATATTTATTGTTTTATTAATATCGTTTTCAACTCTGTTGAACGGATGCTCCGAACTCTTTGCTTACATAGTTGTAGATGTCCTTACAGCAGTCTGCGGCGAAGGCTTGCGCACAAGCAATCAGCTTGTCCCATTGCGCTTCAGCGAGTCCGCGTTCCAAGTCCTCGCGAGTAATGCCGTGTTTTATCAGTCCGAAAATCAAGCCGGCATTGAAATTGTCGCCTGCTCCCACGGTACTTACCGTGTCGATGCTCTGCATTTCGTAGCTTTTCTTAAACCCATTCTCGCCTCTTACCTCTATGGGGCGTGCTCCATCGGTGTAGATGAACCGCTTACAGTAGAAAGATATATCGGAATTATAGACTTTCTCGGCATCGTCTTTCTTGTAAAGATTTACAAAATCTTCCTTACTGCCACGCACGATGTCGGCGTAATCAAGGTTTTCAAGGAGATTTGGGGTGAGCTTGATAACTTCTCCCACATGAGAAGAACGAAAATTTACATCATAGTAGATAATGGCTCCGCGCGAGCGAGCAAGTTCCAAAAGACTTACCACCTGCTGCCGAATCACGGGATTGAGCGCATAGTAAGAACCGAAGAGCACTATATCGTCGGAATGTATGTCGGGCAAAGGAAATTCCAAACGATCGTGTGGGTGATCCTTGTAGAAAATGTATTCCGCATCATTTCGTTCGTTGAGAAAAGCTAAGGAAACAGGTGATTTAGAACCCGGAAACGCGGTTACTCGCTCGGCATTCACACCGTTTTCAATCAGGAAACGTTTGATGAAATCGCCCACTCGGTCGTCCCCCACCTCACTGATGAATGTCGTTTCCATACCCGATCGCCCAAGGGAAATCATGGCATTGAACGTGGAACCTCCCGGATAAGCTCCTATCGGCTGACCGTTTTTGAAAAAAATATCAAGAATAGTTTCACCAATTCCTATAATCTTGCGCATGGATGATTAGCTTTTTCAATTATTACCTCAGACAAAATAATTTCAGAATCTACTGAAGACTGAGAGTTCAGTGTGCAAATATAGTACAAATCGGACACATTTCAAAAAGAAAATCAGTAATTTTGCAGCCATCATGAAATATAATACGGCGAAGTTGGAAAACGGTTTGCGAATCATTCATTTGCCTTCCGAGTCACAGGTGGTCTATTGTGGCTATGAAATCAATGCGGGAACAGGAAATGAAGATGAGGGAGAAGAGGGCATCGCTCATTTCTGCGAACACGTTACGTTCAAAGGGACAGAGCGAAGAAGCAGTCTTGACATTATAAATTGTCTGGAAAACGTGGGCGGCGACTTAAATGCTTTCACCACGAAGACAGACACGGTGTTTTATTCTGCCATCCTCAAGGAACATTTCACTCTCGCTGCCGACCTGCTTTCCGACATAGTGTTTCGCAGCACTTACCCACAGACGGAAATTGACAAGGAGGTGGAAGTGATCTGCGACGAGATAGAATTGTATAACGACAGCCCCGCAGAGTTGATTTATGATGAATTCGAAAACATTGTCTTCAAAAATCACCCTTTGGGACACAGCATTTTGGGCACAACGAAGACCGTTCGTTCGTTTACGACCCGGGATGCGCAACGATTTACCGACAAATTCTATCGTCCTGACAACTGTGTGTTCTATATTTATGGAGATGTGGCATTCGAGGACGCGGTGGAGACATTGCGAAAGTTCACCAAAGATGTGCGATGGCACAGCTCCGATTCGCTTTTTCCACAAGAAGATGCCACGATGGTTGCCAAAGAGATAGTCTTTCCCTATCGTCCATCGAACATTATCGTACACAAAAAGACCCATCAGTCTCATGTAATGATGGGCAATCGCGCATACAGCATTCACGATAAGCATCGTTTGGCGTTGTATTTGTTGAACAATATGCTCGGCGGACCGGGCATGAACGCGCGCCTGAACCTATCGCTTCGCGAAAATTCGGGATTGGTTTATACGGTGGAAAGTTTCATGTCGGCTTTCAGCGCAGTGGGTTTGTGGGGCATTTACTTTGGTTGCGATTCCAAGGAGGTTGAGCAATGTTCGGAATTGGTGAGGAAAGAACTGGACCGGTTCATGTTTGAGCGGCTCACCCCGGAAGAGCTGGCTGTTGCCAAACGACAAATCAAAGGACAAATAGGCATTGCTTCGGACAACAAGGAGAACTTCGCGCTCGGTTTTGGTCGCAGTTATCTGCATTACGGACAAGAGAGACACATCGAAGAGCTTTACGACCAGATAGATACGATTACCGCAGAAGACATTCAAGCTGTGGCAAACGACTTGTTTGGGGCAGAGAAGCTGACAACGCTGATTTACAAATAAAGAAAACCGCTCAATGGAAGGGAGACAAAAACAATAAAACGGCACTTTTTGCGTTAGAAACTTGTATGAGGAATATAAACCAAATCATAATGGGAGGATGGTTGCTTGTCATGGGGTTGCTCGTGGCTTGCACTGACGATGATTCGTTTACGACATCCACCGATAAGCAACTGTCTTTCTCGGTGGATACGTTGCGACTGGATACCACCTTCTCAAAGGTGCCGACACCCACCAAGACTTTTCGGGTTTACAATCATTCGGGCGTTGGTATCAGACTGTCGAACGTGCGTTTGGAGCAAGGCAATCAAACGGGATTCAGGGTAAACGTGGACGGTATTTATCTTGGACAGGCAAATGGCTATCAGGCGAACGATTTTGAGGTGAGAAACAAGGACAGCATCCAAGTGTTTGTGGAATTGACTTCTCCGGAGAATGGGGGTGCAGAGCCTCGATTGGTGGAAGATAATCTGATTTTTACGCTTGAAAGTGGCGTTCAGCAAAAAGTAAATCTCAAAGCTTACAGTTGGGACGCAGAACTGCTTAAGGGAGAGGAAATCACCACTGACAAGACCTTGCAAGGCAGAAAGCCCATTGTTGTTCAGGGATTGCTGAAAGTGGCTGAGGGAGCCACACTCACAATCGCAGCAGGTACGACGCTCTATTTCTCCAATCGTGCCGGAATAGACGTGTACGGACAATTGAAGGTGGTGGGGACGCCGGAAGAAAAAGTAACGTTGCGAGGCGACCGCTTGGACAAAATGTTCGATTATCTGCCCTACGACCGAGTCAGCGGACAGTGGCAAGGCATTCATTTCCACACTTCTTCCTATGACAACGCCATTGCTTATGCCGATATACATTCTGCTTACAACGGTGTGGTTTGCGACTCTTCGGACGTTTCACGAACCAAGTTGACTCTAAGCAACTCCATTGTGCACAACTGTCAGGGCTATGGGCTTTTGGCAACCAATTGCAAGTTGGACATAAGCAACACGCAAATCACGAACACACTCAACGACTGTGTGGCTTTCTTTGGTGGAAGCGTTACGATGGCGCACTGCACGCTCGCCCAGTTCTATCCTTTCGATTCAGGACGGGGAGCAGCGCTGCACTTGGGTACGGAGAAAGTGGGCACGTCTTATCCGCTGTTGCGATTTGATGCTTACAACACGCTGGTTACCGGTTATGCCGATGATGTGATTGTATGGGATTTCTTGAAAGACGCGCCAAGGAACTATAAGTTTGAACACAGCATATTGCGTACGAAAAAACCAGAGAAACCGGACGAGACTCGATATCTGAACGTGATTTGGGAAGAGCCTGCCGATACGATGGGAACGGGCATGAAGCATTTTCGCAAGATTGATGCGGAAAAGCAATTCTATGATTTCCATCTCAGCGAGAAGTCGATAGCCCGAAATGCCGGGAAAGCACTTCCAAACGGTATGAGCGGCGTGGATTGTGACGGACTGCCGCGCGATGAGAAGCCCGATATCGGCTGTTACGAATATGCGGAGAAATAATTAAGAACAGAAAAAACAGACAATGAAAACCATCGACATCAACATTAAAATAGGATGTTGCCAAATCGAGGAATTGTCCGAACAGGAACAGCTTCTTGTCCGGACGGCAATCAAGGCAACGGCGCACAGCTATTCGCCTTACAGTCATTTCGCGGTGGGAGCAGCCTTGTTGTTGGCAGACGGTGAAGTGGTGATGGGTGCCAACCAAGAAAACGCCGCCTATCCCTCCGGACTTTGTGCCGAGCGTTCTGCCATTTTTGCGGCTCAGTCGCAACGTCCCGACCAAGCTATTGCCATGCTTGCCATTGCTGCACGGAGCGGTGGCTGTCTGACCAATAGTCCCATCGTTCCTTGTGGTGCTTGCCGACAAGTGATATTGGAGGTGGAAGCTCGCTATGAACAATCCGTCCGCATTCTGCTCTATGGAAAGGATAAGATTTACGTGGTGGAATCGGTGAAGGACTTGCTCCCCCTGCAGTTCACCGGCGACTCCATGAAATAGAGAGACGAAAGAAAGACGATTGCGTTCGGATGAAAAAAACTTACAATCGCAGAAGATAACACCACAATAGTAAAGCACTGATAATCAGAACTTTAGTTTTTGCCTTGCAAAAGCTTAGCTTTTGAAGTGCAATCGCTTAGCTTTTGCGAGACGAAAGCTTAGCTTTTGGAATGCAATCGCTTAGCTTTTACTTACATGTTATGAATTGTTTTTACAACCATCGCGCTACTTTCGGAAATATCGGTTTGCAAACGCAGCTACTTTCCGGGTGTATTCTTCCGGATAATCTTTATAACTCTCCGCATGTTTCGTTCCTTTGGTAATCCATAGTTCTTTGGGTTGAGGCTTAGCCTTGAAGAGCGGATGAACCATCCATGAAGGCACGAAATCATCGGCATCACCATGGATGAACAACATGGGCTTGTGGCATTTCGCCACCTGCCCGAGTGGAGCGGCTTCGCCGAACGTCCAACCGTATTTTATTCGGCAGAGTGCCGAGGAGGTGTACATCAGTGGGAAGTCCGGCAAACCAAATTGCGCTTTCAGTTGGTCGCTGAACTCGTCCCACACACTTGTGTAGCCACAATCCTCGATAAAACATTTCACATAATCGGGAGTCGTGTCGCCGGAGATGTTCATTGTTGTGGCGGCACCCATTGATATTCCGTGAATGACCATCTTCGATTCTCTTCCGCTTTCGCGAAACATTTTTTCGGCAAGGGGTATCCATTCTTCCACGTCCAGTCGGTCTTTCCATCCCATTTGCACATCTTTGCCCTCACTTGTGCCGTGCGCGTGCAGGTCGGGGAGCAACACATTCATTCTCATCACCTTATTATATATATAGTCGCCCCTCAAGAACTCGACTTACAACCAGCAAATGGTATTGGATAACACCTTTGTTTCGTTAAAGTTGGAACCCACTCCTTGAATACTCCATTT
>QWCJ01000489.1_pt1 | contig 21170 bp, 21 predicted proteins | sample 1972501 | NCBI WGS metagenome assembly QWCJ01 (sample SAMN09866711, study PRJNA288562) | Human vaginal metagenome isolate term2_vaginal, whole genome shotgun... | isolation source: vagina | host: Homo sapiens | place: USA: California
GACAGTCCGGGAAGGTCGTTCTCGGGCCCGGCACAAGCTGGGCACTATTACTACGCCGTCTTTAGTACAATGCGCTGGCCAGCTTCGTGCGTGCGGCCAGTACGCGCGGATCACCGGAATCAAAGAGCCCAAAGAGCTCCAAGAGGCGGGTCTTGAGCTGTTCCTTCTCATCCCCAGCGGTGCGCTTCATGGCCTCAATGAGGCGCTCGAAGGCGCGATCGGGAGCACCGGCAACAACCTCGGCGTCGGCGGCATCGAGCTGCTTGGACACATCCTCCGGGGCAGCATCCGCCGCGGCGATAGGATCCTCGCTGCGGTTCGCTGGGTCCAATCGCTTGAGCAGCAGCGTGGTATCGCGCGCCTGCTTAATTTCCGCGTTATCTGGCTCGGCGGCCAGGATCTCCTCGTAGGTAGCAATAGCGGAATCGAAATCGCCGCGGTTGAGTGCGTCCTCAGCCAGGCTCAGGCGCGGATCCGCTGCTTCTTCCTCGGGGTTCTCCCCCGCCATATCTTGGTCAGGCAAGCCCTTGAGCTGGGGGCCGAGCTTGTCGACGATCGCCGCAACCCACTGCTCCAGGTTCTCTCGCGGCTGCCCGCCTTCGAAGTTGGTGACGGGCTGGCCGGCGGCGATGGCGACGGTGGTAGGCAGATTCTGCACGCCGAAGACCTGCGCTACCTGGGGTACGACATCGGCATTGATGTAGCCCACGATGAACTTCAGGCCACCGGCGGCCGCCATCTCCTCGAAGTCCTTCTTGAGCTGCTCGGAGGCAGGCGAGCGCGGCGAGCCGATCAAGGCGATAACAGGTACCTCGGCAGAGCGGCGCACCAGGTCATTCTCAAAGTTCTGCTCGGTGACCTCGAAGAAGGGCTGCACACCTGCCGAGGCACCAGTAGTGCCCTGTTCCTGTGCTTTCGCCTTGGCCTCCGCCTGCTGCTTGATGGCGCCCAGGTCGAGGGCTCCTCCTACGTACGGTCCAGTCACTTGTTCTCCTCCAGGTAACGGTTAACGGAATCTACTTTTTGGGTTATCTGCCCGCTCACGCCTTCGCGGATATCGGCCTTAATCACCAAGCTCGTGCGCGGCGACACGGCGCGTACGGCATCGGTGGCCTCCTTGATGACCGCGAAGACCTCGTCCCACTCACCTTCAATGATGGTGAACATGGAGTTGGTCTCATTAGGCAGGCCGGAGGCCCGGACAACACGCACGGCTTCGGCCACGGCCTCGGACATTTCAGCGCTTTCATCACCCACAACAGTGGGGGCTACGGAAAAGGCAACAATCATGCCCGCTATCCTACCGCCGGTCCCAGCAGTGCCGGTGCCAGTGGCGGCGGTCCTCACCGCGCCCACCGGTATCCCGTGGCCACGCCACGATATGCGCCACCCCGGGAGGGATGTTCTGATTGCAACCCGGGCACACGTAGTACTTCTGAGCAGCCGCGCTGCCGACGTGCCGCATAACGAAAGGCTCTCCATTAGTCCACCGCGGCCCGGGTACAGTCTGCGATCCGAGGAAAGCACTTCCATCGCGGGGCAATGAACGCGGCTCTTCGCGGATTCTACGATTGCGGCGTGGCACTAGAACAACCGCAGCTCGTTGGATTCGATGCCGCGCAGCTCCTGGTAATCCAGGACGACGCAACGGATGCCGCGGTCCTCCGCCAAGGTCCGTGCTTGGGGCTTGATTTCCTGCGCGGCGAAGACGCCATGCACGGGTGCTAGCAGGTCATCGCGATTCAGCAACTCGAGGTAGCGCGAAAGCTGCTCGACTCCATCAATGCCCCCGCGGCGCTTGACCTCAACGGCGACAAACTCGTTCTTGGCATTCTTGGCCATGATGTCCACCGGCCCGATAGCCGTGGGGTACTCGCGACGCACTAGCGAGTACTTCTCTCCCAACGTTTCAATATGCTCGGCCAAGAGCTCCTGCAGGTGCGCTTCCACGCCATCCTTGACTAGGCCGGGATCTTCCCCCAGCTCCATAGTGATGTCCTGGTGGATCTCAGCAATGGTGATGCGTAGCTGCTCACCCTTCGGGTTCTCCACCAGCCACAGCTTTTCTCCTGTGTCTTCGCCATCGATATCCTCAATCGCCGACTCTTCAAAGGTGCATGGTGGTGTCATCCAGTTCAAAGGCTTGTAGGCGCGGTCATCCGCATGGATGGACACCGAACCATCGGCCTTGATAAGGATGAGCCGATCCGCCATCGGAAGGTGGGCGTCGAGGCGGCCGACGTAGTCTACGGAGCATTGGGCGATGACAAGACGCATGTCCTCTACCCTATCGTTGAGCGCTACTTCTTAGGTAAACGGGTAGCTCGCTGGCGCATCTGGTGATAGTCCAACTTTTCTTGGCGCTTCGAAGGGGCTGATTCGACCCACGCATTCAGGGCCATGATGCCCTGCGCATCCGAGGCAATCTCATAGTCCCTACCATCGATGCGAAGCTGGATGATTTGGTGATCCGAGGGCATAAAAGAAGCCTCGTCACCATCCATCGGGCGAGTCTTGCCCAATTCGATGTCGAGGCGATTGAAGCGCTTGTTGGCGCGCGGCATGACGGAGCGGAGCTTGAAGTAGTCCATATACTCGCCGTCATAGCGCACGAGACCATGACGCCAAGAATGAGAGTCCTTCGACGGTAGTTGGCGCAAAAGGATGCTCGTGCCGCGGGAGCGCACGGTGAAAAAGCAACGACCAGTGCACACAGACCTAAAAGAATTGTTAGCCCCTGAAGCACCTGAGAATTCATGGAATGATGTCCTTCACAGCGAGTACGAAACGATGGATTGATTGTACCGCCGTTGACGGAAGCAACGCTAGTCCTTACCCAAGAACACGAAAGAACCCCACCCCCTCTTATCGAGGTTGTGGGGTTCCTAAGTGAGAGTGGGAAGGGCGGTCATTGCTGCCCGTCGTTTCCCTCTCCGCTCATCCGTTAGCTGTTGAGGCGGCGGGCGGCGCGCAACGCGGCGTCGCCACGAGACCTCGTCAGCTCGCGCTCAGACTTCAGGTCTTCCTGTGCCTGTGCTTCATCGACCTCAGAGGCCCAGATGGACCAATCAGCGAGGACGGTGATCTTGTTCTCGGACACGGAGAGGAAGCCACCCTGGACGGCAGCGACGAGACGATCGCCGTCCACCGGGTGGATGGTCACAACACCATTGTCGATCAACTGACCAACCATGGGCTCATGTCCAGGAAGCACGCCGATCTCACCCTCGGTGGTCTCAGCCGTCACCATGGTGGCCTTTCCGGTCCACAGCAGGCGCTCAACCGAAACCAATTCGGCGGTGATGTCAGCCATGTGCCTCTCCCTACTTCTTCTCGGTCAGCTTCTTGTACGCAGCCTCGACGTCGTCCAAGCCACCCAGGCCGTTGAAAGCCTGCTCCGGGTAGTGGTCGAATTCGCCGTTGCAGATGCGCTCGAAAGCGTCGATGGTATCGGCCAGCGGCACGTAGGAACCCGGCAGGCCGGTGAACTTCTCTGCGACGAAGAAGTTCTGGCCCAGGAAGCGCTCGATACGACGAGCACGCTGAACGGTGATCTTGTCTTCCTCAGACAGCTCGTCCATACCAAGGATGGCGATGATGTCCTGGAGCTCCTTGTTCTTCTGCAGAATACCGATGACACGCTGTGCCACCTCGTAGTGGCGCTCGCCCACGATGGACGGCTCCAGAATACGAGAGGTAGAGGTCAGCGGGTTCACTGCCGGGTAAATACCCTTCGAAGCAATACCACGGTCCAACTCGGTAGTGGCATCGAGGTGGGCGAAGGTGGTCGCCGGAGCCGGGTCGGTGTAGTCATCGGCCGGCACGTACACGGCCTGCAGGGAGGTAATGGACTTACCCTTGGTAGAGGTAATACGCTCCTGCAGCACACCCATCTCATCAGCCAGAGTCGGCTGGTAACCCACGGCGGAAGGCATGCGGCCCAGCAGGGTCGAGACCTCAGAACCGGCCTGGGTGAAACGGAAGATGTTGTCGATGAACAGCAGCACGTCCTGGTTCTGCACATCGCGGAAGTACTCCGCCATGGTCAGACCGGACAGAGCCACGCGCATACGGACTCCTGGCGGCTCGTCCATCTGGCCGAAGACAAGCGCGGTGTCCTGGAGAACGCCCATCTCTTCCATCTCGAGGAAGAGGTCGGTGCCCTCACGGGTGCGCTCGCCGACGCCGGCGAAGACGGAGGTACCGGAGAACTCGCGTGCGATACGAGTAATCATCTCCTGGATAAGAACGGTCTTACCCACACCTGCACCACCGAACAGGCCGATCTTGCCGCCCTTGACGTACGGGGTCAGCAGGTCGATGACCTTAATGCCGGTCTCCAGGATCTCGGTCTTACCTTCCAGCTGGTCGAATGCCGGCGGCTCGCGGTGGATACCCCACTGCTCGCCGTCGCGGCCCAGACCCGGCTGGTCAAGGCAGTCACCGAGGGCGTTGAAGACGTGGCCCTTGACCACATCGCCCACCGGGACGGAAATCGGCTTGCCGGTGTCGGTCACTGCGGCACCGCGGACAAGGCCGTCGGTCGGAGCCATGGACACGGCACGGACGAGGTTGTCACCGAGGTGCTGAGCGACCTCAAGGGTGACGGTCTTTGCAACAGCCTCGAGGGTCACCTCGACGGTCAGTGCGTTGTACAGTGCCGGCAGCCCGCCACGCGGAAACTCCACGTCGACGACCGGACCGATGACACGCACCACACGGCCGGCGGTAGCCGACGACTGTGTGTTCTGCTCTTGCAGAGCTGTAGTCATAATCTAGTCACTTTCTGCGCTTTCGGCGAGCGCCCCAGCGCCACCGACGATCTCTGTGATTTCTTGGGTAATCTGCGCCTGACGAGCCTGGTTGGCCACGCGCGAGAGGTCCTTGACCAGCTCGGTAGCGTTGTCGGTTGCAGACTTCATTGCGGTACGGCGTGCGGCGGACTCGGAGGCCGAGGACTCCAAGAACATCGCAAACAGGAGGCGAGAAACGTACTGCGGAAGCAACGCTTCCATCAGGGTGTCCGCATCCGGCTCGAAGTCGTAATCAGGAGTGATCTGATTATTCGGCTCGGCGTCGGAAAGCGCGGACTCACCTAGGTTGTAGTCCTCTTCCTCGATAACCGGTACCACCGGCAGCAGCTGCTGCACACGCGCGGTCTGGGTCAGCATGGACTCGAACTCGGTGTACACAACGTGTACTTGGTCGAAACCGCGAACGGTCTCGCCCTCCACGTGAATACCCTCGCGGGTCTTGGCCTGGCCATTCGAACCGGCAACGAAGCCGTCGATAATGTGGCGGCGCACATCGTGCGTCTTTTCCCAGGTCGGATCCTGCGAGAATCCAGTCCAGCTGCCAGCGACCTCGGCCTCACGGAACTTGTAGAAGCCAACGCCCTTATTACCGGTGACGTAGCGGACGGTCTCGAAACCCTCGCTCTTCAGCAGGGCTTCCAGCTCGGCCGCCTTCTTGAAGATGTTGTTGTTGTAGCCACCGCACATACCGCGGTCAGAAGAGACCACGAGAATGGCGGCTACCTTGGCATCTTCGCGTTCCCGGAGCATCGGATGATCCAGGGACGTGTGCGCCGCCAGCTTGTTGAGCACGCTGGACAGTTCACGTGCATAAGGCTGCGCCGCTTCTACCCTGGCCTGAGCCTTGGTAATGCGCGAGGTAGCAATGAGCTCCTGTGCCTTGGTGATCTTCTTGGTGGAATTGACGGACCGGATACGGTCACGCAGTTCACGAAGATTAGCCATGGTGTTCGCTCCTCCCTTCTTTTTCTAGACGGTTAATTCTTAGAGCGTGCGAAACTCTATTTGGCCGTCTTGCGGGAGACGTTGAGCTCGGTCTTGTTCACGTCATCCGCGGCGAGCGGGTCAACCGGCGCCTCGGTGCCGAGGTTGTGGCCCTCGGTGGTGCGGAAGGACGGAGTGAAGTCCTTAGCTGCTGCAACAAGTGCATCCTTGGACTCGTCGGTCAGAGCGGTGCCGCCCTGGATCTGCTCGAACACCTGGGGGGTTGCAGAGTTGAGGTGATCGTGCAGCTCCTTCTCGAAGCGGCGTACGTCCTCGACGGGAACGACGTCGAAGATGCCCTGGTCTGCGAGGAAGATGGATACCATCTGGTACTCGACAGGCTGCGGGGAGGACTCGGCCTGCTTGAGCAGCTCGACGAGGCGCTCACCGCGCTCCAGCTGAGCCTTGGAGGCCGGATCCAGGTCGGATGCGAAGGCCGCGAAGGCCTGCAGGTCACGGTAGGCAGCCAGCTCAAGACGCAGGTTACCGGCAACCTTCTTCATACCCTTGGTCTGTGCAGCACCACCAACACGGGAGACGGACACACCGACGTTAATTGCCGGACGGACGCCCTGGTTGAACAGGTCGGACTCCAGGAAGACCTGGCCGTCGGTAATAGAAATAACGTTGGTCGGAATGAAGGCGGAGACGTCGTTCGCCTTGGTCTCAATGATCGGCAGTGCGGTCATGGAACCTGCACCCATGTCGTCGGAGAGCTTTGCAGCACGCTCCAGCAGACGGGAGTGGAGGTAGAAGACGTCGCCCGGGTAAGCCTCGCGGCCCGGCGGACGGCGCAGCAGAAGGGAAATCGCACGGTAGGCCTCAGCCTGCTTGGTCAGATCATCGTAAATGATCAGGACGTGGTTGCCCTGGTACATCCAGTGCTGACCCAGAGCTGCACCGGAGAACGGTGCCAGCCACTTGAAGCCGGCGGCGTCGGATGCCGGAGCAGCCACGATGGTGGTGTACTCCAGAGCGCCGTGCTGCTCCAGGGTGTGGCGCACACCAGCGATGGTGGAGCCCTTCTGGCCGATGGCGACGTAGATGCAGCGAACCTGCTTGTTCTTGTCGCCAGATTCCCAGTTAGCCTTCTGGTTCAGGATGGTGTCGATACAGACAGCCGTCTTACCCGTCTTACGGTCACCAATGATCAACTGACGCTGACCGCGACCAATCGGGGTCATCGCGTCAATAGCCTTGATGCCGGTCTGCATCGGCTCTTCCACCGGCTGACGCTGCAGCACGGACGGTGCCTGCAGCTCGAGGACGCGGTCCTCTTCAGCGGTGATCGGGCCCATGCCGTCAATCGGCTGGCCCAGGGGGTTAATTACGCGGCCGAGGAATTCCTCGCCCACAGGGATGGAGAGAACCTCGCCGGTCCTCTTGACCTCGTCGCCTTCTTTCAGCGACTCGAAGTTGCCCAGGACCACGACACCGATGGAGTTGGTGTCAAGGTTCTGTGCGACGCCAATCACGCCGCCCGGGAACTCGAGCAGCTCATTCGCCATGACGGACGGCAGGCCCGAAACCTGCGCAATACCGTCAGCTGCCGAAATGACCACGCCGACCTCCTCACGGGAGGCCTCCGCGGAGTAGCTCGAGGTGTAGTTCGCAATCGCGCTACGGATCTCGTCGGAGGAGATCGTCAGCTCCGCCATGTTCTTCCTGCTCTCGGTAGTATCTTCCAGCAATTACTTAATCGTTTCTGTCGTTTCGGCTTATGCCATCTGCGCGCGAAGGCGGGCGATCTTGCCTGCCGTCGAGCCATCGATGACTTCATCGCCGACGCGGATGGTCATACCACCGAGGAGGCTGGTGTCAACCTCAGAGTGGATGGACATCGCACGACCATAAATTTTGCCCAGCTTTTCAGCGAGTGCTGCCCGCTGGCTATCGTTCAGCTCACCCGCAGTGGTCACGCGCGCGATGGTACGGCCCTGCAGCTTGGCTGCGGTGTCCGCCAAACCGGCGAGATCATCAATCGGGTTCTGCTCCGGGCGGCCAATGGCCTGCAGCGCGAGCGCCTCAGTAACCATCGTGACCTTGCCGTAGAGCACGCTTGCCAGCAGCCCGACCTTACGATCGGACGTAGCAGTACGGTCTGAAAGCAGCTGGGTCAGTTCGCCTTCTCGGTCAAGCACGCGCGACAGGGAGAAGAGCTCGTCTTCTACCTGGCCCAGCTTGCCCTCAAACTCAGCGCCACGCAGCAGTGCGCGGCGGCCGAGGATGATGAGGCCACGGGCGATATCACGCGGGCTCGACCACTGTGCGGCGGCGGCCTCCTGCAGCACCTGGAGTGCTACCGGGGTGACCTTCCCGCCGAAAAGGGTCTGGACCAGGGACTTGCGCTCCTCTGCGGTGGCGGCGTCGTCGGTCAGAGCGACGCGCAGTTCGCGGTCGCCGTCGAGGACGCGGACTACCTCGAAGAGGTCCTGGCCTGCCTGGGTAGCAGTCGCTACCGAGCGGTCGCTGGAGAGGAACTCATCCAGCTTGGACTCAGTGGTAGCGAGTGCTTCGCGGCTAGCTGCCTTCATCGTTGCCTACTTTCCGGCCGGTGCCACAGTGTCGAGCTCGGACAGGAAGTTATCAATCGTGGAGGACTGCTTGGTGGCGTCCGAAAGTTCGCCGCCGAGCAGCTTCTCTGCCAGGTTGATGGAGTTCTGCCCGATGTCGGAACGCAGCTCAGACACGACCTGTGCACGGGAAGCTTCAAGCTGCTTCTCGCCGGCGGTCAGGATGCGACGAGACTCTTCCTCTGCAGCTTCCTTAGCCTCTGCCTCGATCAGCTTGCCGCGCTCACGCGCCTGCTCACGAATCTCCGCAGCCTCTGCTCGAGCGTCAGCGAGCTGAGCATTGTACTTTTCCAGGGCGGCCTTTGCTTCGGCCTGCTGAGCCTCCGCACGCTTAAGGCCACCTTCGATCCGGTCTTCACGCTCCTGCAGCATCTTGTTGTATGCCGGAAGAACGAGCTTCCAGAACACAAGCAGGATGATGGCGAACGGAATGAGGGACCAGACCAAGTCGTACATCTTGGGCAGAAGGATGGAGTTACCGCTCTCCAGCGGCAGGTGCTCACTTCCCTCTGCTGCAAGGTAGTAAATGACGTTGTTCATGGGGCTCCGTTCTTAAAGTTCGATTTACTTTGTGTAAAGCGCTCTTTAGAACAGGAAGCCTGCAACGAGGCCAATCAGGGCGAGGGCCTCAACGAAGGCGATACCCAGGAACATGGTGGTACGCAGCTGACCAGCCATCTCCGGCTGGCGAGCCATGCCCTCGACGGTCTTGCCGACGAGGATACCGATGCCCAGACCCGGGCCGATGGTTGCGATGCCGTAGCCGATAGCACCGAGACCCTTGAGGGTGGACTCGTCAGCGGCCTGAGCAAGAATGATTTCGTTCATGATGAAAGTCGTTCCCTTTCAATGTTTTCCCACGGAATTGTCCGCGGGGGATGTGGTGATTTTGGGGTATTTAGTTAACCGCGAGGTTCGCGTTGTTGTTAGTGCGAATCTGCATGCAGCGATAGTTCGATGTATACCGCCGTCAGCAGGGCAAAGATATATGCCTGCAGGAAAATGACGATAATTTCGTAAATCGTGAACAGAACCGCTGCGACCAGCGTCAGGCCACTCATGGCAGTCCAGCCGTTGAACTGGAAGAAGAAGAAGTTCGTTGCCGAGTACAACAGGACCAAAATGAGGTGGCCAGCCAGGAAGTTCGCCATCAGACGAAGAGCCAGCGTGACTGGACGCATGACAAACGTAGAGAAAGCCTCAATCGGCACAACAAGCACGTGCAGCAACGGCGGCAGGTTAGGAATAACCACCGAAGACTTGATGAACTTGCCGAAGCCAAAGCGCTTAGCACCGGCGTAGATCATGGCGATGTACGCGACGGCTGCCAGCACGATTGGCATACCAATACGAGCGTTCGGAGAGATGTTTAGAGCTGGAACAATAGTTGCTACGTTCCAGAACAAAACACCGAAGAAGATCGTGGCCAAGATCGGAAGGAATCGACGTCCTTCCTTACGGCCCAAGATGTCTTCTGCGATGTGAATTCGTACGAAGTCAATCGCATGCTCCGCTACGTTTTGCAATCCTTTAGGAACCAGCTTCGGGTTCCTAAAGGCGACAACAAAAAGGAGCACCAGAATGGCCGCCATGAACAGGCGAACCAGCATGATGCGATCCAAAGCGAACCAACCGTTGGCGAAATCGGCGAACAAGAGATCGACGACTTCACCATCATCGGTTACGTGCCCCGGGAAAAATTCTGGATCCAGTTCGGGTGCGTGAAACTCACCCTTCATGGCCAATGTCGTAACGCTCAGCGTTCTCTCCCGTGTTCGGGCCACACAGCTTGTCGAAGGCTATGTGGTGCGATGGACGTCTCAAGCTCTTTGCCCTGTCCACGGACTCCGTCGCACATCAGCGTAAACAGGGCAAGGATAAACCGTACTTTTTCGGGATAGCATGACGCTAACCCGCGGTAACCCGAAGAGAATGCTATCAGTTCGCCCTCAAGTTTTCGCACGTGGGGGCACCGTTGCGGACCTAAAGCCACAGCCCAGCGCCAGAAAGCCTCATAAAAGGCCCGCATTCTGCCAAAACCCTGCTGAGTGTATTTGGTCACATACCCACGTTTTCCCACCTTGACGGGGGTAATGAGCAGGTTGAAAGACGTGTCTTACTACACAAAAAGCCACCCTCCCGGGGTCACCGGAAGCAGTGGGCTGTGATGAAGATCGAGGCACGCTAGGACACGTAGGTCACGTTGGAAGTAATCACACCCCAGACCTCGGTTCCCAGCGTCACCGCTAGCGCTAGCAACACAGTCACAAACAGCGCCATCGTGTCATAGAAGTCCAAGTCCTTAATCAGCAACAGCACCATGATGAGGATGACCACCTTGAGCAACCAGCCGCCGAGCACCACAGCCATCGTGGTCGAGGGAGTAGTCCGCGCGGTAAGGAGCACCGAAGCTGCGGTAAAGAGCACGAAGCCGCCTCCGATAGCAGCGCCGACGAGCACTCCCCAGATGCCGGGCAACCCACGAACGCCACCCCAGAGGGCCAGGGATGCGATGGTCACTACGACGAGGCCAATGGCTCCGAGGCGCAGGGCGCGCTTGAGGGGACGACGATGATCGTCATAGGGCGATAGCTCTTCGGAAGTCGTTGAATCAGTCACAGCCCCATACCCTACCTCAGGAGGGATCCGTTTCCAGCACCACGCTAGTCGAGCGCGGCCGGCGTCCAATCTTGCCCTGGCGCAGCGGAATCAAGGTCACGCCAAAGGCTACGAGGAGCGCAAAAACAGCGAGCACCACCGCGACAGGGGCTGGAACGATGGAGAAGGAAACCGCCCCGAAAGCCACCGCGGAGACCCACAAGTAGAGCACCAGAACGGTGCGGCGGTGCGTATGCCCCAGCGACAGCAGCCGGTGGTGGATATGCGCCTTATCGGCAGCGAAGGGCGAGCGCCCCTGCGAAACACGCCGAATGACCGCCCAGACAAGGTCTAGGACTGGAATAAAGACCGCAGCAACAACGACGATGACGGGTGACATCAGCGCCACGATGTCCACGGTGCCGTAGAGGGACATGTTGATCTTGCCGGATGCTGAGGTCGACGCCGCGGCGAGCAACAAACCAATCAGCATCGCTCCACTATCCCCCATGAAAATGTGGGAGGGCTCAAAATTATGCGGAAGGAATCCGGCACACACACCAACGAGTGCCGCCGCGATAATCGCCGGCGGATAGGCCGATACGGTACCGCCTTGGTCATGCAGAACAGTCAAGGAGAAGACCAGGATGGCCCCGCCGGCAATCATGCCCAGCCCAGCCGCCAAGCCGTCGAGGCCGTCGACGAAGTTGATGGCATTAATGAGCAGTACGGTAAAGAATGTGGTCAAGAGTGTTCCCTGGACCTGGTCCAGAATGACCGTGGTTCCATCACCAAAAGGCAGAAAGAGAAGCGTCCAGGTCAAGCCCAATCCGCTCATAATGGCTGCGGCAACGAGCTGCCCGATGAGTTTGACCAAAGCACTCAGTTCCAACAGGTCATCCACCACACCGACAACCACGATGGCGGCAGCGGACCAGAGCACAGCGTTCATCTCTGGCGTGACGGGCATAAACCCGCGAGTCAAGGCTGGAAGCTGGCCGGCGAGGTACACGGCGGCGGCAAACCCCGTAAACATCGCCACTCCGCCAAGCTGCGGGGTGGGCTGGGAGTGACTATCGCGCAGACGGATCTCCGCCACCTGGCCACTGCGCACCAGAAAGGTGCGCACCAGTCCGGTGGTGAGGTAGGTAAACGCCGCGGCGACGAAGATCACCAACGCCAGCTCACGCAGCGGCACTCCGGTTCCAGCCACTGATGTCTCCTTAAGAGGATTGGGAGCCCGGGCGTGTACGCAGGGACTCTGCAGACACTCCGATGACCTCGCCGATCTGCTCGGCGCTCAAAGCACCTTCGCGCAGCAGATACGGGTGTGAGCCGGACAGATCAATGATGGTGGAGGGCTTGCCCACCTCAGCTTCTCCCCCGTCGAGGTAGACCGTGACGGCCTTACCCAGCTGCTGCTTGGCAGCAATCGCAGTGGTCGGCGGAGTCTGTCCAGAGATATTCGCTGAGGACACCGCCATCGGGCCGACCTCGCGGAGGAGCTCGATTGCAATGGGGTGCAGGGGCATGCGCAGCATCACCGTGCCGCGGGTATCGCCCAGGTTCCACGGAAGCGAAGGCGCTTGCGGGACCACGATGGACAAACCACCAGGCCAGAAGGCCTCGATAAGCGTTTGTGCGGTGTCATCCAAAGTGGCGACAAGGCCTTTTACGGTGTCCCAGGATCCCACGAGCACCGGCACCGGCATGTCGGGGCCGCGGTGCTTGGTGGCCAGCAGGCTCGCAACGGCGTCATTATCGAAGGCATCGCAGCCCAACCCGTAGAGCGTATCGGTGGGCATGACCACGAGCCGCCCTGACTTGGCCGCCTTGACGGCAAGGGCCATTCCTTCTTCGCGTTCTGCCGCGTCCGCACAGTTATAAATCTGTCCCTGCATTGGTCTCTCCTTTAATTCCGTTCCTATCGGCTTGTCGACCAATCTTCGACCAATCTACTGTACTCCCCGTTCGGCCGTGACAAAGCGGGCGGTGCCAGTCAGATCCTTAAGTACCTCGATGTGCGTGAACCCGCCATCCGCACGCAGGGCTTCTTGCACCTGTTCAGACGTGTCATCATCGTGTTCAATGCCCACCTTTCCGCCGGGGCGAAGCAGTGCGGCGATGGTCGGAATCATCGCTGTGATGGTCTCCATGCCGTCTGCTCCCCCAAACACCGCCTCGTGGGGGTCTTGGTAGACCTCCGGATCCAGGTCCGGGGTCTCGGGGACATAGGGCGGGTTGGTCAGCACGAGGTCGACGGTGCCGTGCAGCTCCGAAAGCACATATGGATCCGTCACGTCGCCCTGGATCAGCTGCACATCACGGTCATGACGTGCAACGTTGCGGCGGGTGTAGGCCAAGGCGGCGTCGGCAAGCTCCACTGCCCACACCTCGGCCTGCGGCACGTAGTGGGCGACGTACAACGCCAGTGCACCGGATCCGGCGCACAAATCCACGACGCGGGGAGGGTGCGCGTTAGTCTTCGTCTCCCATGAGTTAAGTTTCTTCGTCTCCCACGAGTTAAGTTTCTTCAGAAACTTAACTCCCCAGTCGGCGAGCGCCTCCGTCTCTGGGCGCGGGATGAACACACCGGGGCCGACCTCGAGTTCGAGGGGGCCAAACCACGCCGCTCCTAGGATGTGCTGGAGAGGCTCGCGCGCTTCACGACGCCCCACCAACGCCCCATATGCCACGTCAAAGCCGGGGATCGGAGCTTCGTTTAGCGGGATATCCATGTGGCCGCAGTGAATGAGGTGGGCAGCCAACAGGCGCGCATCCCACTCGGGTGAGGGTACCCCGGCAGCGCGAAGGCGCTCCGTGGCATCACGAAGCGCCTCCTTATAGGTGTGAAAAGTCACCGTATCTAACCGTGCCTTAGCCTTCTAGCCTTCGGCCTCAAGGCGCTCCGCGCGCTCCTGGGCTTGCAGAGCTTCGATGAGATCCTGCATATCGCCGTCGAGCACGGAGTCAAGATTATTGGCCTTGTAACCAATGCGGTGATCGGTGATGCGGTTCTCCGGCCAGTTATAGGTGCGGATGCGCTCGGAGCGGTCCATGGTGCGCACCTGGGAGGCGCGCTGCTCGCCGGCCTCGGCCTCGCGGGCCTCGCGCTCCATCTGGTCCAGGCGAGCCTGCAGCACCTGCAGGGCACGCGCCTTGTTCTGAATCTGCGAGCGCTCCTTCTGACAGGTCACCACCAGGCCAGTGGGCAGGTGGGTAATACGCACAGCGGAGTCAGTGGTGTTCACGCCCTGACCACCCTTACCGGAGGAACGGTAAACGTCGACACGGATGTCCTTGTCATCGATATTGACGGAGTCGATCTCCTCCGGCTCCGGGTAGACCAGCACACCAGCAGCAGAGGTCTGGATGCGGCCCTGGGACTCGGTCACCGGCACGCGTTGTACACGGTGGACGCCGCCTTCAAACTTGAACACGCTCCACGCGCCATCGCGCGAGGGGGTCTTGGACTTGAAGGAGATGGACATATCCTTCACTCCGCCAAGGTCGGACTCGTTGAGGCCCAGGACCTCCCACTGGAAGCCTGCCTTGTCGGCGAAGCGCTCGTACATGCGGGCCAAGTCACCGGCGAAGAGCGCTGCCTCTTCGCCACCAGCACCGGCCTTGATCTCCATGATGATGTCCTCGGAGTCATGCTCATCGCGCGGGGCTAGGAGGTCCGCGAGTTGCTCCTCCAGCTGCACGACGAGCGGCTCGAGGCGGTCAACCTCAGACTGGAACTCGTGATCCTCGTAGGCCATCTCCTTGGCGTCGGCCAAATCCTGGCGGGCCTGCACCAGCTCTTCGTTGACGGCGACGATGGGGCGCAGCTCAGCGTAGCGCTTGGACAGCTTGCGAAATTGCGACTGATCCCCGGCTACGTCTGGGTCAGCCATCTGCATTTCGATGCCTTGGTACTCGGAGATGATGTCATCAACGAGGGAAACCTGGTTAGACATTACTTGTAGTCCTCCTCGTCCGTGTCTGCCGCCATGGGCGCGGACGAAGCGACCTGCATGAGGAACTCGCCATTAGAGCGGGTCTTCTTGAGCTGCTTGATGAGCAGGTCAATGGCGGCGAAGGAGTCCAAGCCGGAGAGGATGCGGCGCAGCTTGGTCATGATGCGTGCCTCCTCCGGAACGAGCAGGAGCTCGTCCTTGCGGGTACCGGAGGGGTTGACGTCCACGGCCGGGAAGATGCGGCGCTCGGAGATAGCACGGTCGAGCTTGAGCTCGGCGTTGCCGGTGCCCTTGAACTCCTCGAAGATGACAGTGTCACCGGTGGAGCCGGTCTCCACCATCGCGGTGGCGATGATGGTCAGCGAGCCGCCGTTTTCGATGTTGCGGGCAGCGCCCAAGAAGCGCTTCGGCGGGTACAGGGCGTTGGAGTCCACACCACCCGACAGGATGCGGCCCGACGCCGGGGAGGAGTTGTTGTACGCACGGCCTAGGCGGGTGATGGAGTCGAGCAGAACGACGACGTCCTTGCCCTGCTCCACCAAGCGCTTGGCGCGCTCGATAGCCAGCTCTGCCACCGAGGTGTGCTCTGACGGAGGGCGGTCGAAGGTGGAGGCAATGACCTCGCCGTTGACGCTGCGCTGCATGTCCGTGACCTCTTCGGGGCGCTCGTCCACGAGGACCACCATGAGGTAGCACTCCGGGTTATTCGTGGCGATGGCGTTGGCGATGTTCTGCAGGATCGTCGTCTTACCGGCCTTCGGCGGGGAGACGATGAGCGCGCGCTGGCCCTTACCAATCGGCATGATGAGGTCGATGACGCGAGTGGTGAGGATCTTCGGGTCCGTCTCCAGGCGCAGGCGCTGGTTCGGGTACAGCGGGGTGAGCTTGGCGAAGTCCGGGCGCTCCTTCGCGGTGGACGGATCCAAGCCGTTGACGGTGTCGACCTCCACCAGCTGGTTGTACTTGCGGCGGTTGCGGCCGTTGCCGTGGGTGTGGGTCGGGCCGGAAACTTTGACCTTGCCGGTCAGGGCGTCGCCTGAGCGCAGGCCAAGGCGGCGCACGAGGTTGTTGTTGACAAAGACATCGGAGCTCGCCGCGCGGTAGCCGGTGGTGCGCAGGAAGGCCACGTTGTTGTCCACGACCTCGAGGATGCCGCCGACTACCTGCACTTCATCGCCCTCGCGGATCTGCAGGTCATTGCCACCGTTGCCGCCGCCATCGCGGTCACGCCCGCGGCGGTTGCGACGGTTACGGCGGTTGCGGCGGCCTCCGCCGCCGTTGTTGTCATCATCGTTGCGGTGGTTATCGCGGCGGTTGTTATTCTGGCCACGGACTGGCTGTCCTCGGACTTGCCGTTGTTGTCCTCTGCGCCATTGTCATTCCCGTTGCCCTTGGACTCTCCGCGGGCCTCGCGCTCCTGACGGCGCGCACGGTTGCGGCGAGCACGGCGGGCCTGGGAGCGGGACTCGTAGCGCTGCTCGTCGTGGCCGTCCTTGTGCTCGGACTCCTGAGCACCGTCCTCACCCTTCTGGGAGTTCTCGGATTCCTGCTGTGGCTGGTCCTGTTTCTTCTTGTCCTGCTCCGGCTGCTCGGAGGCCTGGTCAGCAGCACCGGCGGGGCGCGAGGCCTTGCGGGCCGCGCGACGCGGCTGTGCGTCCTTAGCCTCGCCCTCGGCAACAGCCTTTGCGCCGCGTGCCGGAACCTGGCCGGTGGTCAGTGCAGTGATGAGGTCCCCCTTGCGCAGTCCAGAAACGCCGCGAAGTCCGCGCTCCGCAGCCAGCTTGCGCAATTCCGGCAGCTTCAGGGATGCGAGATCCTGTGCTGCGGTCTTGTCCGTATCGCTCACGGATATCCTTTCGTCGCTTCACCAACGCGCGCTGTCTTATCTGCCGCACCTGCACTGTGTGTGGTGCTGTTCCAAGCGGGCGTTGGAAGCCAGTGTGTAATTGAGATGGTCCACCGCCACCAGCGAGTTCACGCGACCGCGATCCCCGTGGGCGGTGGTTTTCTTTGGCTCTCCCCCCTCTCCGGCCCTGCGGTACGGAACATGAAGAACTCCTTGCAGAACTCCTGAAAAGTTCTCAAGGAAGCGGCCGCGGGTCAATCGCGGGGAGATATTTTAAGAAGGCGACTGCGAGCGTGTCTCTCCCCTCTCACCGTCGCGCACACCGTTGGACTGCCATGAGTTTTCACCACAGGTGTGTGCGCCGTAGAGGGAGCTCGGAGGTGCGGGGAAGGCCTTCCCCGCCAGTCGCCGACAACTATACCGCATCCTTCCACCGCGCTCACACTGACACGGCTAAAGTAGTGCGCATGCTCTCCACAATGCAGGATATCCCGCTGTCCCTCACTCGCATCCTGGAGTACGGTTCCACTGTCCACGGCCAAACCCAGGTGGTTACGTGGCACAGCGCCAATCCCGGCAATGAACGCGAAGAAACCACCTTCGCCGATATCGGCGCGCGCGCCGCTGCCTTCGCCCACGCCCTGCATGACACGCTCGGCATCACTGGCGATGAACGTGTGGGCTCCCTAATGTGGAACTGCGCCGAACACCTCGAAGTGCTTTTTGGCACCGCTTGCAAGGGGGCAGTATTTACCCCGCTCAACAAGCAGCTCATGAATGATCAGATCCGGCACATCATCAACCACGCTGAGGTCCGCGTCATCGTCGCGGATTGTCGCCTCGCCGAGCAACTGGCCCAGGTTCTAGAAGGCGTGGACTGTGTGCGTGCGGTGGTATTCACGGGTGTCGACAAGCCCAGCACCGCTCTGCCGGGCAACGTCGAGATTTATAGCTATGAGCAACTGCTGGATGGGCGCTCCACCGTGTATGACTGGCCGGTTCTGGATGAGCACACCGCCGCCGCACTGTGCTACTCCACCGGCACCACCGGTGCACCCAAGGGCGTGCTCTACTCCCACCGCGCCCTGTACTTGGAAGGTATGCAGCTGCGCTCCTCCGATTCCTTGTGCGTGACCCACGGGGAGACATTTTTGTGCTGCATCCCCATCTACCACGTGCTGAGCTGGGGAGTTCCCTTCGCGGCGTGGATGACGGGCACGCCGCTGGTGCTTCCCGACGCCGACGTCTCCCCCGCCACCCTGGCCAAGGTCATCGCCGCCACCTCCCCGCGCGTGGCGCACGGTGTGCCCACCATTTGGATTCAGCTCTTCGTGCACTACCTCAAGAACCCGCCGGAGCGCATGACCCTGACGGAGATCTTCGCTGGCGGCTCCCCTGTGCCACCGCAGCTCATCAAGAGCTGGGAAGAGCGCTACGGCGTGGACGTGGTCCACGTGTGGGGCATGGCGGAAACCACCACGGTGGGCACCGTCGCGCGCCCTCCCTCAGGCGCCTCGGGTGAGGCCCGCTGGGCCTACCGTATTTCCCAAGGGCGCTTCCCAGCCGCCCTGGAATACCGCGTGGTTAACGACGGCCACGTGGTCAACACGACGGACCGCAACGCCGGTGAGATTCAGGTCCGCGGCAACCTGGTTACTGGCGCCTACTACCACTCGCCCGCCTCGGAGGATGGCGGCGCTGCTCACGAGTTCCGCGGGAAAGACGTCGAGGACGCGGCTTCCAAGTTCACGGCGGACGGCTGGCTACGCACCGGCGACGTCGGCTTCGTCACCGAGGATGGCTTCCTTACCGTGGAAGACCGAGCACGCGATGTCATTCGCTCCGGTGGTGAGTGGATTTACTCCGTGCAGTTGGAGAACCTCATCATGGCCAACCCGGTGGTACTCGAATGCGCCGTCATTGGCTACCCCGACAAACAGTGGGTCGAGCGCCCGCTGGCTGTCACCGTGCTCGCCGCAGATATCAGCCCCACAATTGAGACCGCCGAGCGCCTGCGCAACGGTATGCGCTCTGAGCTGCCCTCCTGGATGCTGCCGGAGTACTGGACCTTCGTGAAATCCATCGATAAAACCTCGGTGGGCAAGTTCGATAAGAAGGACCTGCGCGCCCACCTTGCGGAGGGCGAATACAACATCATCCGTCTCAAGGGCCCGGGTGAGGCGCAGCGCCTCGATGCCGAAGAAGGCGACGGGGAAGCTTAGTCCCCTCCTATTCATTTGGCGCGCTTCGATCTAGACTTGCCAGCAATGTCCGCCCAGCCATCCCAGCCTTCGCCACGCACCTCCGTCCCGCTGACTCTGCCATTGCCGCGTGTACGGGGAGCGGGGATGCCGCCCACGGACCTGCCGGCACCAGGAACCGAGGGCCGCCGTGCACTCGTGGATCGCTACGGCCGCCAGGCCCGCGACCTGCGCGTTTCTCTGACGGATCGCTGCAACCTGCGCTGCACCTACTGCATGCCCGCCGAAGGTTATGAGTGGCTGCCCACCGAACACACGCTCAGCGATGAAGAGACCATCCGGCTGATCCGCCTCGCAGTGGACAAGCTCGGCATCCAGCAGGTGCGCTTCACCGGTGGCGAGCCCCTTCTTCGCGGCTCCTTAGAGAAAATCATCGCCGCCACAAAAGCGCTCACTACCGATGAGGGCCGCTCTCCTACTGTTGCTCTCACCACCAACGGGCTGGGCTTGGATAAACGCCTGCCGGGGCTGCAGCGCGCCGGGCTGGACCGCGTCAATATCTCCCTGGACACGCTCGATCCGGAGCTCTATGCCCAGCTCACCCGACGCGACCGCCTGGCAGATGTGCTCACATCCATCGATGCCGCGCTGGCCGCCGACATGGATCCGGTCAAGGTCAATGCTGTCATCATGCCAGGCGTCAACGAATCCGCCATCCTGCCGCTGGCCCGTTTTTGTTTAGAGCGCGGCGCGCAGCTTCGTTTCATTGAGCAGATGCCGCTGGGCCCACGGGAGAAGTGGACGCGTTCCCAGATGGTCACCGCGGAGGACATCTTGGCACGCTTGGCCGAAGACTTCGAGCTCACCCCGGCTAAGAAACCCCGCGGCTCCGCGCCGGCTGCACTGTGGTCCGCGGTCTCGCGCGATGGCTCCCTCCCCGCAGGACACATCGGGGTGATCGCCTCCGTGACGCTGCCCTTCTGCGGGGATTGCGACCGCACGCGCCTGACCGCAGACGGCGCGGTGCGCAATTGCCTCTTCGGCAACTCGGAAACCTCCTTGCGCGACCTCATGCGGGCCGGTGCCAGCGATGCGGAGCTCGCCACCGCGTGGGCGGGTGAAATGTGGAGGAAATTACCGGGCCATGGGGTGGATGATGAAGGTTTCCTCCAACCAGATCGCCCGATGTCCGCCATCGGCGGCTAGATTGGGTGCAATGACAAGCACTGGGACTGACTTAAGTATCGAGGAGTATTTCGACCGCCTCCACGCGCTGGTCCGCGCCCTGCCTGCGGAGCATGTCCCACTCTCGCAGGGTCACGTATTGGCTGAGCCCCTCGTCGCCCGCCTGCCCCTGCCAGCGCAAGATAATTCCGCGATGGATGGTTTCCTCATTTCGCAGCCCTCCTCACCCGGCAGCCTCACCGTTCCTTTCACTCTGCCCGTCGTGGGTGATGTGCCTGCCGGCGCGCCTGCCCAGGCCCCGCAGCCCGGCACTGCGCTGCGCATCATGACTGGCGGCGTGGTACCAGAGGGCTTTGGGGGGCTAGTGATCCCCGTGGAGGACACCGATATTCCGCCAGGCCCCGGGCCGCTGCCCGAGACCGTTACGGTGCACCGACTTCCCGAGCGCAACCACATCCGGCGGCGCGGCTCCCACATCGAAGCCGGCCACCCACTAGCCGGTGCCGCCACGCTGGTCGACGCCTCCCTCATCGCCGCCGCCATTTCTGCCGGGGTCAGCACCGCCGTGGTCCACCGCATCCCGCGAGTGAGCATTATCGCCACGGGCGAGGAGCTGCGCAACGGCCAGCTCCCGGATTCCAATGGGCCGATGCTCGAAGCACTCATGAGTGCCACCGGGCCCGTTGACATCACTCGCACGGTATGTGGCGATTCACTCGTTGAGCTGCGCCGGCGCTTCAATGCTGCCGCTGCTGATTCCGATCTCATCGTCACCACAGGCGGGGTATCCGCAGGAGCCTTTGACGTGGTTCGCGCGGTCATTGAGGATGTCGTGGAGCGCGGCTCTTATTGGTTCGGGCACGTCAACCAACGCCCCGGCGCGCCACAGGGCCACGCGCTGTGGAACGCCGTTCCCGTGGTGTGTTTGCCGGGCAACCCGGTGGCGGCGTTCGTCTCCGCACACCTTTACCTCACCCCGCTTCTGTGTTCCTTGCGCGGCCTTCCCC
>QWCJ01000252.1_pt1 | contig 21148 bp, 18 predicted proteins | sample 1972501 | NCBI WGS metagenome assembly QWCJ01 (sample SAMN09866711, study PRJNA288562) | Human vaginal metagenome isolate term2_vaginal, whole genome shotgun... | isolation source: vagina | host: Homo sapiens | place: USA: California
ATGTTTTCATATATATCTACGTTATATTTTTTACATAAAAGTTTATAATTTTTAACAATTCTATTCATAATACTTCTATTTTAACTCCTTCTATCTTTACTGATTTTGTAAAATCATCCAGGTTACTCTTATTAAGTAATTTATTAAAACTTACTTAATATGCTTTTTGAAGTCGTAAAGTTACAAAATCCTTTATTGACTTTCTTGCATAAAAAAAGTGACCTTTTACAGTAGATTTCCAAATATTAACTTTCTAATAAATAAGTCAACGCTTCTAAATACTTCCTAGTTCTCTTTAAATCTTCATCAGTAATTTCGTTTAAACGTTTGATATTCATATTGTCTTTTAAATCTTCTACTTTTACAGTTTTAGCTATTACATTATCTTTTATACCCTTTATATAGTCGAAATAATCTGTATCGCTTTTATGAGTTAGCAGCGACAAAGCTTCTTTTTGTTGCTTGTCCAAAAAATGAAAATCATCTAACGTATATTTATTACTATCTTCTAAAACATCATGTAATAAAGCTACTATCTTTGCTCTTTTATCTTTAACATTTTTTGATACCCTATATGGATGCAAGAAATAAGCTTTGCCTGCTTTATCTTTTTGTTTTCTGTGAGCATTTAGCATTATAACGAACGCTTTAATATAATCTAGCATTGTATTCCTCTTCTGTGGTCGTCACTATCATATTGGAGTCTGTCTGTTAATTTACCGTGTATATCCTTAATTACGGAAATAAAAAGAAGTACTTCGTTTCTTACATTATTTAATAAAAAATCAAAGGCTTGTTAATGATTTAAAACCTCAAAGTATTCCCTATTAGTAATTTTAGAATTGTTAGATAAAGTTTGATCTACGATAATCGTTGCTGTTTCAGCGAGTGAGATTTTATTGCCCTCTAAGGCACTTGAGTGATGTGCAAGTCTAACTAAAACATCATCTATATAGTCTTTAGTTATTTTGTCGTGGAAACTACTCGTTTCTATACTCCTTTAATTTGCTAATTTTATTTTAGCTCATTCCAACAAATTTTATCGTCGTGATTTTAGAAGGTATTTATCTTTTGAGTTTGCTTTTGAGTTCAGTTTTCCGTAAATATTCATTTTTTACTCAGACTATTGAAATATGCTAATCTTGCTAATAAATTATAAAAATGCCGGTAAAATGCAGCTTACAGAAAACAAAAGCCTGTAATCAATCGTTACAGGCTCCACTATGGTGCGGATAACAGGGGTCGAACCTGCACGTCTATTAAACACTAGAACCTAAATCTAGCGCGTCTGCCAATTCCGCCATATCCGCATTTATTATATTTTCAATATTTCGCTTAACTACTTAAATATAATCAAGAGTTTAAAGCCATACCATTATAATCATGCTATCGATTAAAATCAAGCGACTTTTTTCAGAACAGCTATTAAATTGCCCATTCAAATAATCACGGAAGTTCAAACACCATTATTTTAGTTTTTCTCCTGACTTATTCCTAAATCATAAGCCACCGCTGAAACTAGAAAAGCCTGAGACTTCAACTTGTAAAATCTCTTCCCACTATTATGCCAAGCATCAACAATTTCCAAATAAAATTCTCCATTAAAATATTCTCTATAACCAACACAGAGAACCCAGTGCCAGTCCAATAAATTCGCCATTAGAAGCAGGGTTATAATTTTCCCCTCATCTATAGCTTGTTTAATATCATAAGTTTTTCTAATTCTTTTGCCAACAACCGGTTTATAGTATCTATGAAAAATTTTACGTACTTTGCCAGACAATCTAGGCACAGGTCCGTTTCCAACAAATCTATGAGCTCTAGTGAAAATATCAAAAGCTTTTAATTTGGTAACTTTCTGGCCTTCGCTTGAATTCAGATAATAAATAATCATGTTGGTCGTTGTAACAGCGCCACAATGGTTATCTGCTAGATGAGAAGTTTCTCCAGTTGTTAACCACTCTATCTCGTCAAGATTAGGAAGACTATTAAATATATACCCTGAATCAGGCATATCTCTTTCTCTAATAAATCCATAATCTTTGTTTCTAAATATTTTTGAGTACCTTCTCACTGATTTTCCCCTTAACACCTGAATTCACAAGCAACTATCTTTCTAAAAAAATAGAGTACCCTAACTAAGGGTACTCTATGAGTTATTTTACAATTTTCTTGTGACTTATCCAAGTAGATATGCAAGACATACAACTAATGCTAAAACTGTACTAATAAGCGCTAAGCTGTAAAACTGATTATTGCCTCTCTCATTGTCTTGATTTTCAAATGAACTTTTGAAATTATCAAAATTATCTACATCATGAAAATCACTTCTATTTGTTCTAACTAACTCTTCTCCTGGAATCATAAGCACCTCCTATACAATTCCTTCTTTAAAAAATCTTTTACTTTATATTAGCCAAAATCCGGTTGGTATTTTTGTGCAATATGATAACAAATTATCAATCTCATTGGCTGCTTTTATATAATACGCCAATTTATATTTTTTCTCAATCTAAATAAGGAGCTTTTAACAAACTTTATAATTTATTTACTGTTTTTCGTAAATCTCAACAAATACAGATTTTAAATTTAGTAATTTTAACAATTAGAAGTTCAATATCATAACTAACTGTCCTATATGCAAGAAAAAAGCAGCGACCAGAAACATTTTCGGATCACTGCTTTCACAAAACTTCATTATAAAACTTTTAATTACTACTCTTCATCCTCTAACTTGAGAACTGCCATAAATGCTTCTTGAGGAATCTCTACGCTACCGACTTGACGCATACGTTTCTTACCAGCTTTTTGGGCTTCGAGAAGTTTCTTCTTACGTGAGATATCACCACCATAACATTTGGCGATAACGTCTTTACGGTAAGCCTTAACTGTTTCACGAGCAATAACTTTGCCACCAATAGCTGCTTGAATTGGGATCTCAAATTGATGTCTAGGTATCTCATCTTTAAGTATCTTAACCATCTTACGACCACGGAATTCGGCTTTTTCTCTATGAACAATCATACTGAGAGCATCGACTTTTTCGTGATTAATTAAGATATCAAGCTTAATCAAATCGGATGGTTCGTAATCTTTAATCTCGTAATTCAAAGAAGCATAACCTTTACTGTTAGACTTCAGAACATCGAAGAAGTTATAAATAATCTCGTTCAAAGGCATATCATAAGTTATCTCAACCAATGACTCATCCAAATAATTCATGTTTACATATTCACCACGGCGCTCTTGGCAGAGTTTCATGATATTACCTGTATATTCGGTTGGTGTCATTATAGTTGCAGTAACAATAGGTTCTTCAATCTTCTCTCTTTGCTCGACTGGTGGCAGGTTTGCTGGGTTAGAAACCTCAATCATCTCTCCTGTGCTAGTATACACGTGGTAAATAACAGATGGAGCTGTTGAGATAATGTCTAAGTCGAACTCACGTTCCAGACGTTCTTGGATAATTTCATAATGCAATAAACCCAGGAATCCACAACGGAAACCGAAACCTAATGCTGCTGATGTTTCAGGCTCGAATGTAAAGGAAGCATCATTTAATTGAAGTCTTTCCATTGCATCTCTCAAATCACCATAACGAGCATTATCTGTAGGATAAAGTCCACAATAAACCATCTGCTGAGCTGGTTGATATCCTGGGATAGGTTCTTTTGCTGGATTATTGACCAGTGTAACTGTATCACCGACTTGAGTGTCTTTAACATTCTTAATTGAAGCGATAATATATCCAACATCACCTGCAGATAAATCTGTTGTAGCAGCTAATTGTCCTGCTTTGAAGTCTCCAACTTGAGTGACCGTAAATTCAGCACCAGAGTGCATTAAATGAATCTCGTCACCGACTTTAACCTGACCATCTTTGATACGTACATAGATTACAACACCTTGGTAAGTGTCATATTTTGCATCGAATATCAAAGCTCTCAACGGAGCATCAGGGTCTCCATCTGGAGAAGGTAAATACTCAATTATGCTATCCAAAACTTGGTCAATATTGATATTTTCTTTAGCAGAAATTAAAGGAGCATGACTAGCATCTAAACCAATTACATCTTCAATTTCATTTTTTACAAAATCTGGACGTGCTGAAGGTAGATCAATCTTATTAATGACTGGTAATACTTCTAGATCCATTCCAACAGCTTGATAAACATTAGCTAATGTCTGTGCCTCAATACCTTGGGCAGCATCTACTATTAAAATTGCACCATCACATGCAGCTAGTGAACGAGATACTTCATAGCTGAAGTCAACGTGTCCTGGAGTGTCGATTAGGTTGAGTTCGTATATCTCTCCATCCTTGTACTTATAGTACATTTTGCTGGCTTGAGCCTTGATAGTGATTCCACGCTCACGCTCAATGTCCATGTTGTCGAGGACCTGATTGTTCATCTCTCGTTCAGTCAAGACACCTGTATTTTGCAGTAATCTATCTGCCAAAGTAGACTTACCATGGTCTACGTGGGCAATGATACTAAAATTTCTTATATATTTTTGTTTGTCATCACTCTTTGACAAATTCTTACCTCTTTCATCAACGTTTTTATTTTCAATTTATATTAATTCTGATTTTACCAATAAGTTTTAATCAAGTTTTCCAAATTTATCAAATGGATAAATTCTTATCCAGACTTTACCTTCAATTGCATTTTCTGGAACTGGTCCGAAAACTCTTGAGTCTGCAGAGTTACCTCTGTTATCTCCTAATACATAATAATGTCCTTCAGGAATTCGTATCTCACCTTGCCAGCCGAAAGGTGCCATTGTATACGTACCTGCACTCAAATAGTCTTCTTCTATCTCTTGACCATTTATAATTACTTTACCATCTTTGAAATCCAATGTATCTCCTGGCAAAGCCACAACTCTTTTTACAAGCATACCTACTTCTTTATTGTCATTATGCGCTTTGGCCCCATTAACAGTTACAATATCTCCTCTTTCTGGACTTGAGAAGAGCAAAGTCAATTTATCTACTACTAGCTGATCTTCATCATGCAAAGTATCCTCCATTGATCTTCCGACAACTTCACTACGCTGGATTACGAATTTACTAATTAATAAACCAAGTATTATGGCGATTAGAATATATTTAATCCAATCCAGAATTTCTAGTACAACAACTCTTTTATCTCTTTTCTTAAATATATCATCTGAAGCATTTAGGACTTTTTTGTTATTGCTGCCTTCATTATTGTTCTTAAGAGAAAAATCGGCATCATTAGTATTGTTATCATCAGAATCTTCTAAATCATCTGTATCGCCTTCAATCTGCAAATTAAATTCCTCTAAACCTTCTGAACTTGGAATATATTCTTTTCTCGGGGTCATCTGAATTTTTGCTTGACGCACACCAGATCCTAAATCTGTATCATCAGAAAACCTTGGCCCTTCAACTTCATTCACATCTGGTCTAATGGGCCTAATGTTTTGCTCATTATCAGAATCAGGCAATACGCCTGCTTCATTACCAGACAATACACCGTCTGCTGTTTTTTCTGCAGATAAGTCTCTATCGTATTCAGATTGTGGCTTATATTTTTTATCCATTGCAACCTCTAACGTATACTATAGAAGCTCATCTACTGTTTCTGTCTCAGGAGCATCTGCAGCTTCTTTATCAATAATCAATCCTAATTCTTCTAATTGTTGTTCACTAACTACGCCTGGAGCTTTTGTCATTAAATCAGCTGATGTTTGAACTTTAGGGAAAGCAATAACATCACGGATATTACTTGATCCGGAAAGCAACATTATCAAGCGGTCCCAACCTAAAGCAATACCACCATGAGGAGGCACACCATACTTGAAGGCATCCAACAAGAATGAGAATTGTTCATACGCTGATTCCTTGGTAAAACCAAGCAACTCGAACATCTTATTTTGTAGTTCATTATCGTGAATACGGATACTTCCACCACCAAGTTCATAACCATTCATGACTATATCATAGGCTTTGGAACGAACTCTACCTGGATCAGTTTCTAGATATTGAATATCCTCGTCCATCGGGCTGGTGAATGGGTGGTGAACTGCAGTGTATCTTCCTTCTTCTTCATCCCATTCAAACAATGGGAATTCTGTAATCCAAACTAGCTTATCATCTGCTGGATCATATAGTTCTAAGTCAGCTGCAACTTTGTTTCTCAAATGGCCAAGTGATTCTAATACAATCTTATTGCTCTTGTCTGCCACAATAAGCAACAAGTCACCTGTTTTTGCTGCTGTTCTTTCTAGTAATTTAGCTTCTAAATCTTCTGTAACAAATTTCAAAATAGATCCACGCCATTTTTCATCTTCTGGAGCTAACCAAGCAAGTCCACCTGCTCTATAAGTCTTAACATATTCACTTAGTGCATCTATTTCACGGCGACTCATTTTGCCACCTTCAGGAACTGTGATCAATCTTACAGAACCACCTGCATCTAGAGCATCCTTAAATACTCTGAACTCAGAGTCTGCTACCAAATCTGAAATATCGCAAATCTCTAGACCAAATCTCATGTCTGGTTTATCAGATCCGAAACGATCCATTGCTTCCTTGTAAGTTAACTTCTCAATTGCAGGAATTTCTTTGCCTTTAAACTTTTTAAGAACTTCTCTTAGGTATGGCTCCATTAAGTTTTGGATATCTTCTTCTTCAACGAAACTCATTTCAATATCTACTTGAGTAAACTCAGGTTGTCTATCCGCTCTCAAGTCTTCATCTCTGAAGCAACGTGCAATTTGGAAATATTTATCCACTCCACTTACCATGAGTAATTGTTTGTATAATTGTGGACTTTGTGGCAAAGCAAAGAATTGACCGTTATAAACACGTGAAGGAACTAGGTAGTCTCTAGCACCTTCAGGAGTGCTCTTACCTAGAATAGGAGTTTCAACGTCCAGGAAACCTGCTTCATAGAAGTAATTTCTGGTGAAGTGAGCTAGGTCTGATTTTAGCCTCATAATCTTAGCCATATCAGGTCTACGTAAGTCTAAGTATCTATGTTCTAATCTCAGGCTCTCTTTAACATCACTCTCTTCTTCAATATAGAATGGTGGAGTTTCAGATTCAGATAAAATACGCAATTCTTGCACAAGTAATTCATAATCACCTGTTGGCATATTAGGGTTTGGATCTTGACGTTTGCGCAATACACCTTTTGCAGCTAAAACAAATTCGGATCTAACCTTACTTGCTTTCTCACGTACATCTTCAGGTGAGTCTTCATCGACAACTAATTGAATCAAACCTGTTCTATCTCTTAGTGTGACAAAAACAAGTCCACCCAAGTCTCTTTGCTTCTGTGTCCAACCTGTTAGGACTAACTCTTTGCCCAAATCAGCTTCACTAATCTCAGCACAATAATTAGTACGTTTTATACCTTTTAAACTCTCAGCCATTTTTTCTCCTCAAACAATCTAATTAAATTTATACCTTATTTTACACTTTTTACATTTTTATCGAGCTAAGTTTTACACTCATCTTGCTTATTTAGCTAATTTTTCAAATAGTCTGCTAGAACTTCAACATGGTCTAGATCGAACTCATGCTCAGCTTTGTCCTTCTCAACCAAACTTCTTACAGCTGCCTTGCCCTCGCTCAATTCATCTCCACCAAGAACAATTAAATTCTTGGCCCCTTGCTTACCTGCATATTTCATTTGAGCTTTGAGTGATCTACCTGTCAATTCGTATTGAGCTCTTATACCTAAGTAGCGAAGTTCTTGGCTTAGTTTCTGTGCAGCTTCCAAAGCTTCATCATCTAAACTTGCAATAAATACATCAGCTACTGGTCTATCGTTTCTTAAAACACCCTGTGCCTCTAACTCTAGCAATAATCTCTCTTCACCTAGGGCAAATCCAATTCCTGGAGTATCTTGACCGCCCATTAGTTTAATCAAGCCATCATAGCGGCCTCCGCCACAGATAGTTCCTTGAGTACCAACATTCTCTGAAATGAACTCAAAAACAGTTTTGCTATAGTAATCTAAACCTCTAACTATCTTAGGATTTACCTTGTACTCAACTCTTAGATTATCTAGTAGCTCTTGTAACTTGTTAAAGTGTGCTTCGCTTTCTTCATCAAGATAATCAAGAATCAAAGGAGCTGACTTCGTAATCTCATGGCAGTGATCATTTTTGCAGTCCAATACACGTAGAGGGTTCTCCTCCATTCTAGCTTGGCAGTCCTCACAAAGTTCATTTTTATGAGGTCTCAAATATCCAAGCAAGGTTTCTCTATAAACTGCTCTACTCTCTGGTGTTCCTAAACTGTTAATTTCTAAATTAATTTGTTTCAAACCTAGAGCTTTGAAGAAATGTTGCAACATTGCTAACATCTCAGCATCGATAAATGGTCCCTCAGCACCAAAAGCTTCCACTCCTAGTTGGTGGAATTCTCTATAACGACCTTTTTGTACATTCTCATACCTAAAAGCTGTTATCTCATAAAATAATTTAACTGGGAAGGCTAAGGAGTTCATCCCATTTTCAATAAAGCTTCTTACTATACCAGCAGTTCCTTCTGGTCTCAAAGTAATTGATCTATTACCTTTGTCTTCGAAAGTGTACATCTCTTTTTGGACGACGTCACTAGTCTCACCAACACCACGAGCAAAGACCTCAGTATGCTCAAATGTCGGAGTTCTAATCTCTTCGTATCCGTAAAGTTGGCATATTTCCCTGAACTTATCTTCTATATGTTCCCAGGCACTACTAATCTCTGGCAATATATCCTGAGTTCCTTTTGCTGCTGTATTCTTCATAACGCCTCCATGATTGTACAATTTAAGCCCATAACTTAGGGCAAATCTATCTTTAAAATTATATAACAGTTCGGTAATTTTATCACGTAATCTACTACAAACAAAGTACAAACAAACTACAAACAAAGTCAATCGACAAAAAATCACTTTAGCCTTAAAATTAAGTACATAAGCAAAAAATATTTATTAAAGAAAGTAGGTTTTATGAGCAAAAAATTTATTTCTTGGAACGTTAATGGAATTAGGGCAGTTTTAAATAAAAACTTCAATGAATTCTTTGAGGAGATTGATGCAGATATTTTTGCCATTCAAGAGACTAAGTGCCAGCAGGATCAAGTGGAATTGGACCTTCCTGGATATTATCAATTTTGGAACTATGCAGGCAAAAAAGGCTATTCTGGAACTGCTATTTTTACTAAAAATAAACCAATTAGTTTTAGTCACGGATTAAATATTCCTGAAGAAGAAAAATTAATTGATCTAGACGAGGTTAAAATTTTCCATATGTCACAAGATTTTATCGCTGCTGACCACGGTGAATCTGACCATGGCTTGATTGTTGAGCAAATGGAAACTGAGGGACGTGTTATTACCCTTGAATTCTCTGATTATTACTTCGTCACCGTGTATACACCTAACTCACAAAACCAACTTAAACGACTAGATAATCGTCAAGTCTGGAATGAGGCTTTTAGATTATATTTAGAGAAGTTAGATGCCATTAAACCTGTTGTTGTTTGTGGTGATCTAAACGTGGCCCACACAGAAATTGACCTGAAGAACCCTGAATCAAACCACATGAATGCTGGTTTTAGTGATGAAGAGCGTGGGGATTTTTCTAAACTTCTAGATACTGGTTTTATCGATACTTTTAGATATTTTGAACCTGACGTAGAAGAACGCTATACCTGGTGGAGCTATAGAACCTATGCTCGTAACAGAAACGCTGGCTGGCGTATAGACTATTTCTTAGTTAGTGAAAGATTTGAGGATAGACTCTTGAAGGCAGATATTTTGGATCAGGTTATGGGTTCTGACCATTGTCCAGTTTTGTTGGAAATTGTTGACGAATAAGCTTTGGGCAAAGTTTTATTATAAATTTAGATGCAGACGGTTAAAAACCACATGAATTTTTCTGTGCTAAGGTCTGTAAAGCAAAAGTTTATTAAAACATAAGAATTGCGAGGTTTTGCATGGCAAAGAAATCTAATACTTATTATTGTACAGCTTGTGGCTATGAGAGTAGCGGCTGGCTTGGTAAATGCCCAAATTGTGGCGGCTGGAATACTTTTGAAGAGAAACCTCGTGACGTTAAGCCTAAAAAAGTTGAACAAGCAGGTGTAAGTACCGGTTGGCTTCAAGACTTACTTGATGAAGCCGCTGTAGAAATTGAGCTAGATAACGAAGATGAAAGTTCTGACACATCTGAAGCTAGCCCGAAATTACGCTCCAACTCTGGCACTAACTCTAGGCATCAAAAATTAATACAAATGCAAAAAGTCGACTCGAGCAAATCTGAATATTATAGCTCAGGGATTTCAGAATTTGATAGAGTACTTGGTGGTGGTTTTGTCCCAGGCTCTCTTGTCTTGGTAGGTGGAGATCCAGGAATAGGTAAATCCACCTTACTTCTACAAGCAGCAAGTAAATCTGATATAAAGAGTGAATCCATACTGTATATATGCGGTGAAGAATCTGCAGCTCAAGTTAAAAATCGTGCTGAAAGATTGGGAGTGGATAAAAGCAATATTAATTTAAGCAGTGAAATAGTATTTGAAAATATTGCTGCAATAGTTCAAGAACTTAAACCAAAACTCTGCATTGTTGACTCAATTCAAACTGTGTATTCTGAGCAATCAAGTTCTGCTCCAGGATCTGTCAGCCAAGTCAGAGACTGTAGTGCTGGCTTCTTGCGTATTGCAAAATCTTTAGGCACAACAATAATCTTAGTAGGTCATGTTACTAAAGATGGAAATATTGCTGGACCTAGAATTCTTGAACACATGGTCGACACCGTTATCTACTTCGAGGGAGACAAATACTCAAACTTACGACTAGTTAGAGCCGTAAAAAATAGATTTGGTGCAACTAATGAGGTTGGTATTTTTGATATGACTGGCCAAGGTCTAATTCCTTTAGAGGATGCTTCTAGTAGCTTGCTTCAAGGCCGTCCTATAAACGTTGCTGGATCTGCTTTAACCTGTGTAATAGAAGGTACTCGCCCTATGATTATGGAGATTCAAGCACTGCTAAATCCAAGTTCTTACGCTTCACCTATTCGAGTCACTCAAGGTTTTGACCGTAATAGAGTAAGCATGCTAATCGCTCTTTTGGAGAAAAAATTAAATCTTGGCATCAGTAATATGGATGCATTTATCAATGTAGTTAATGGTTTCAAGGCAGACGATCCTTCTACAGACCTAGCCTTAATCGCAGGTATAGTTTCCAGTTTCAAAGAAAAGGCTATCAAAGACAAATTACTTCTTGTCGGTGAGGTTGGTTTAACTGGTGAAGTCAGACCAGTATCTCACATAGAAAATAGAGTTAAAGAAGCTAGTAAATTAGGGTTTAAATACATGATCGTGCCAGGAGCTAATCAAAAACAAGTCAAAAAACTAAGTGATCTAGAGATGGAAATAATTTACGTTGACTCTATCGGCGAAGCGATGGATGTTATTTGGTGATTTAACATTTGATTTGTATTAGATTCATTTAACCAACAAAAATAACTCTCCAAAAATAATTTTGGAGAGTTATTTAATTATATTTTTAATTTTTTATGTTTTGTAGTTCAAGCTATTGAATTAGTCGTTCAAATAATATGACTTCAATCTAAGAAGTTTTTGCTCATCTAAATTAAGTTCATTCAAGAAATAATCTTCCAAGTTGCTATATTTAGCCTTTATTCTATCCATAGCTTTATTCAGGAAAGTCTCATTAACAAATAACAATGGTTTATACAACTCAAGCTTCTCTGAAGCTATTCCAAGTTTTTCAATATATGCATCAAAGCCCAAATTTATATATTCATTCGACTTTAAATACTCACTTAACCCATCTTCGTGTGAGAAACCTAAGGCACGCATTAATAAATACACCAGAAGTCCTGTTCTATCTTTGCCAGCTGAGCAGTGTATGTATGTACTTCCATTATTCTCCAAAAGAATATCAAATGCCTTCTTAAAAGCAAGATTATCTATTGGCATACTTTCATATCCTGCTAGAAGATAATCATACGCTTTATTAATTAATTCATCTGAAGGATTAGTACCAAGTATATGACCAAAGTCAAAACCATCAAATCCTTTAATATTCTTTAATGCATTAAGATGGTAATGTTCTGTTCCAGGTATTTCAGGATCCGGCTTATCAAGAACCTCATTTTCCCCTCTAAAATCAATTATGTTCTTAATATTCAAATCCTTATAGAATGAGCTTATCTCAGGGCTAGTAATATCATCTAAACTGCCACCTCTGAAAATTCTTCCTGGTATTATTTCTTTACCTTCAGTATTAATATATCCAGATACATCTCTGAAATTTACAACACTATTTATCATTTCTAAATTTTATCTTCTCTTCTACCACTTTATACTGTCCTTCTGTAATGCCATATTCTCCCATATCAGGAGTTAAGAGAAAGTCGTGAAAATCAGATCCTCCTGTTGCTATAAGGTCAAACTTTTCAACTATTTCTTTGGTTTTTACATAATCTTCCGCTTTCATTTCCGGATGTGATACTTCTAAACCATCCAGACCATAAGCTACATACTTCTCTATCTCTGGGTAATTGCTATATAGACATGGGTGAGCTAAGATAGCAATTCCACCGTCTTTATGAATCGCCTCAATACCCTCATCTACTGGTATATAGTCCATTTCAAGATCCGCATTGCTAAAGCCTGTATTAAGAAATAGCTCTCTATACTTGCTTGCATCTTTCATCTCAGGGTATTTTTCTACAATCGCATCGAAAAGATGGCGCTTAAATACTATATTGTATTTCGAATGTTTCTTAGCATCTTCATATGTGATATCGTAGCCTTTTTCATTTAGCATTTTAATCATCTTTTTATGATAATTATCTCTTCCTGCTAACGCCTGCTTACCTTTGGCTTCAACATTTACAGGGTAATCTTTAAATCCTAGTCCTAGAATATGAACTTTCTTATTCACAGAAAAATCGTAACAACTAAGCTCTATTCCCCAAACACTTTTGATTCCATATTGATCACAAGCTTCTTTTATTCGATCATAATGAAAAACCGTGTCATGATCAGCTATTGCGAGAACTTTAGTTCCTTTTTCTTTAGCCAACTTAACAAGATCTTCAACTTCCACATTACCGTCACTATAATTCGTATGCGTGTGTAGATCTGCGTACATAAAATCCTCCATCACTACTTTTTATTTACTGATGCTCCTTCTTCCAAGCCTTCTACCTTCATGAACAATGTAATTACAAAAGTAGTTAAAAACGCAATCAACATTGAAATTATTGCAATAATAACGTTATTAGGTGCACCTTCACCTATCCACATTGGGATATTTATAACGCTAGGTGACATGAAGGCAAATGCTTTCAATCCCATCAAACCGCCAAATAAACTTCCTGCAGCAGAACCTGCCATTACGGCATACATAATTTTACGGTACTGCAAAGATACTGTATATAAAGCAGGTTCAGTAATACCAGCAACTAAGGCTGTAACACCTGCTGATAAACTCATTGATTTTAATTTCACATCTTTTGTCTTAATAGAAGCTGCGAAAGTTGCACCTGCTTGAGCCATATTAGCTCCCATTGTTAGTGTTCTTGAGATTGGATCAAATCCATTCTGACCTAGTATTTGCAAACCACCTACAGCGAGAGTTGAGTGTGTTCCTGTAGCAACCATCCATGGATAAATTAAACCTAGAATTCCAAGACCAATTCCACCAAATGTGTTAAAGAACCATAGCATTGCATTTCCTAATAAATTGGAAACTACACCCATTACTGGTGCCAATACTACAAATGTTGCAGGAATCATTATTGCTAAAAGTAAGAGTGGACCAAAAGTAGGCTTGATAAGATCTGGTAATTTTTTATTAAGGAAGTGATCAACTTTACTCATTACCCAAACAACTAAAATTGACGGAATTATAGATGAAGTATATGACATACCATAGACTGGAACAAAGCTAAAAATCTTACCTATAAATTGTGGATTTAAAACATCGACACTTGCATTCCAAGTTGGGTGTACTAATGCCATTCCTAATAATGCTGCTAAATAAACATTAGTTTTAAAGTGTTTTGCTGCAGATATTGCTACAAAAATTGGTAAATATGTAAAACCTGCATCAAAAACCATATTAAATAATTTATAAGTTAAGGATACTTCAGTATTTACCCAGCCAAATTGAACTATTAAAGCTAAAATTGCTCTACCTAAACCTGCACCTATCAATATTGGCAACAGTGGTCCAACTATACCAACTATAGTAGAAATTAGTTTAGAGAAAATTCCTACCTTCTTATCATTCGCTTCTCCACTTGGAACTCCACTGCTAAGATTACTTGATCTTTTCTCAGTTGTATCTACTACTTCTATAATCTGATTATCTTTAATAGCAATAATTTGCTCATAAACTTTAGAAACATGCTGTCCTAATACAACTTGAAACTGTCCTGCACTTTTGACAACACCAACTATATTTTCATTATCTCTAAGCGCCTCTTCATTAGCCTTTGAATCATCTTTAAGATCGAATCTTAATCTTGTCATACAATGTGTTAACGCTTGCACATTATCCCAACCACCAACATTATCAATTATAAATGCTGCAATATCTCTATAATCCATAGCCTTCTAATTCTCCTATTATTTATTAAATAAATTTTAATTCAATATCAAAATTTATAGGTTAAATTAGTGTTAGTTTAATTCTAAACTATTTTTATTCTTATAAGCTAACTTTATGGCATAAAATCAGGGCTAAAAAACTATTTCACCAACTCCTGCATCTTTTCAACTAAGATTTGCAATCCATCCTCTTCTTCCCAAGAAGCTTGTCGGACTACTTCGCCATCATATAGTAGGAAAATTGTTGGCACATTTTGATAATCCAAATAGTAGAATAGCTCCTCATTAGGGTCATCTTCTGCCATTACAACATTGACTGAGCCTCTGTATTTATGGGCCATATCCTCCATCCAAGGAATAATGACACTCATGTTTTTAAGCTTATCTTTTTTTACACAAAGCAAGACCGGCTTCTCAGATGAAAGTGCGTATTCTTCAAGATTTAAAATCTCTCTATAGTCCAAAGTCTCGCCTAATTCATCTGTGCCTGGTTCAATTAACACATTCTTAGCCTGGTAGTTTATCTCACCCAAGATTTCATTCTCACTAGTCTTTTTATTATTGCTATCATTACCAGAGCAAGCCGTCGCAAGTACCATTACACTCACAAGAATAACACTTATAATTTTCTTTAATTTCATTTGCCACTCCTTTACAGAGAGTCCATTTAATCTAGTTCGTCTACTTTTTTGCTACAAGCAAAAACTGTAAATCCTTTTTTCTTCAAAGAAGTCCAGGTCATAGGGAAAATTTCATCCAAGTATCTACCGTAAGATTCTGCTCCCTGCTTCTTACCAATAACAGCTAATAAAATTCCATCATCACTTAAGTGATCTTTCGCCTGGCTAAGTAGTTCATGGACTTTTTCTTTACCAGTTCGCATCGGTGGATTGGTCAGAATAATATCAAATTTTCCATTAATTTTACTGAAACCATCACTCTTTATAGTGCTTGTCTTAACTGCTAAATTTCTAGCAATATTCTTTTCACTTAGAGCTAGAGCCCTTTCATTAACGTCACTTAAGAGCATGGAGCCTTTTGGGAAAAGTTTCTGAGCAGTAATACCAATTACACCATAGCCTGTTCCAAGATCTAGTTTTTTACCAGAACTTATTTTTTCAAACTTAGGATAATCCTCTCTTGCTAATTCGAGCATTTCTGTTTCAAATGCTTCTAGCAAAAGTTTAGATCCCAAATCAATGTGATTTTTGGAAAAAACTCCGTTATCTGAAATAAAGCTTAAATCTATTTCTCCCCAAGTAAAATCAATGATTCTCTCATCACTTTTTACATCTTGTTCTTCAGAAAAATAAAATGAATTCTTCTCTGTCATAATCTTACCTTTTCACTTAAATTTTAGTCCTAATAATAAGAATAGAGTAAATTATCCCAGCAAAATCAGCAAGACAATTTACTCTATTTTCTAAAATTTAACTTTTTAACTAAATTAATTATTTATCAAATCTATGTCTAGTGAAGTAAGGTTGCAATACAATATAAAGAGGTAAAGCAATTACATACAAGACAAATGCTTCAGACAAGGCTAGAGACAAAATATTTGTAATCAGCAATGTCCAAGAGAAAGCAGCATCTGTAAATACTAGTGTTAGATATGTACCAACAATAAGAGCATTTAAGATAATTGTTGGAAGTGGTAGCAAGTACAAGGCTTTCTTTTGAGCTAATTCCTTGCTTGTGTAACCTGAGTATTGCTCACTAACTTTAGTTCTATTTGCTAAGATACGAGTTAGTACAGCTGCAATCAAGGTTGCCAAGCTTCCAAAAACTATATCCACCCAGTGTCCTGCTGGACTAACTATATTAGCTAAAATACAACCCAAGAATACTCCCGGTATTGCTGCTGGGGTCAAGGCTGGCAATAGTGTCAAGATTTCTGCTAGCCTAAATTGTATAGGTCCAAACCCTATTGGTCTTAACGGTAAAAACAACAATAGGTATAGTGCTGCTATCATTGCTGCTAGAGCAATCTAGCGTAAACGATTTCTGTTCATAAAACATCCTTTCTTTGGTGATAAACATTCACCCGAAAATTGCAGGTCCGCTTATTTGATAATGTCAAAGGCTTGTTACCTGCAATTTTATTTTATTTTGATAACTATTTAAATTTCCCCTGTACCCTATGGAGCGTTAGAAATTGGGCTAGCTGATATTATTCTCTTCCAGTCATTTACTCTGGTATGAGGTGATACCTCAACTTCTGCCAAACTACGTCCATCAAAGGCTAGGCGTTTAGATTCTAACTCTGGTAAGAATTCATATACACCATTCAAGTAACCGTCAACTCTATCCAAAGTAGTCTTGAGTCTTGCAATTAAAACACCCATTCTAGAGTCAATTACTTCGCTTCCTTGAGGTTTGTTGTGTAGATACCAGATTGACATTGTGAAAGCTTGTAAGTCTGTAACTGCACCAATCAATTCTGGCAAGTCAAACTCTACCAACTGCCTTAATGTTGATTTATCGCCAGCTAAATATGATGCTCTCAAAGTAGAGGTCAAAACAACCTTGCGTTGTAAAACATCTGCTAATTGTGCTGACTGCAAGTAGAACAATCTATGTTGATCTGTTGTTTCTGCTGCCTTCAAGTCGAAGTAGTCTGCTAGATTGCCGTAATGCTCACTTAACTCTTCTGCATATGGATTAATGTGAACATCAAATAGACCAGTCAATACATCACTGTATAAAATGTATTTACTTGGGTTATAACAAACAAGATTATCTTTAGGAACGCCTGGGACTTCGTCGAACAAGCGCATGTTGTAGTATGCTTTTCCGTCACCACCAACAGTTAAGTTAAATCTTCTGATTGTCTCACTTCTAGTAGGTAATTGCTCTTGCCAGGTTGCTTCACCAAAATATTGTGCTCCGAGTAATGCTTCAAATACACTGGTTTCGGAACCATTGTCTCCCCAAGCAGTAGTTAAGATATGCTTAATACCAGCTTTTCTACATGCTTCTAAGGCAGGTTGACTTGTAGCAAACATCTTACCGTGATTGACTTTAATACCGTTCCAGTTCCAGATACCACCTGCAAACCAGGTCTTATTACCACCTAGTAACTTATGTCTTTCTAGCATCTTCTCATAGATTTCTTCGTTGGTATTGTAGTAATCCCAATAAACTAGTGAAACCTCATTTGGAACAACTTTCTTGATATCCTCAGTTATTTCTGTGTTTAGATCATAATAATTATTTGTGCTTGAAATGAAGCGGAAGTACATATCTGACCAGACCATTGGATCGTAATCAAACTCTTTAGCAATCTCCAAGACTCTTTCGATATGTTTACCGAAAATCTCATGTGGAGCTTCTGCACCATTTCTTGTTTGGTAATTACCACGTCCCAAACCAAAAGTCTCATCCATACCAATATGAATTCTACGGCTTCTAACTGAATTACTTAATGTCCTTAACATGGATCTTATAAAGTCATAAGTTTTTTCTTCACCAACTAAAAGGACATCATCAGTATCTTTGATCTCATTTGCATATGGCCAAATGAAAGCATTTCTCAAGTGTCCTAAAGTTTGCATACATGGAATAACTTCAATACCTAAACTATATGCATAATCGTCAATCTCTTTGAGCTCTTGGCTTGAATATGCTCCTCTTTGATAACCGAAATATGGGTAGTCATCGATTTCATAAGTATCTTCTATATATAAGAAAAGTGTGTTATAACCCATAACAGCAAGGTAATTAGTTAGGAGTTTCAAACTATCGACGGTTAAAACTGCATTTCTTGAGAGGTCAACCATGAATCCGAGATCTTCAAATTGTACTTTCTCGTGAACAGCCTTGCCAGTTTCACGGACTTCTCTTAAATGTGAGAGTGCTCTAGCAAAACTTCTCAAGTCAAAATATTTAATGCGCATAATATTATCAATTGCATCAAATTCAACTGTAATGCTATCGTCTGTTGATTTCTCTGTAAAAAGAGCTATACCATTATTTTTGTTAATGTCTATGTCCAAAACAGGTGCGACTCTCTTCAATACGTCCAACTCGTTTAAATTTAATTTATCTACATTCAAGCAAAATTCATTACGTGCGTTGAATCCAGAATATAAGTTGTTCATTATCAATATCCTTTCTAGTTAATGTTTATTATCCAAATCTTCGCTAGAATTAAATATATCCTAAATTTAGATTCCCTACGCTTATATGATAACTTTATTTTTTACATTTGTCGTTAGTATTATCTACTTTTACATGCGAATATAGTAATAACTAATTATTTTCATCTGTATCTTCATCTATTACTACAGGGTCAGAAATTTCATCAGCATTCTTAAGGCCTTTGAATTCCTCACTGCTTTCACTACTATCACTACTTCCACTAGCATTATCAGACTCATTCATAGCTTTTCGCTCTTGATATTTTTTTAATCGTCTCTTTGTTAGATAGTAAAGCTGAACAAAAGTAGAGTTAACTAAAATACCTAATGCCATAGATAAAGCAATACCTATGGTTTCTAAACCAATTGATATAGCTGCACTAATATCCTCTGCTATTATTTTTTCAACCGTTCTATATACCAAAGAACCTGGAACTAGTGGCAAAATTCCTATAACAATAATGATAATTGCTGGAGCTTTTACTTTTCTTGCGCAAATTTCTCCTATCATTGCAATGCTAAATGCTGCCACAAAAGCAGCTGCAAAAGAACTACCATAATATTCAATCATCAATGAGTTTATTACCCAACCTGCAATAGCTGCCAACATTGAAACAGGCAACAACCTTTTCGGCAAAACATACATCTTCGAATAACCATAAGTAGATAGGGCAACTGCTAAAATTACAACTAAACCTGAAATTAATGCTTCCATATTTCACCTACCTTAATAATACAATAGCAAGTGCAGCACCAACTGCTAGGCTTATCGCTATAAATAAACACTCAACTAGTTTATTTAAACCTGAAGTATAATCTTTCGAGAAAACTTCTCTAATAGAAGTTGTCAGAAGCATACCTGGGACCAATCCCATGATAATCGAGATACTCGCTGTTCCTGTGTTATTAATTAAGCCAATCATGGCAAACAACTCAACGAAGACGTTACCAAAGAAACTAGAAGCTAGGTTATTAAAGGTAGAGTTGACCTGGGCATTGGTCAAGAAATTGTTAATAAGCGCCATTAAAAATGCCGCTAACATTGCTCCTATTGCGTTTCTAAGATCTCCACCAAAGATAAAATTAAATCCAAAGGCAACTAAGAGAGTACCAATCAGGTTGTTTATATTAAAGTTGTATTCAATCTCTTCGATTCGATCCAACTCAGATTCAAAGATACTTAGAGTTTTCAGCTCTCCATCGCATAAATACCTGGATAAACTATTGAGTTCGTCTAGTTTAGTGAAGTTGCTACTCTGTGAGCGCATTCTTCTACTACTTGTATAAATATTACCATCTTCATCTTTGAAACTAATAATAACAATAGCAGGTATACAGAAGGCTGAAGGCGAATCAATACCATAAGCAGCAAGAATCCTCTCAATACTATCCTCAGTCCTGGCACTCTCTGAACCAACACTATTCATCAAGCTACCAAACCTCAAGCAGAGATCCAATAATTTAGACATAGAACCAGAATCAGAATCATGCATAACATGATTAATCTCATTTACTGGATTAATATCAAAATTTATTTTTGCCAATTCTATCCCTCCGCCTAAATTAATCTATACCAGTAAATCTATACCAGTTAATTTAACTTATTTTCGTAGCTTCTTTTTACCATATTTCTGCTACTTCATCACAAAAACTTTATCCCCTTATAACCTCATTACCCTATAAATCTTGATTTGTCACCAATTGAGTACAATTTCAAATTATGTAATGGTCTTGTGCACGCTACATATAGCTTAGTCCTATCAAGTTCTGAATTATACTGTTCATCAGAAGCATTTAACAATATTACTGCATCAAATTCAATACCTTTTGAGCCTGCAATATCACATAGAGTTGCTGCGAACTCCTCCTCTTCTCTAAGGAATGAATTTAATAATATATCCTTGTTTGCAGTATCAGCAGCCATTATAGACTTCAGGCTCTGTTTGAATCTATTGAGCTCATTTTTGTCTTTCGCTATAACTGCAACTGTATTGTATTCTTCCTCTCTCAATTTGAGCAAGTCCTTATAAATAAGCTCGTCTCGTTTTTGTTCAGCCTGCTCTTTTGTTTCTTCTTTAACCTCTACTATTTGAACTTCCTCGCCATCTCTACTGAGAGCTAAGATTGTATCAGATTCAATAATATTTTTAGCAAAATTTGTAATCTGCGCTGTAGATCTGTATGACCTATTTAAGGTAAAACTCTCCACTCTTAATTTATCTCGAGTATAAAGCTCTTCCAACTGCTCTAAATAGTTCTTATCAAGTTCATATCTGACAGCTTGGTTCTCGTCACCTAATATAGTTCTAGGACAGGTAAATAGTAGGCGTATCACTTCATGGTCTGTTGGCAATAAATCTTGCATTTCATAAACAATTACATGCTTAAC
>QWCJ01000615.1_pt1 | contig 21104 bp, 18 predicted proteins | sample 1972501 | NCBI WGS metagenome assembly QWCJ01 (sample SAMN09866711, study PRJNA288562) | Human vaginal metagenome isolate term2_vaginal, whole genome shotgun... | isolation source: vagina | host: Homo sapiens | place: USA: California
ACTGTTTGGATGGTGCGTCGCGCCAACGCTGCTGTTGAGGAAGCGCAGGGCTCCGGAATTACACAAGGAGAAAACTCATGACTAAGACTGAGCGGAACGCTGAGAGCGCAGCCATCACCAAAGGCCAGTCTTTCGGTACTTCCATCGAGCGCATGGGGCACGGCGGTGTCGGAATCGGCGCAGCACCCGACGGGCGTGTGTGTTTTGTCCCCGGCGCTTTTCCCGGAGACCAGGTAGCAGTGACGGCTACCAAGGTGAAGAAGTCTTTCGTGGAAGCCGAAATTGATGCTGTGCTCAAGGCAAGCCCTGACCGCGTTGAATCTGCCTGCCCGGCGGCACAGCGTGGTGCCGGGTGCTGCGACTTCGCTGAGCTAGACCTAGCGGCGGAGCCGGGAATCAAGGTCGCAGTCTTGCGGGATCAACTGCGCCGGGTAGGACGCCTTGAGAGTATTCCAGAAATTGAGCCTATTGATGTGGCGCCCCAGCGAGGGTGGCGCACGCGGGTCCGGTTGGGCGTCGACCAGCAAGGCCGTGCTGGTGTGCGCAAGCGCGGATCCACAGAACTGGTTACGGACGTGGCGTGCAGCCAGCTAGTACCGGGCCTTGTCAGCGGTCTGGTCGGTCCTGGAGCCCGCACATTTAGCCCTGGCGCGGAGGTCATTGCGGTCATGGACAGCGACGGTAACCGCCACGTCGTGGAAACCCGGAAGGCGCCGCGCGGCCGGAGGATCGAGACTATTCGGGAGACCATCGAGGCGCCGACGCAAGACGTAGTTCAACGCGCTGATGGCCACGAGTTTCACTTCCCACCCACCGCCTTTTGGCAAGCACACATCGGCGCACCTGATGTCTACACACGGCTTGCGAGTCAGTGGCTCGCGGCTGAAGGCGAGGCCGAAGAACACGAAGCAACGAAGGGATCCGAGGTCACAGCAGTAGCGTGGGATCTCTACGGAGGAGTAGGGCTATTCGTTCCCGCGCTGGCTGAAGTCACTGCACCTGAGGGTGGGCACGCCACGGTGTATTCCGTCGATTACTCGCCGGCGGCTGCGGCAGCGCAGCCGGGCCTTTCAGGAATTGATGTGCACTTCCGGACAGCTAAGGTGGAGCAGGCCGCAAGCCAGCTGCCGCGGCCAACAACGGTCATTTTGGATCCTCCGCGTACCGGTGCGGGTGTTGAGGTGGTGGACGCCATTGCCGCTGCGGCGCCGCAGCGCGTCCTCCACATTGGCTGTGACCCCGCTACGTTTGCGCGTGATATCGCTGCATGGTCCGAGCGCGGCTACCGCATGGAGCGCCTAGCTATGGTGAATGCCTTTCCGGGAACACACCATTTTGAGACCTTGGCACTGCTGGTTCCTGCGGCATAAGGCAGGATGCATCCGCGGCGGAAGATCCCGGGGTAATGATTGACGTGTCACGCGTATAAGCGGGTACGGTGGTAGAGAAGAAAACGATCGATGAAGGGGTTTAAGGCAAGCTCTATGGGCATTCTGGATTCCATTCAATCACCAGGCGATCTCAAAGCCCTGAGCAAGACGCAACTGGTTGAGCTCGCGGCGGATATCCGCCAGCGCTTGATTGAGAAGGTGTCCGCCACGGGCGGTCACCTCGGGCCCAACCTGGGCGTTGTGGAGCTCACGGTGGCGATCCACCGCGTCTTCGACTCCCCGCGGGACCCCGTCGTCTTCGATACCTCGCACCAGTCTTATGTGCACAAGATGCTCACCGGCCGTGCCAACCAGTTTGATTCCTTGCGCCAGAAGGGCGGCTTATCCGGGTACACGGACCGTGGGGAATCGGAACATGACTGGACCGAATCCTCGCACGCTTCTGCAGCGCTATCCACGGTGGACGGCCTTTCCAAGGCTTTCAAGATTCGCGGTGAATCGCACCGCAATGCCGTGGCAGTCGTCGGTGATGGTGCCCTCACCGGTGGCATGTGCTGGGAGGCATTGAACAACATCTCTGCGGATAAAGACCGCAACGTCGTCATCGTCGTTAACGACAATGGCCGCTCCTATTCGCCGACCATTGGCGGCCTTTCGGAGAACCTCGGGCGTATTCGTGCACAGCATGGTTATGACGAGTTCATGGAGTTGGGCAAGAAACGCCTGAAGTCGATGGGTTGGGTAGGCGAGCGTACCTTTGATGCTCTGCACGCGGTCAAGGAGGGCGTAAAGTCCACCGTTCTGCCTACCGAGATGTTCCCAGAGTTGGGAATCAAATACATTGGCCCCATTAATGGCCACGATATCGACGCGGTGGTCCGGGCACTGAGTTATGCCCGGGACTATGACGGTCCCATCATCGTGCACACCGTCACGGAGAAGGGGCATGGCTTTGCCCCGGCGGTCAATGAGCCGAAGGACCAGATGCACTCCACCGGAGCTATCGACCCGGTCACCGGTGTCTCCAAGGGGCAAAAGCAGCCGGGATGGACTGCGGCCTTTTCCGAGGAACTCATCAAGGCCGGTCATGCGCGCGAGGATATCGTGGCTATTACCGCTGCTATGGCGGGGCCGACGGGTCTTGCGCCCTTCCAGGAGGAATTCCCGGAGCGATTCTTCGACGTTGGCATCGCCGAACAGCATGCCATGGCCTCCGCCTCCGGTCTGGCGCTGGCCGGAATGCATCCGGTAGTGGCGGTGTACTCCACCTTCCTTAACCGTGCAGTGGACCAAGTCGTCATGGACATCGCGCTGCTCAAGCTGCCCGTCACCATCGTGCTCGACCGCGCCGGTGTCACGGGCTCTGATGGCCCTTCGCACAACGGAGTGTGGGACATGGCGTTGATGAGCATCGTCCCGGGGATGCGCATTGCCGCGCCGCGCGATGGCGCACGCCTGCGTGAGCTCTTTAATGAGGCCATCGCTATTGAGGATGGCCCCACGGTGGTGCGCTTTCCCAAGGGCAACCTCCTTGATGACCGCGACGAACTCAAGCGCCTCGATGACGGGGTAGATATCCTGAGCTATTCCGATGCTGCTGCGGCGGAGGCCACTGATGTACTTATCGTCGCTATCGGTGCCATGAGTGCGCGTTCCCTGGGAGCAGCTGAGCTGCTCGAAGCCCAAGGCTTCAACGTCACCGTCGTGGATCCGCGCTGGCCGGTGCCGGTCCCGCAATCCATCGTTGCACTCGCTGCTGATCATGATCTTGTGGTCACGGTAGAGGATGGCCTCTTGCGGGGCGGCGTGGGTTCCATGGTGGCGGAAGCACTCGACGCCGCGGATGTGGATACCCCAGTCCACCGCCTTGGTGTTCCTGGGTGCTTCCCCAAGCATGCCAGCCGCGGAGAAATCCTTGAGGAATTCGGGTTGACCCCGGAGGGAATCACGGAATCCGTGAATGAGTGGGTAGCTGCTCGGAGCTAGAGGCGCGGTGGCATAGAGCGCATTCGCGCTAGACCGCGACGCAGAAGCGGCGTGGACAGCTCTACCTGCCATTCGCGCGCGCCTTGGGAACGCAGGAAATCGGGGATATCGGCGTCTGCTGCGATCTCGCCCGCCACACCGCCTTCAGGTCCGCAGGCCGCCCAGACTACAGCGCGGACCAAGCTGGGTTTGAGGATCAGCTCGTAGCTCATGCCCAGCTCTTCACCGAGAGCCTCGAAATCACTACGGATCTCGGTATAGAGCTGCCACAGCTCGGGGAAATCTCGGTTAAAAGCTGATTTGGAAGGAACCGGGCGTGGGCTGCGCAACGCCTTCGGCCACTGCTGGCGCGGGCTAGCAAGGGCGGTCTCGACGGCATCGAACCAGCGCAAGGTGGCGCCGCCGCGGCGGCGGGGGAAGCCTTTAACTTGATTGATTTCGTGCGGCGACCGGGGCACGCGGCGCGCGATGTCGACGAGCACACGGTGCGGCAGTACTCGGTTAGGGGCGATGTCTTGGGAGCGGGCGATGGATTCGCGTCGCTGCCACAGTTCACGGGCTACCACGAGTTGCTCTCGGGAGCGCAGAGAGGAGACACCCTTGAGGGCCCGCCACGACCTGGGCTCAGGCCCAGTGATGCGGGCGTGGTCTTCGACAATCCTCTCAAACTCTTCATAAGCCCAGTCGAGCTTGTCCTGTTCCGCAAGAATATCTCGCAGTGTCACGGCGAGCTCGTTGAGAAGCTCCACGTCGAGCGCCGCATAATTGCGCCACTTCCGCGGGATGGGGGTTTCGGACCAGTCGGAATCGCCGTAGCCTTTTTCCAGTTCAACGTCGAAAAGCTCCAGCACCATTGCGGCCAAGTTAGGGTGTGCGAAACCGGCGAAGCGGGCAGCTAACTCGGTATCGAACAGCATGCCCGGGTATAGGCCCAGCCACGCTAGGCTCGGGAGATCGGAAGGGGCGGCATGGACCACCCACTCTTGCCCATTGAGCACCGGTGCGAGTGCTGCGCGGAGCTCATCGCGGTGGTGCTCCGGGGCGAACAAGAACGTGCCTGCACCCTCCCGGCGGATTTGCACGAGGAAGGCGCGGTCATCAAAACGGTAGGACGAGGCGCGTTCGGTGTCGATGGCAAACGGCCCGGTGCCCGCAGCTAAGCGGGCGGCACCGGCCTGAAACTCACGGGGAGAAAGGAGGACTTTCGGCGTCCCATCAACCGGTACCTGGCGCAATTCGCTCATCTTAGCGTCCGAGTTCGGCTACGCCCTCTGGCGGCAAACCAGCGACGAGGGAGAGGACTTGCGCAAAAGCTTCGACGTGTGGGGCGAGATCCAGACCGGAAGCAGTCCACGAGGCGCGCATTTCTAATTGGTAGGCGCGCGGTGGTCCGCCAATTTCGCCGAAACGAACGGAAGCGGTCGAGGTGACGGTGCCTCCCAAATTCGTATGAGTAGCTTCGCGCACGTCGAGGGATTCAGTGAGCCATTCCCAGGCGACGTCGGGAAGCAGCGGGTCCCCGGCGACGGCATCGTCCAAGTCTGCCTGGATGTAGGCCACCAGGCGCATCGCACCTTCCCATGCTTCCTCAGCGCCTGGGTCGTGCAACAGGATGAGGCGGCCGAAGGCATCGCCTTCAGAGTCAGTAGGGATAAGGTCCCCGTGTTCTGTGCGCTCAACCTCGAGGCCGATGGCGTGGCTGAATGGAGCCAGGCGTTGCGGTGGGCGGATGGTGCCCAAGGTGATTTCGGGGCGCAGCTGTGCGGTATGGAGGGACTCGACGGCCTCCGTGAAGGCGGTCGGAGTGCTCGGCTCCGCAGGGCGCGATTCGGCGGAAGAGGCGGCGGCGCGATCGTGCAGGTTGGTCGGTGCCCCTGCGAGGTTGCGCGAAGAAACGTCGGAATTGCTCACGGGGATCAAGGTATAAGCTCCGCCCGTGTGGCGGTGGAAGGCGCGCCGAAAAGCTAGTGGCGCGCGGAGGCGCCTCCAACTTATGATGGATAAGAAACTCTGTCGGTTGAAAGAAGGAGAAAGGCATGTCGAAGGTCAACTTCGCCGAGCTCAACAAGGTCCAGCGCTACTCGCAGCACGCGGTATTTCAGGTGATCCCGGGTGCGTTGGGCACGGAGCGCGAGGAGATCGTTGCGCAGGCGCAGAAGTTCTTCTCTGAGCTCGAGGAAGCAGGCGTGGTTACCGTTCGCGGTATCTATGACCTGTCCGGAATGCGCGAGAGCGCTGATTACATGATTTGGTGGCACGCGGAAGAATTCGCCGACATCCAGAAGGCTTTCGCGGATTTCCGCCGCGAGACCGTCCTGGGCCAGGTTTCTGAGGTGACGTGGGTAGGAAATGCTTTGCACCGCCCGGCGGAGTTCAACAAATCTCACCTGCCGTCCTTCATCATGGGCGAAGAACCTGGCGAGTGGATTTCTGTCTATCCCTTCGTGCGTTCCTACGACTGGTACACCATGGATGAAGAAAAGCGCCGCCGCATCCTCATGGAGCATGGCATGCAGGGCCGTGATTACCCGGATGTGCGCGCAAACACCGTGCCGGCCTTCGCGCTGGGTGACTATGAGTGGATCCTGGCCTTTGAGGCCCCAGAGCTGCACCGCATCGTGGACCTGATGTACCTGATGCGCTACACCGAGGCTCGCCACCACGTGCGTGAGGAAATTCCCTTCCACACCGGCCGCCGCGTGAAGGACGTCGCTGAGCTCATCGCTATCCTGCCTTAAGAGCTGCGATAATTCGCGGTAGCGGCAGCGAAAGGCACCGGAAGCCGGTTGAGGGTCTAGTCCTCGACCGGCTTTTCTTCTAGGTCGAGGCAGATGGAATTAATGCAGTAGCGCAGGTCCGTCGGCGTATCGTAGCCTTCGCCTTCGAAGACGTGTCCAAGGTGGGATTCGCAGTTGGCGCACAGCACCTCGATGCGGCGCATGCCCAGTGAATTGTCTTCACGCTCAATGATGGCGTCGCCGGCCAAAGGGGAGAAGAAGGACGGCCAACCGCAGTGCGACTCGAACTTTTCCGTGGAGCGGAAGAGCTCGGCACCGCAGGCCCGGCAGGAGTACACACCCTCGGCGGTGGTGTTGGTGTATTCACCGACGTGCGGTGCCTCGGTGCCAGCCTCGCGCAGGACGTGGTATTCCTCCGGACTTAGGCGCTTGCGCCATTCAGCATCAGCAATGAGCTTGAAATCAGTCATGCAGGGATTTTATCGCTCGCTTGATGCTTGGGGCTAGTGCCTCGCTCCGCAGCCCACCAGCCGGCCACCGAGGCGGCGGTGACCACAATGAGCAGTCCCCACCCAAGGGTAGCGATAAAGACGCTCATCCAGTGCGCGGCGGTGGGCATGCTGGACGACGTCCACTCGAGCGGCGCCAAGAATAAAAATGCGGCCAACCATGCTCCCCACGTGTGGAAGACCGAGCGCGCAAGTACCACCGTAAACAGCATGGGGATAAGCCACATGGAGTAATACTGCTGACCCAGGGAGGAAAGGAAGAAGATGCCGACCATGATGGCACCACTGGTGCTCAGCGCCCAGAAGGTGGGCTCACTGTCGTGCCAGCGCAGCAGACCGAGGATCGCCACTGCCGCTAGAGCTGCGAAGAGCAACCAGATGGGGTAGTAGATGATGCCGGGAAGATCGAAGTAGGCGCGCACGCCCGGCCACGAGGCGTTGGCATAATCGCGTGTGGTGGACAGGTAGGGCAGAAGGTTGGCGCGGAAGCCCTCCACGCCCGGAACGATCGGCCAAGCCGCAAGGTTAGCCGCCAAAGGTACAGCCACGCCCAAACCTAGGGCGAGCCAGCGCTTGCGTACGAGGGCGAGGAAGAGCAGCGGGGCAAATTGTGGTTTGACCAGAATTGCCAGTCCGATGCACAAGCCAGCGGCCCAGCCGTGTTTATCCAACAAGGCCAAGAACGCCACCATCGCGAGCAGCAATAAACCGTTGATGTTGGTAAAGACCAACGTGTTGATAACTGATTCGGTAGCGAAGGCAGCAGCGATGCTGACCGGCCACAGTGGGCCCCGCAGGCTGTGGCCTACAAAGCGGGTCAACACGGCTAGTGCAGCGATGATGGCGGCGGCGTTGGCCAGAATGAAGGCGATGCGCGCGTGTTCCTCGGACACGAGCCCCAAGGGGGACAAGAGGACCGTGGCGCCTGGGTTATACAGGTAGAGCGGTTCGACGAAGGAATAGTTTTGCTCGTAGACCGGGGTGCCCTCCCACAGGTTCCGGATCGCGCGGTAGACGGTGCCGAAATCATCAGTCACCGTGCCGTTGAAGGCGAGCACGAACACGCGATGGAAAACCAAGACGATGGCGGCGGGCCACGCGGCGGCCGTCCACAGTCGCGCGGAATCAGCGAATGTGGAATCTGAGGGTGAGGGAGCCGGAGAAGTCACGGCAGCACAGTTTACGGGGTCTGAGTGCGCCGGTAGCGCAGAAACACCGTGTTGTCGACGGCGGTGACGTTCTCTAGCTCGAGCTTGAGCGCGGGGGAGGTGGCCTCGCCGTCAACGACTGGCTTTTCGACGGAAGGGGAAAGGTGCGGATCAAGCGTCAAATACAGCTTGTCTACGAGGCCTTCTGCGATAAAGGCGGAGTAGACGGATGGCCCACCTTCACAACTGATGCGGCGCGCGCCCTGGGCGCGGAGGGCAGCAATAGCCTCGCTCATGGTTCCGGTACCTGTGCTAACGACTTCGGCACCAGCGTCGGCTAAGCGCCGTGCCTCGAGTGAAGATGCGCGTTCTGCGGGGGTAAGCACGAGGGGGCCAGCTGCAATGAAGTCCTCGAAGCCGGAAAAATCGAGGGAGTGGCTGAAGACGGCGAGACGGGTATTTGACGCCGGCCCATAATCTTCTGCTTTCACCGTGGCTGAGCCGACGACGGCAACGTCCGCCCACTCGCGTAGGGCGGCAAAGAGTTCAGCGTCGGTGTCGTTGCCCATCGGTTCGGAGGTGCCATCGATGGTGGCGGAGCCGTGGAGCGTACTCACCGCAATTAAGCGGATTCCTTCTTGGTCTGGGCCCAGCAGGCGTTCTATTAGCGCAGTGTCACTCATGGCGCCCTACGGTACCTCAAAGGGTGACTATGCCTGGGCTGGGCTGCCCCTGCGCTGGACTGGGCTGTGGGCTGGGCCGAGCTTCAGAAGTTTAGGCGCTCTGGAGCCGCCACGTGCCGAAACGCAGCGCGGAGGCTCCCCAGTGGAGCAGCAAGAGCACCAGTAAAGCGAAGGACAACTGGTGCCAGCCTTCATCCCATGAACCTAGGCACAGCGTTCCGACTGGGAAGGTCGAACCCCACCAGCCGGGGCCGTAGGGAGCCCACGCGAATACCGCTTGGTAGAAGCAGTACATGGCGAATGCTACGCAGGGTGCTCCGATGGCGAACATGATGATGCCGTAGAGGTGGGCGTCAAAAAGCAAAGTCGAGGCGGCCGTTGATTGACCAACCACGCCCAGCGGGATCCACGCTGTACCTGCAGCTGCGCCCCGCGGCCTATCTCGGCGTTGTACAAGAGACCGGTAACAATAGGCGAACAGTGGAATTGCCGTGATGAAGGTGAGGAAGAAGCACAGCTCGCCGGCAAAGTGATAGAACTGCCCATGGTTGATAGCCAATTGGCCTGCGGAGGTCGCCGCCACCATAGGGGAAACCAGCGCTAGCCCCCAAGGAAAAGCGGGCTTGTCGTAGTGGTGCGGCTGCTGGAATAACCCCCAGAGCTGCCACAGGCACACCACGACAGAAAGCGGTGCGCCAATCCACCAACTTACTAACTGGAAGGCAACGTTTCCGGTTAACGCAGTCCACGCCGAGCCGCACGCCAGCAGACCCATCGTGTACATCCCCCACGCCGCCATGTTCTGGTGCCGAGGAGGTTCATTCTTTGCCCCCACGGTAAAAATCACCAGCAGCATTGCTGCGATAAGAGCGAAGACAATTTGGCCTACGTCTAAACCATGTAAACCCGACAAAGTTGACGCAATGGAGGTTCCCATCAAGGCGCCTGCCCAGGCTGGGCCAAACTTTGGCAACTGCACGAAAATCATCCTATTCCTGCACTTGTTGCTAGTGAACTTTTATGGAGTAATTGGATAACTGCGCCAGGGGGCAGGTTCAATGTTGTGCAGGCTTGTTCGACCGTGCCGTGACCCCAACGCGTTAAGGTATGCGTCTAGCTCCGGTGGTCAGTATGAGGCGCAACGAGAAAACACCCCCGCGAGAAAGGATGAATGCAGGTTTATTATCCTCATCATCTCCACGTGGAGGCTTTTATCCAGTACTGCATGTTGCTGACTCGCAGTAATAATGGTGGTCCTAGCTGGGATTGAACCAGCGACCTTTCCGGTGTGAACGGAACGCTCTCCCACTGAGCTATAGAACCTCGGTGCAGGCTTTAAAGTACACCGCGCATATGGAAACCCCTAATCGTCCAGCTCAACCGTGTTTTAATTTGTGGCTTGTCGGCACTAGAGCCTTGATGGAGTTAATAAGGGGGCTTGCAACCGCCATCCCTGCCGTGTCCGTTGTAACTGCAGTCTCAATCACACTGATGTAATCTGAATCCTGTTGGAAGTCAGGGGATTAGTGCCGTGGGCTGCGGATTTGGAAACTGGGGCGGCGCACGATAAAGTTTCTTCTCGCACCACGGCATACCGGCCGGGAACGTGCAATGCGGATGTAGCGCAGTTGGTAGCGCATCACCTTGCCAAGGTGAGGGTCGCGAGTTCGAGTCTCGTCATCCGCTCCGGGACTTTCTTGAAGTCAAGGTCACTTGGCTAGGTTCAAGTAAGAGTCTTGATAAATGCATAGGCGCGATTAGCTCAGTGGGAGAGCGCTTCCCTGACACGGAAGAGGTCACTGGTTCAATCCCAGTATCGCGCACAAGGACTTAGTCCTAGAAACCGGGCCTGGTTTCGAATGCGGATGTAGCGCAGTTGGTAGCGCATCACCTTGCCAAGGTGAGGGTCGCGAGTTCGAGTCTCGTCATCCGCTCCAGCACATGTAGTGTGTGAGGCGGTATCGCCACGGTGGAATGGCCGAGTGGTGAGGCAACGGTCTGCAAAACCGTGCACACGGGTTCGATTCCCGTTTCCACCTCAAGAGCAGGCGCCCAACTCTGGGTGCCGTGAGCGCGTTTAGCTCAGCGGGAGAGCGCTTCCCTGACACGGAAGAGGTCACTGGTTCAATCCCAGTATCGCGCACAGGGTTTCCACTAGGAGCCCACGACGAGCGAGAGCTCGTCACGCGGATGTAGCGCAGTTGGTAGCGCATCACCTTGCCAAGGTGAGGGTCGCGAGTTCGAGTCTCGTCATCCGCTCCACATCGAGTGCCCCTCCAAATTGGAGGGGCACTTTTAGTTTTCTGTCTCCCGGATTTTAAGGGGGGTTAAGGATTAAGGGGGGGTGAGGGGGCTCTTCCCCGTCAGCGAGAGAACTTCCAGTCAGCTGTTTATGATGTTTCTCACAGTCTTGTCGTCTCAAGGAAGTAGACATCATGAAAGCCTTTTCTCCACCTTCGTCTTCCCCGCAGGGCCTGTTACGCGGGGTCTTTGCTATTCTCGCAGCGCTACTCATCGCGTTTCTCACCGTCGTTGCGGTGCCAGCGTCTGCGCAGAATCCGACCGGGGTGTCGTCCAGCACAGCTCCGAGCTCCGAGGCCGCTACCACGAATAACCCGGAGTCCGGCCCCGATGGGGACGCCGCAGATCCCGAGAGCGGCGCGACGATGCTTGTTCTCGATTCTTCTGGCTCGATGAATGCGCAAGACGCTGGCGGGCAGACCCGCCTCGACGCCGCGAAGGACGCAACGAAGAAGTTCGTCTCTGAGCTTGGTGGGACTATCCCACTAGGTCTTGTTACTTACGGCGGCACGGTCGACGAAGCACCAGAGAATCAGGAAGCAGGGTGCCAAGACATCCACGTGGTCAGTGGCCCCAAAGAGAATGTAGGGGATTCTTTCACTGGCCCGATCGATGCGCTCCATGCAAAGGGCTACACCCCGATTGGTGATTCCCTGAAGAAGGCCGCCGAGGAATTGGGTGGCCAGCACGGCACCATTGTGCTTGTCTCTGATGGAATCGATACCTGTGCGCCGCCGCCAGTATGTGAGGTGGCCAAAGAGCTTCACGAGCAGGGCGTCGATCTGGTCATCAACACCATTGGTTTTAACGTCGATGAGGAGCGAGTATCTCGACGCTGGTGACGCAGACTCACTGGCAGCGATGATTAAAAAGGCCGCTGGGCGTGCTGCGGACATCTACCAATCCGATGTTGAACAGATTGAAGGAAGCGAAGATATCAGCCAACCAACGCCGCTTCCACGCTGGGAGTCCGGAGAGGACTTCGTCTTCCGCGCGCAACTGGAACCGCCGACTAACGGCGGCGAAGACACTCACAAGGATTTTCACGCCGAGTCATGGTCTATTCCCGTTAAACCGGGGGAGCGCTATGTAGCGTCGATGTACAAGACTTTGGACGGCGCAGTGGTTAAGCCGCGAAGTCTCGGTATGTCGGTTTTCTTTGGTGACGGTTCCGAGCCACCCACCGGAAATCATGGCGGTGAGCAAGGTTCCATCGAGTGCACTGCTGATCGGGACCCGTTCCATACCTCCATTCGCACAGATGCTTTGCCGAGCGCAAGCGCTTTTACGCAAGAAATGGGCTCCGAAAAGTGCCCAAGTGACGAACTTGTCTTGACCGCGATGCGAGCGTTGGACCATAAGGCAGAGGAGCCTCTAGACGTGGAAATTCTTCTCCACCGCATTGACCCTGTGTCCAACATGGATGAGCTGGTGAGTGGGTTGGACAGCGAGGTAGAGGGCGAACTCCACGCTAGTTTTGAAGGTGCTGAGAAAGTTCGTGCGGCTAGCTGGTTCGACGATGCCATTGAGCTGAAAAGCGGAGACACTATCGAGACCGATATCGTGCGCGGTGAGGCGCAAGTCTTCAAGGTTCCCATGAAGGAAGGGCAGCAGCTTGCCGCCGCCTTGAAAGTAGGCGAGATGTCTGATGAGAATGCCTTGAAGTATTCGGCCCTGAACTTGGAGATTCTTAACCCCGCGCGTGAGCGAGCTGGTGACAACGATTTTATGTCGGCGTTGAACCAGGGCCAAGAAGTTGCGGCACACTCAGTTACACCGACGGCCTTCGCTAACCGTTTCGGTCAAAGTCAGGCAAACGGGCAAGAAGCCCAAGCTAACTGGTTGGAGGGTGACTATTACATCTTGGTCACCTTGGACGCGGGCACGGGGTCCGAAAAGGAAGATGAGGTGTCTGATAGTAAGCGAGCCACGGTGAAATATGCTCTCACTGCCAAGGTGTTGGGGGATCCAATCCAAGGGCCCATTTATGAGCCTGTCAAGGACAAGTCTGAGGCACCGAAGAGTGATGGTGACGAAGGAAATGTGGACCAAGCAGCAAGCGCCGATGAGGATAAAGGCCTCGGCCTTGGCGCTCTCGGTTATTTCCTAGCTGCGGCCTTGGGCATCATCGCTGTTGCCGTAATCATCCTGGTAGTTATCCTTCTGCGCGGTCGTAGCCACTAGAGAGCCCGGGAAGATGGTTGGGCTGCTGTTGGAGGGATGGCAGGGAACTTTTCTGTCCCGTGCAACGACTACTTGGTAACCTCGCGCATTTCGCGCGGGGTGAGGATTGGCTCGAGGATCCCTCCCGGCGATAGGATGAGGGAGCCTTCAACCAAAAGTTTCATCAGACCATCAAGGAGTAGTCCGGGAAATGCAGCTGCGTCAGGTCACTACGGGAATTGCCGCTGGGGCCGCGGGCCTTGCGATTGGGTTGTCCGCGCCGCTAGCGGTGGCACATGACTCAGTCATTGGCGGAAACGTGGTGGGTGACGCACCGCTGGAAGAGTTTCCGCGTGAAATCACACTAGAGTTCTCTGGTATTCCCCGGGATGACTTCAATACTTTTGCCGTGAGCGATAAGTCAAGCGGCGAGGTGCTCTTTGACGCCACCCCAACCATTGATGGCCGCAATCTCACCGTTGAGGTTCCTCAGGACATCGAACCTGGCGATGGTGAATACCAGGTAGGTTTCCGCATTACCTCCTCCGATGGCCACTCCACGCTCGGTTCCGTGCCGTTTAGCGTGGGTTCTGGGGCCGGCGGACATGAGGCTGCAGATGCTTCTGCTGATGGTGCCAAGGAAGGCGAAGAGGCGCAGGAGTCTCAGGATCCGCTGAGCTCCTTGCCCACCGCGGCCACATGGATCATTGGCGTAGGAGCAGAACTACTGTTACTACAGAAAGGCATGTCCCATGCTGAATACCCGTTCTTTCCTCCGTGTCTCCGTGGCGGCCCTCGCAGCCGGCAGCCTGACCTTGGCGGCTTGCTCCCCGAGCGAAGAGGATTCCGCCGCAGCTCCGTCGAGCGCCGCAAGCAGCGCGGAGCAGGACAAGAACGCAGAGACCAGTACTTCGGCTTCTTCCTCCGCTGAGTCTGGCGTAACGTTCGAGGATGCTGTTGTGCGCGCCATGGAGAAGGACTCCGATATGACCGCTATCTTCGGCACGCTCCACAACAACACGGACAAGGATATCAACGTGGTTGGCTTCAGCTCTTCGGTGAAGGCGAAGCACTATGAGATCCATGAGGTTGTCGATGGCGTCATGCAGGAGAAGGAGGGCGGCTTCGATATCCCTGCCGGCGAATCCATTGAGCTCGCGCCGGGCGGTTTCCACTTCATGTTGATGGGCGTGACCGAGCCTGTTATGGCCGGTGAGACTGCCACCCTCACGCTGGAGCTTGCCGACGGTTCCTCCGTCGAGCTCGGCGATATCCCGGTGCGCACCATTGGTGCCGGCGACGAAGACTACGGCGATATGGACCACGGATCCATGGACCATGCAGAGCACATGGACCACTCGGAGTCCGCAGACATGTCTGACATGAAGAAGGAAGAGCACGCGCACTAGAAACTAGCGTGCTCTGGGCCAAAGTAGGCAAGAAATCGGTTCTCACGAGATAGGGAGAAATCAAGGATGAGCGGGTTCGCGGAACCTGTCAGCCGGCGTGGATTACTCGCCGGAAGTGCTGTGGCGGCAAGCGCGGTAGCGCTTGCAAGCTGTGCGAAAGGGGATGAACCTGGACAGGCATCTGCGGATGCCTCCCGCGCAGCGCAGGCTGGGGACGCCGGAAGCACCGGTCCGGACAGCCGCGAGGAGACCATGGGCGGCGATATCGTCGCCTTCGACGGAAAGCACCAAGCGGGCATCCAAACTCCGGTCCAAGCGCACGTGGAACTGGTGGGCTTTAATCTGAAAAAGGGGACCACCGCACGCGGCGCGGCCGCGCTCATGCGCCTGTGGACAGAAGACGCCCGCCGTCTGTGCACCGGTGAGAACCCGTTGGGCAGCCTCGAACCCGAATTGTCTACCACCCCAGCAAACCTCACCGTCACGTGCGGTTGGGGAGAGGGATTCTTCGACACGGTGGACGTCGCCAAGCCCAGCTGGCTGCGCGATATCCAGGCTTTTGACCATGATGACCTCCGCCCGGAATGGGGCCAGACAGATATCGTCCTGCAGATCTGCAGCGATGACCCTTTCACTGCCGCCTTCGTATTGCGGCATATGACCCGCGCTGGCAAAGATTACGCCGATGTTGCGTGGATCCAACAGGGATTCAGCCATGCCTATGGCTCCGCACCGAAGGGTATGACTCCGCGCAACCTCTTTGGGCAAAAGGACGGAACGGTCAATCCCCGAAGCGATGAAGACTTCAACGAACAGGTGTGGATCGAAGACGGCCCCTTCGCCGGCGGCAGCGCCATGGTGGTACGCCGCATTCACATGAACCTGGACACATGGGAGCAGCTTGATCGCGCGGCACGTGAGAACTCGACTGGGCGCACGCTCGATACCGGAGCTCCTATAGGCGCTAAGGACGAGTTCGACCCGGTGGATCTGGATGCCCGCAACGAGTTTGGGCTCAAAGCCATTGATGAAAACTCGCATGTCGCCAGAGCGCATCCGCCGGCAGAGCATCCAGAACAAAAGCTTTTGCGTCGCCCGTATAACTACAACCTGCCGCCGACTCCGGAGACCACCCAGCGCGGTGAACTTAGCAACGCGGGATTGATCTTCATCTGCTACCAGAAGGACCCGACGACGCAGTTCGAGCCTATTCAAGCGCGCCTTGATGAAGCGGATCGCCTCAATGAGTGGATTCGCCACATTGGTTCGGCCGTGTATTACATGCCGGCCGGAACTGAAGGCGAAACCTTCTGGGGCGAATCGCTCATACGCAGTTAAGAGGGGTAGACTAAGCCGCTGTAACTTTCTCGTTGAGTGCTGCTCGGCCAGGTATGTCGAGCGGCGCGTGAGCGCAAAGGAGCGCACCAAGTCATGGCGGAAATGATTCCAGCAGTCCCGGTGAACTACGAACCAATCACGGTCCCCGCCGGTACTGCCGTGGGAGCAGCGATGCGCGAGCATGAGCTGCCCAACAAGGGCCCGGAAGCTGTCGTCGTCGTCCGCGGCGCCGATGGAACCCTCTACGACCTTTCCCACACCCCGGACACGGACGCCGAGTTCACCCCGGTTGCTGCCTGCGAGGAAGACGGCCGCGCCGTTATCCGCCACTCCTGCGGACACGTCATGGCCCAGGCAGTGCAGGCGGAATTCCCCGGCACTAAGCTGGGCATTGGCCCGGCCATCGAGAATGGCTTCTACTTCGACTTCCAGACCGCTGAGCCCTTCACCCCGGAGGACCTCAAGGCCATTGAGAAGCGTATGAAGAAGATCATCAAGGGCGGCCAGCGCTTCGAGCGCCACGTCTACGCCACCACCGAAGAAGCTGAAGCGGCATTGGCCAACGAGCCCTTCAAGCTGGAGCTGGTCCAGGACAAGGGCAACGTGGATCCAGATTCCGATGAGGCCGCCGAGGTGGGCGCCGGAGATCTGACCCACTATGACAACGTAAACCCGCGCACCGGCGAGGTGGAGTGGTTTGACCTCTGCCGCGGCCCGCACGTGCCGACCACCAAGTACATCCCGGCTTTCACCCTGACGCGATCCTCTGCTGCCTACTGGCGCGGCGACCAGTCCAAGGCTGGCCTGCAGCGCATTTATGGCACCGCCTTCGAATCCAAGGAGGCCCTAGAGTCCTACAAGACCATGGTGGAAGAGGCCGAAAAGCGTGACCACCGCCGCTTGGGTGCCGAGCTGGACCTGTTCTCCTTCCCGGATGAAATTGGTTCCGGCTTCCCCGTCTTCCACCCGAATGGCGCTACCGTGCGCATGGCGATGGAGGAGCACTCCCGCCGTCGCCACATCGCGGACGGCTACTCTTTCGTGTCCACCCCGCACCTGACCAAGGGAGACCTGTTCAAGAAGTCCGGCCACCTCGACTTCTACGCGGATGGCATGTTCCCGCCGATGCAGCTCGACGGTGAGTGGGATGAGGACGGCAACTGCACTAAGCAGCCGCAGGATTACTACGCCAAGCCGATGAACTGCCCGATGCACAACCTCATCTTCGCTTCTCGTGGTCGTTCCTACCGTGAGCTGCCGCTGCGCCTCTTCGAGTTCGGCACGGTCTACCGCTACGAGAAGTCAGGCGTTATCCACGGCCTGACCCGCGCCCGCGGCTTTACCCAGGATGATTCGCACATTTACTGCACCCCGGAGCAGCTCGAAGACGAGCTGACCAAGGTTCTGGAGTTCATCATTTCCTTGCTCAAGGACTACGGTCTGGATGACTTTTACCTGGAGCTATCCACCAAGGACCCCAACAAGTACGTTGGCTCGGATGAGATTTGGGAGCGCTCGACGGCTATCTTGCAGTCGGTGGCGGAGAAGTCCGGCCTCGAGCTGGTCCCGGACCCAGCAGGCGCGGCCTTCTACGGCCCGAAGATTTCCGTTCAGGCGCGCGATGCCATCGGCCGTACCTGGCAGATGTCCACTGTGCAGCTGGACTTCAACCTGCCGGAGCGCTTTGAACTGGAGTACACGGCGTCGGATGGTTCCAAGCAGCGCCCGATCATGATTCACCGCGCACTTTTCGGTTCCATCGAGCGTTTCTTCGGCGTGCTACTGGAGCACTACGCGGGTGCATTCCCGGCGTGGCTGGCACCTCACCAGGTGGTGGGCATCCCGGTCGCCGATACCTTCGCCCCGCACCTCGAGGAAGTCTGTGCACAGCTGCGCGCACGCGGCCTGCGCGCTGACGTGGATACCTCTGATGACCGCATGCAGAAGAAGATCCGCAACCACACCACGGGCAAGGTTCCATTCATGCTGTTGGCCGGTGAGCGTGACGTGGATGCCAACGCGGTGTCCTTCCGCTTCCTCGACGGCACCCAGGTCAACGGTGTGCCCGTAGAGACAGCAATCAACGTGATTGAAGCATGGGTTCGTGAGCGCAACAACGAGCAACCGACTAAGGACACTATCGCTGAACGCGTCTAGGCGGATGCATCTAGGTAGAGGTTAGAAAAGGAGAACACACAGAGTGGGAGAGTACGTCGATACCGGCCTGGGAACCCCCGACCGCTTAGAGCGCCTGTGGGCGCCGTACCGCATGAGCTACATCAAGCGTGAGGGCGGCGCCGGCGACGTGCCCAAGGAAGCCCATAATCCGTTCGTGGAGATTCCACAGATGTCGGACGAGGACGGGCTCATCGTTGCGCGTGGCGAGTTTGTCTATTGTGTTCTCAACCTCTACCCCTATAACGCCGGGCACATGATGGTGATCCCATACCGTCAGGAATCAGAGCTGGAAAACCTCACCGAGGAAGAATCTCGCGAGCTTTTTCAGTTTGCCCAAGCCGCCATCCGCGTCCTAAAGAAGGTCTCCGGCCCCGATGCCGTCAACGCTGGCTTTAACTTGGGGCGCGCCTCGGGCGGCTCGGTGGGGCAGCACCTGCACATGCACATCGTTCCGCGCTGGAGCGGGGACTCAAATTTCATGACTATTGTGGACGGCGTCAAAGTGCTGCCGCAGCTCCTCAAAGACACCCGGTCCCTGTTGGCGCAGGGGTGGGCGGAGCTCGCCGCCGAGGGAATCATTTCAGGAGAAGCGCATGCTTAGTGTTCATGGGCGCAAACCCGCCGCCGTGGTTGTGGTCCCAGTGGCCAAACTCTTCCTGAAGGTGGGGCTCACGCCCAATGTCGTCACCGTCGTGGGCACAATCGTCACCATTGCTATTTCGGTTATCCTGATCCCGCTTGATCACCTCTTTGCGGCGGCGCTGCTGTCGGGACTCTTCGCTGCCTTCGACATGCTCGACGGCACCATGGCGCGCCTGACCACCGGCGGATCCAACTTCGGCGCGACTCTCGACGCCTCCTGCGATCGCATCACTGACGGTGCTTTGTTCGCAGCGATCGCCTATTGGATGGTGTACGTCGATAACGCCCACCCTCTCAACTTCGCCGCCTGCATGGTGGTGCTCGTGAGCTCCCAGGTCATTTCTTATGTCAAGGCGCGCGGCGAAGCCTCCGGTTTTAAGATGGTCGGCGGACTCGTCGAACGCCCCGAGCGCCTCATCTTGGGCCTCGGCGGCGTAGGGCTGGAAGGCTTGGGCGTGCCTTATGCACTCGAGGTTGCCCTGTGGCTGCTGGCCGTGGGCTCTGTCTTCACCATTTACCAGCGCATGCGCCAAGCAGCGCGTCAGGACACCAAGGCGCGTTTCAAGAAGGAACTGAAGCACATTTAGTCCGACACCCTCTTCTACCGGAAGGTACCGCGCCCTCAGCCCACACAGAAAGGCTCCCGAACCGTGGCTCTACTGGACCGTGACCGGCTGACCGCCGCCGCATACATCGCGTGCTGGAAGGTTGTGCGCTTCCTTCCCCAGCCGCTGGCAGCCTGGCTGTTCGAACGCGGCGCGGATCTGGCAAGTGACAACGGCCAAGGCATGGAACAGCTGCGCCAGAACCTGAGCCGGGTCGTGGGGGCGGAAAACGTCACGCGGGAGTTGGTGCGGGATTCGATGCGCTCCTATATGCGCTACTGGCTCGAGGCTTTCCGTCTGCCTGCTATCCATTCGGATCCGGATCTGCAGAGGCATCTATTGGCAGGTCTGCGAGGCAAGGAACATGCTGATGCCTCCGTGGCTTCCGGGCGCGGGGTGATTTTTGCGCTTCCGCACTCCGGTAATTGGGACATGGCGGGTGTCTTCTGCGTGGGGCACTATGGCGGCTTCACTACGGTGGCTGAGCGCTTGAAGCCAGAGGTGCTTTTTGACGCCTTCGTGGACTACCGCGATAGCCTTGGCTTTACTGTCCTGCCACTGACCGGTGGCAGTTCTTCTCCTTACCCGCGTCTGAAGGACACTCTGGAACGCGGTGGGGTGGTGTGTTTGTTGTCTGAGCGGGACCTCACGCGCACCGGTGTGACGGTAGACTTCATGGGCGAAGAGGCTAACGTTGCCGCCGGCCCCGCCCAGCTGGCCATCGAGACAGGAGCTGCACTCCATGTCGTGCACTCGTGGTTTGACGGTAAGGATTGGGGGCTATCGGTCAGCCCCGAGGTGGAGGTCACTGACCTGCAGGAGACGTGCCAGCGCCTTGCGGATGGCTTTGCGGAGAACATCAGGGCACATCCAGAAGACTGGCACATGTTGCAGCCGCATTGGAACGCCGATGTGGAGCGGCGGCGAGCCGCTCGCCAGAAGAAGTAGAAAGGCAGAACACAGATCATGCGCATAGGCATCATCTGCCCTTATTCCTTCGACGAACCCGGTGGAGTTCAGGCTCATATCCTTGACTTGGCGACTGTCTTCATTGAGCAAGGACACCACGTGGAAGTACTCGGGCCCGCAGCGGCGAGCACGCAGGTTCCCAGCTTTGTTCGCAAAGGTGGCTGGGCGGTGCCGATTACCTATAACGGATCCGTGGCTCGTCTCTCTATTGGCCCGCACGTGCGCCGCAATATTAAGTGTTTCATCCGCGAGGGAGATTTCGACATCCTCCATATCCATGAACCCAACTCCCCAAGTTATTCCATGGCTGCTCTGGCAGTGGTGCGCGGGCCCATCGTAGCGACGTACCATGCTTCGGCCTCGAGCTCTCTGGCATTGACCCTGGCTAAGCCTTTCCTCCGTCCGTATCTGGAAAAGGTTCGGGGAGGTATTGCGGTTTCAGAGATGGCTCGGCGCTGGCAGGTTGAGCAGTTGGGAGGGGACCCTGTGCTCATCCCTAATGGGGTCGACACCTCTGTCTATGCGCGCGAGCGTGCCCGCGCCGAGCATAAAGAGAATGATTCAGAGATTGAGATTGTGTTCTTGGGCCGGCTCGATGAGCCGCGAAAAGGCTTGGACATTCTTCTTGAGGCTCTCACGCTACTCCCGCAGCCGGTCCGGGTGACGGTTATGGGCGGGGGACACCCGCGACGCGTTCCGGGGGTTGACTTCGTGGGGCGTGTCAGTGATGCCGAGAAGGCGGCTATTTTGGGGCGCGCTGATATTTATGTGGCTCCCAATACAGGCGGCGAGAGCTTCGGCATTGTTCTTGTTGAGGCAATGGCCGCTGGATGCGCAGTGGTGGCTTCAGATCTGGAGGCCTTCGCCGCGGTGTGCAACGCAGACTCGGAGAAACCCGCAGGCGCCTTATTTAAGAACGGTGATGCGACGGACTTAGCGCGGGTGTTGCAGGATTTAGTGATCAATGCGGACAAGCGGCAGGCCTTGATTAGGGCGGGGGTGGAGCGTGCCCGCGAATACGACTGGGATCATGTGGCCGCAGCC
>QWCJ01000637.1_pt1 | contig 20996 bp, 16 predicted proteins | sample 1972501 | NCBI WGS metagenome assembly QWCJ01 (sample SAMN09866711, study PRJNA288562) | Human vaginal metagenome isolate term2_vaginal, whole genome shotgun... | isolation source: vagina | host: Homo sapiens | place: USA: California
GTTCTCACCCGGGGTGAACTTCGTGCCCTCCGGCGGGGTGGTCGGGTTGCCATCCTTGTCCTTGAAGGTTGGCTTGTCCACCTTGACGTCCTCACCAGGTTTACCGGAACCATCCTCGTATACCGGCTCGTAGTCCAGGTTCTGGTTCGGAACCTTCGGGTTGGTCTTGTCTTCCTTCTCCTTCTCATCCGGGATGCCGTCACCATCATCGTCCGGATCCTCGGTATCAGGTGTGCCATCACCGTCGGTGTCCAACTTGAAGTTGGCCGTCGTGCTGTCGGTGGACTTGTCCGGGTAGGTCACCGTCACCGGAACATCGAACTTCTCAACGGTGTCCGCGTTGAGCTTCGACTTATCCGGGAAGGTCACGGTGATCTCGCCGGTGTTCTCGTCGATCTCGACGACATAGCCCTCAGGCGCCGCGAAACCATCAGTGATCTTGAACTTCGAGCCTTCCGGAGCGGTCGCGTCCTTGCCATCCTTGTCGGTGAAGGTCGGCGAAGACTTCGTCTCCTTGCCCGGGACGACGAGCTTGTCCTCGTAGGACGGCTCGTAAAGGTCCTTGTCCTTGTCGGTCACCGTGACGGTGACGTCAACGTTGTCCTTCGTGCCATCCGGGTAGGTCACAACCACCGGAACGGTGATCTTGTCGCCCGGCTTGGCGTCCTCCGGGATGGTCACCGTGATCTCACCGGTGTTCTCATCGATGGTCACGCCATCCGGGGTGTTCTCACCCGGGGTGAACTTCGTGCCCTCCGGCGGCGTGGTCGGGTTGCCATCCTTGTCCTTGAAGGTTGGCTTGTCCACCTTGACGTCCTCACCAGGCTTACCGGTGACGTCGGTGTACTCCGGCTCGTAGTCCAGGTTCTGGTTCGGAACCTTCGGGTTGGTGTCGTCGTCAATCTCCTTATCATCCGGGATGCCATCACCGTCATCGTCTGGATCCTCGGTATCAGGTGTGCCGTCGCCATCGGTGTCCAGCTTGAACTTCGCAGTCGCGTCGTCGGTGGAACCATCCGGGTAGGTCACAACAACCGGAACGTCGAATTCCTCAACGGTGTCCTTGTTCAACTTGGACTTGTCCGGGAAGGTCACGGTGATCTCGCCGGTGTTCTCGTCGATAGTGACCACGTAGCCCTCAGGAGCCTTGAAGTCCCCTGGAATTGCGAACTTGGAGCCCTCCGGAGCGTCGACCTTCTCCTCGGTCTCGTTGCCATCCTCGTCGACCTTGGTAAAGGTCGGAGCAGACTTCGTCTCCTCGCCCGGGACAACGAGCTTGTCCTCATAGGACGGGGTGTACTCGTCCGCGTCGCGGGTGACCAGCACGGTCCATGCGGAAACATCATTGCCGCCAGAGACCAGGACCACGTTGAAGAAGTCGCCCTTCTTCGCATCATCCGGGATGTCGAAGGTGCACGCTGCGACCTGGGCCTTGATGCCCTTGGACTGGTCGAGGTCGCACTCCTTGAGCACCTTGCCCTTAGAGTCACGCCACTCCACCTTCGACGGCAGCGTGGACAGATTGCCGTGGAACTCCGGGGTCACCGTAACACCAGGTGCAGCCGGCTTATCCGTCGCGTTGTAATCCGCCGTGATCGACACCGGGGTGTACGGCATGACCGCGTAGTTAACGTTGTACAGCGAGTTCAGTTCCTGGTACGGAAGACCGTTGAAGTTAATCGGCAGCTGGTTCTCGCCCGGGGAAGCCGCCGCCTTGAAGTTTCCACCGCCGTTAAAGCGCTGGAAGATCGGGGTGTGGAAGCCCGTGTAGCCGTTCTGGACCACACCGTCCTTGTTCTCCACCCACACGAACATGTGGTTCGGGTTGAGGATATCCTCGCGGACCTGGCCCTTCTCGTAGTTGCCAAAGCGCAGGGTGTAGCGGCCTTCGTTATCGGTCTTGCCGTAGACGGTCTTGAGGATGTACTCCGGATTGTCCTCGAGCATCTGCTTGGTCGCCTCGGCCAACTTCGCCGGGTCGTTCTTGTACTGCTCGTGCAGCACCTGGTTTGCCGCGGCACCATCCTTGGTCAGGGTGGATGCGTAAACGGTGTAGCCGTCCGCGGGTTCGTCGATACCGTTGTACGACGGGCCGGTGGCCACGATGCCCTTGTCCGGACCGCCGGTCTCCAGCCACACGCGACCGGAAACGGTATTCGGTACGTCAGTCTGGGTTGACGCCAGACCGATCGGGCCCTCGGGGTCCTCGACCAGCCTGTCGCCCTTGGCAGCCATCCAGCTTTCCTTGTGGCTTGGCGGGACTTCCTGGTAGAACGCAGCCATGAGCTGGATGTTGCCGTCTGCTGCAACGAAGGAACCCAGCGGTCCTTCGACCACGCCGTTGAATGAGCCAGGGACGAAACCGTTGGCCTGTCGGAACATGACAACGTTGTTGCCACGCTCGTTGGTAAACGGCTCAACCCAGATGCGGTGCTTCTGGTCCGTACGGGCAGACCACGTGTGCTCACGGCCAAGCTTGTCCGTCCAGGTAATGCCCTTATCGCCAGTACCGAACGCAAACGTACCCTGACCACCGTTGCCGCCGACTACGTCAGGCAGCGTGTGCGTCTGCGCCTTGAAGATCGGCGAGTACGAACCATCCTTGTCACGGAACTGCGCGTAGACGGTGATGCCGTCCAACTTCACGTTGCCGTTGTCATACGCAGCACCCGGGTTACCGCCAGGAGTGGCCATGTAGACGTGGCCCGAGATCAAGCCCTTACCAACACCGTGTGCATCAGTCAGGTTCGCGGCCTTGGTGACACGGCCGCTGGCGATCATGTCCGCATCGATGATCTGATCCTGAGCGTCCGCCTGTGCTTGCTGAGCCTGGTCAGCAAAGTTTGCTTCCTCCTGCGCGAACGCAACTGGCTGTGCGAACGGCGCAACCAACGCAAACGACAGCGCGGCTGCGGCAATGGAAGTGCCGCGGCGGCGGGAAATGTAGTTCTTCTTCACCGAAATTCCTTCCCTCGAAAATGATCCTTCGGTTAGATACGTGCATCTCTTTGTACCCCGTCTTTGACACATGTCACACAGAGACGACATAGCCGAGAGTAAGGAGTTAGACAAGTGTCTGCAATATTTTGTTTCTTTCGCTTGATAATGCTTTTAATTCTTTAAGCTTCTTCAAAGCGTTCAAGCCTCTCCACATGGCAAAACCCACACCGCAATCCCCCTTTTCTTAGGTTGTGAAATTTTGCATAGGGTCGCTTGCTGACGGTGGGGTTGGTGACGATCACATAGTGCCATCAACGCACGTTCTCACCCCTCAACTTGAGGCGCGAGGCAGCGTGGCGTACATTGTGCGCACAGGTTCTACACGTTGCTTGAAGACCTCACCACACAAAAGTAAGGACAGTGGTCCCTATGACTCAGCCAAAAGTTAAGCGACTTCACCTCAGGACAACAGAGGTCCAGGACGAGACGCTACGAAGTGCCGCCGAAGCCCAGGATGTTCCGGTGTCCGATTTCGTGCTCGGCAGCGCAATGATCGAAGCGGAAAAGATTCTTGCCGATCGCCGTTGGTTCGAATTGAGCGACGAAGACTTCGCCAAATTCGAGAAAGCCCTCGATACCCCCGTCGACGGCACGAAACTAGCGCGCCTTCTCGCATCCGACTCCGTCTTCGGAAAGGAGTTCCACCTTGACTAGGGACATCATCCAACCTCCGCGAACGATCGAAAAGGAAGATGATGTTGCAGGTTTCTCCTGCGGGGTGGAAAGCCTAGACAAGTGGCTCAAAGAAAACGCTTGGAAAAACCAACGCGCCAACAATTCTGTCACCTACGTGACAACGCTTAACGACAAGGTAGTTGGTTACTACGCTCTCGCATCGGGCGGAGTCAGCCGAGATGCCCTGCCCAAGCGATTCCGCAACAACCGTCCCAAGGATGTTCCGATCATCCTTCTGGGGCGGTTCGCTGTCGATTCGCGCGCTCAAGGCAGACAACTAGGCAAATCCCTATTACAGGACATGTTTAGACGCGCGATCGCCGCAGCGGAGATAATCGGTGCGGCAGCGATCCTCATCCACGCACACGATGAAAGCGCAAAACAGTTCTACCTCCATAACGCTAACTTTCATGAAATGCCAGGAGAACCGCTCCATCTCCTCCTGCCGGTGGAATCACTGATCCAACAAGCCCAGAACTCTTAGCATGCGGCGCCTCCACGCTTCCAACTCAATCGGCACAACGGTAGGCGTATCCCTCAGGGTTTCAGGCTCCCACAACCACATCGATCCCGTCGGCATACCGGCGGGCAAAGCATCAATCAGAAACTGGATACTCTCTAGTGGCGCATCCCTATTGCAGCGGTATGAAGCGGCGACGAGATTGAAATGATTGAGCGTGCTGACCAGCGACCCCTCCTCTACCGGTTGGTAGAGCTTCAACGTCTCCAAGGCGCGCTCCGGGTTTTCTCCAATAATGCAGAACCCGAAGTTTCTCTTCACCTCTGGCTCATTAGGAAACAGGTTTATGTTTTCACTTGCCAGGTTGACCGCCTGGTCCACGTCACCTTTGTCTAATGCGGCAATTACGGATTTCTGTGCTTTCTCCAGCTCAGCCAATGGCCCCCGCTGATAGGGCGCAATTTGTGAAGTCGCGCGCCTAGCGAGCTCTTGGGTTACATCAAACAAAGAGACTCTGCGTTCCTCCAGAAGACCAACGTCAAATTGGGCTAATCCCTGAACCGCACCGGGCTTCGTTATGAAAGTCAGCTCCCACAGCAGGGACTCACTAGCCCACTCGTCTAGATACGTTTTTGTAAACCGCTCACATACCCAAACCGTTGCGTCACGGCCATTGAGCAAAAACAGATCCTCATCATCGGCAAGAGACTGGTCTGTTGAGTAACGCCACCCAACGAGATGCGCAATAGGCGCCTCTTGAAGCCAACGTTGCACCTCCCGAACAAAAGACCCATTCATCGCCCTAGCTCGGGCCAAGCTCCGGTCTCCTGCTGCTACGCCTTGAAGCTCTGGACTTGCAATAAGAAGATCAGCCCATTCTCCCAGAAGCAGTTCATCACTCCCGCGTTCTTTTTCCAGCACGAGCTGCCGGCACGCTAACGCTCCTTCAAGGACAAAATCGATCAACATCGGCCCGAATCCAGTTCGGATGATCGCATCGGCGGACAGACCGCGATCGGCCAACTTGCCAAGTGCGGACGTGATTTGAGTATCACGACGCAACCTGTCTGGGACGTTCAATCGCCGCAGATTGTCCGAGACAAGCCGAAGGAGCTGCGCAGTCGTCCAGCAGCTCGTTGGCTCACCCGGGAGGTGCACATAATCTGCCCCTACGCCCTCTGAGTGATCAGCCGAGGAAACGAGTAACTCACTTAGTGTTTCACAAGTCCGTAGCCCGTTGCACAACCGATGGTCAGTGACGCTACATTCTTGGCTGGCAGCGGCAACATAATCGGCCAGATCACGTCCGCCCTGTGCCACTTCCCCTACCGCTCCATGATGTCGTGGCGCACGATGGTCTGGTCGCGGCCCGGGCCGACACCGATGTAGGAGATCGGCGCGCCGGAGAGCTCCTCGAGGCGCAGCACGTAATCCTGGGCCTTCTGTGGCAGCTCCTCAAAGGTGCGGCAGCCGGTGATGTCCTCGTCCCAGGCCGGCATCGTCTCGTAGATCGGCGTTGCATGGTGGAAGTCGGTTTGGGTCATCGGCATTTCGTCGAAACGCTTGCCGTCCACGTCGTAGGCCACACAAATCGGGATCTCGCCGATGCCGGTGAGCACGTCAAGCTTGGTCAGGAACAGGTCCGTAAAGCCGTTGACGCGGGAGGCGTAGCGCGCGATCACGCTGTCGTACCAGCCGGTGCGGCGCACGCGGCCGGTGTTCACGCCGACCTCACCGCCGGTGACCTGCAGGAACTCGCCCCACTTGTCAAACAGTTCCGTCGGGAACGGGCCCGCACCCACGCGGGTGGTGTACGCCTTGATAATGCCCAGCACGCCCGTGATGCGAGTCGGGCCGATACCCGCACCCACGCACGCGCCGCCGGCGGTCGGGTTCGAGGACGTCACGAACGGGTAGGTGCCGTGGTCCACGTCCAACATGGTGGCCTGACCACCCTCCATGAGGACGTGCTTGCCGGCGGAGAGGGCGTCGTTAAGCATGCGCTCCGCATCAATCACCATCGGCTCGAGGCGCTCCGCGTAACGACCGAAGTAATCCATCGTCTCCTCGACCGAAATCGCGCGACGGTTATACATCTTGACCAGCATCTGGTTCTTCACATCGAGCGCAGACTCGATCTTCTGGCGCAGGATGGACTCGTCGAAAACGTCCTGCACGCGCAGGCCCACGCGAGCGACCTTGTCGGCGTAGGTCGGGCCGATGCCGCGACCCGTCGTGCCAATCGCGCGCTTGCCCAAGAAACGCTCCTGCACACGATCCAACTGCTGGTGATACGGCGCCACCAAATGCGCATTCGCACTGATCTTCAACCGCGACGCATTCGCACCGCGCGCCTCAAGGCCGTCGATCTCCTCGAACAACGCCTCAAGGTTGACCACCACACCGTTGCCCAGAATCGGGGTGGCGTTTTCGGACAGGACGCCGGCGGGCAGCAACTTCAGCTCGTACTTCTCCCCACCGACAACCACCGTGTGCCCAGCGTTATTACCGCCGTTGGGCTTAACCACGTAGTCGACCCGACCGCCGAGAATGTCAGTTGCTTTGCCTTTGCCCTCGTCGCCCCACTGGGCGCCCACGATGATGATGGCGGACATCACGCACTCCTTAAATATGGCGTATGAACGGGCATATTGTACCGTGAGCGCCATGCGGCTCATCCACTGCGCATGCGGCGCGTCCCCCGAACCCTCAATTCCGGGCGCAGAAACGTTCCAACTCCCCGCGCACCCCACCCAGCGCGACCTCAAGTTTCTCGACGCCATCGCGCGCGAAGTGCTCCCCTCGGATCCCACCCCGTCGCTTGACGAGATCCAGAAAAACCCCGCCGTCGACCACCTCGGTGCGCCCACGTTTGCGCCACAGCAACCCTCTGAGCCGTTGCGTGTTGTGGTGTCCGGCAGCGACCGTGCCCTCGGGCTGGTGCTCACCCGCCTGATGCGCGCGGATTGTATGTGGGTGGAAGTCGGGTACGTGCCCGCAGACAAGCAATCGCCCGCGGCGGTGCTCTGGGGCGCGGGGTCTGTGGACCTTGCCGTGGACGGGCCCGTGCGGCCCATCCCCTGCATCCGCACCGACTTCGGTGAGGTCGTCGCAGGTTCCGCAGAGCTCTTTACTGACGACGGCGCCACGCCCTACTACGGCGAAGTCGTCGTCGACTCGGACGTGCTGGTCCACCCCGGCGTCGAATACGGCGCACGCCTCGTGCCCACCGTCGACGCGCCCGGCATCGCCGCCGCCCCCTTCACCAGCCCACTCGTACCCACCCGTCGCTTCCTACGCCGCCAGCCCGTCGCACGCCTCGACGGCACCCGCACCCTCACCGGGCGCGCCCTACAATCCGGCGGCAATGAGATCGCAGTGCGTATCGACGACCACCTGCGCCCCCGCCCCGTCTCCCGCGTCACCTTCTACCGCCACCTGCGCGACATTCAGGCGGTTCGGGCTTAAATTTAGCGGGTGTGACCGGAATCACACTGTCCGATTCCCTTATGCAATTGGCAGGCCATCGTTATAGAACTGTCACATTGCGGCCGTCTGTGCGGGGGTCTTGATGTTTTTATTTTCCCCGTTTCCGCTGCGTGCTAGCCGTTTTAATGGAACTACCTGAAGTTGACAGGTTTGTCGCTCGAACAGTTGTTTGCCTAGGCTGGTGCCAGGTGGGTTCCGTGCTGGGACGTGGGGTCGTCGTTACGGTCGATTGTGTTCCCAAAACGACAAACACAAGGAGAAACCATGACTGACTTCAACCGCATCGAGGATCTTGCAAACGCAACCGCATACGACGTCAACGGCGACAAAGTCGGCGGCGTCAAGGACGTCTACGTCAACGACTCCACCGGCCAGCCGGACTTCGTATCCGTTAGCCACGGCCTGTTCGGTGGCGGCGACTCCATCGTCCCGCTGCGTGGCCACACGCTTCGCGACGGCGACCTGCACCTCGCATTCTCCAAGGACCGCATCGAGGACGCACCGGATCTCGACGAAAACGGCCATCTGACCACCCAGGACCAGGACGCCTTCTACCGCCACTACGGCCTGGAGACCACCGAGGACGTGACCACCTACGAGACCGGTAAGCACGCCGCTGCTGGTGCCGGTGTCGGTGCTGCTGGTGCTGCGGGTGCTGGTGCCGCGGGTGCTGGTGCTGGTGCCGGTGAGCGTGGTGTCGTCGATAATGAGCGCGCCGCTGCCGCAGACCGCACCACCGACGTCGACGGCGAACTGATCCGCTCCGAGGAGCAGCTCAACGTCTCCAAGGACCGCGTCGAATCCGGCCAGGTCAGCCTGCGTAAGTACGTCGTCGAGGAGACCGAAACCGTCGAGGTCCCGGTCGAGCGCGAGGAAGTCCGCATCGTACGCGAGCCGATCACCGACGCAGACCGCGCAAACTACGACGGCAACATCGGCGAGCAGGAAGCATCCGTCACGCTTCACGAGGACCGCGTCACCGTATCCAAGGAATCCGTCCCGGTAGAGAAGGTTTCCCTGGAGAAGGACACCGTCCGCGACACCGAGCGCGTCTCTGAAGAGGTACGCAAGGAGCGCTTCGAGACCGACGGCATCGTCGAAGACAACAAGTAAAACCTGTATAGGGGTTTAGCCCCTGGCTTTCGCCCCTGGCGTTCGCCCCTGGCTTTCGCCCCGGTTGGGAATGTTCCTAACCGGGGCTTTTTGCTGTTCGTTTTGCTGATCGTCTAGCTCGGCTAGGCTCCCTACTAGACGATCAGCATTCGGGTTCGAAGTTTTCCCAGGTGATATTGCACATGATGTTCGGTAGCGGCGAGATCGTCTAGTTGTGCCGCGAGGGAGCTAGACGATCAGGGAGCAGGGCGGGCAACAGGGCGGCGCGGCGGAAGGGCGGCTCACCGGCGCCGGCAACAGGGCGGCGTGAAACTAGTCGAAGTCGAAGGTTTCCGGCTCGTACTTGGGCGTCTTGGAGGTCGGCACCAGGGCGGCGAGGGCGGACTCGCGGGACATGCCGCACACCATCAGCAGGTCCACGATCAGGGAGCGGGTCTGCGCGAGGATGGCGTAGGCGGACAGGACGGCATCCTTGGGGACGATATCCATGCCGGCGGCCTGGCCCGCAGCACGCAACTCGTTGACGCACTCCGGGATGACGGTGGCTTGGGCGACGCGGGAGTTCACGTCGTAGACCTCGGAAAGTTCGAGGCAGACACGCGACAGGGTGTCCAAGAGCTCGATTTGTTGTTCGGTGATGGTGTCGCTGTCCTCGACAAGAACGTGAGCCCGGCGCGCGAGCACACGGGAGGTACGCACCGCGTTATCCACCGGCGGGATCACGCGTGCCAGGGAGTTGATGTAGCGGCGAGTGCCCCACAAAAACGGGGAGACACGGCTGGCTTCTTCGCCGGACTTGATCGCGGCGGCTAAGTCATCGATACCCGTTTGGGTGCCACGGATTTGCTCGAGGGCCTCGTCGATGATGTTGGGGTTGCGTTCGCGGAGGCCGGTGGCCACGTCGTCGAGAACCGAAGAGACGATGCCCATCACTTTGGACACTTCCGCGCGGGCCTCCGACATCGGAGCCTGAGGCACCAGGGCGATGACTGCCATTGCAATCAGGCAGCCGATGATGGCGTCGATAGTGCGGTCCACGCCGGTGAACTCGCTACCAGGCGGCATGATTGTCGCGATCAGGATCGAACCGATGGCCACCTGGTTGTTCAACAACTGGGATTTGGAGAAAAAAGCACGCCGAGCACGCAGCCCATGGCCATCTCCACCGACTTCGACACACGGTCGCCGCCCGTCATGCCAATGATGATCACCGTGGCAATCGGGGCGAAAAACGGCCGGGCGTGACCCATCACGTCGTGTGCAATGTAGTACGCGAACCCGGCGGCCAAGGCGATCTGCAAAATTGGCAACAACCGCTTCCGCACACGCTTCACCCGCGACTGCAGCGACTTATCAACCAACTGCAGTCGGGCGCGCGTGCCCATCCTCTGCTTAGCCATGGTTAAACAGCTTAGGCCCGAAAGGGAAAACCTCCCTGGGCTGTGGGCCCGGGGAGGTGGTGTCGTCGATAAGCAGTGGCTTACTTGGAAACCGACTTGCCCACCGAGTGGAGGTCCTGGCACGCCTCGATGACGCGCGCAGCCATAGCGTTCTCGGCCTTCTTCAGGTAGGAACGCGGGTCGTACATCTTCTTGTTGCCCACCTCGCCATCAATCTTGAGCACACCGTCGTAGTTCTCAAACATGTGCGACACAACGGGGCGGGTGAACGCGTACTGAGTATCCGTGTCCACGTTCATCTTGATCACGCCGTAACGCAGGGACTCCTCGATCTTCTCCTTCTCGGAGCCGGAGCCGCCGTGGAAGACGAAGTCGAACGGGTTCGTGCCCTCAGCCAGGCCGAGCTTCTTCTCCGCAACCTTCTGGCCCATATCCAGGACCTCGGGGCGCAGCTTCACGTTGCCCGGCTTGTACACGCCGTGGACATTGCCGAAGGTCGCCGCCAGCAGGTAACGGCCGTTCTCGCCGGTACCCAGGGCATCAACGGTCTTGGCGAAGTCCTCCTCCGAGGTGTACAGGTTCGCGCCGGCCTTCGCCTCAACGCCGTCCTCTTCACCACCGACGACACCAATCTCCACCTCGAGAATGATGTTCGCAGCGCGAGCCTTAGCCAGGAGTTCCTGGGCGATCTCCAGGTTCTCGTCGATAGGAACCGCGGAACCATCCCACATGTGCGACTGGAACAACGGCAGCTCGCCGGCGTTCACGCGCTCCTGGGAGTAAGCGATCAGCGGACGCACATAGTCGTCGAGCACTTCCTTCTGGCAGTGGTCGGTGTGCAGCGCAATGTTGACGTCGTAATGCTTCGCCACCTCATGCGCAAACGCAGCCAACGCCTTCGCGCCCGTCACCTTGTTCTTCACAGCCTGACCAGACGCAAACTCCGCACCACCGATGGAGAACTGAATGATGCCGTCCGACTCCGCCTCCGCGAACCCCTTGATGGCCGCGTTGATCGTCTCCGAAGACGTGCAGTTAATCGCCGGAAACGCGTAGCCGCCCTTCTTGGCGGAATCCAGCATCTGGTTATAGACCTCGGGGGTTGCGATAGGCATGAAAATCCTCCTGGGATTGGGACCGTTTACGCACACCAGTATGCCCGTTTTACGCCATTGCTGCAGACACCTTCGCCGCTGCTTCAAGCAGCATCCAGCCGGAGAGTTGGACGGAGAGGTCGCGTTCGTCGATACGCACGAGCCCCACGGCCTCGCTAATCGACGCCGGCCCCAACCCATAGTTATGCGGCAGCCGCGCATCCTCGGTCCACTCCGCGGCGAAAACCGGCAGGCCGTCGACCTCCAGGCGGTGCGACCACAGCGACTCGGCGGACTGCATGACCAGGCGCGCTGCGATCTTCTTCGTGGCGATGTTCTCCTTCGAATCCTCCGGCAGACGCGTGGCCACGTCGGCGAGGTAGCGCGCGAGGATGCCCTTGAACAGGCCGCCGTCGCCCTCGCCGGACTCTTCCGGTGGGCTCAGCAGCACGCCGTGCGGGGTGGCCATCTCCAGGGCGATGGCCTGCACGATCGCGCGGATGTGGGTGATGTAGAACATGGAAGCGTCGGCGCGCTCGGAGTTTTCGAACGAGTCGATGGGTTCATCGTGGGCCAGGCCGACATCCTCGCGCAGCGCGAGCGCGATCTCCAGGCTCGCGCCGAGCACCGTGCCCTGGTTGTAGGTGTAAATCTTATCGACGACCTCAGGCCCCGACATGCGCATCCGAACACCGTCGCTGAGCAGACCGTCCTCGCGCACCAGGTTGTCAAAGATCCAGTCGACGATCTCGCGCGCCTTATCCAACCGGCCCGTGCGCGCGAACACCATCGCGGCAGTCGCGTTCGACGGAATGTTGTAGAACGTCTCCCCCGTACGCCACGGCAGCACGCCCACCACCGGGTCGATGCCCGAGAGCAGGTCAAACTCCAGATCCTCGAGCACCTTCGAGCGTTTCGACGACACCTTGCCGTTATTCTTCGGCAACTGCCCCGCACGCGCCCAGGCAAGCGCAAGCCACGCCTTGTCGTCGTAGTAAATGTTGCGGGTCAAGCGGCCGCGGCTACGCCCCTGGATCGTGCGCATCGTCTGGAGGATCCGGCGCCGACGCGTCTTCGTCGGACGTCGCATCGCCGCATCCACCTGGCAATCCAGGTACTGCGCCTGCCACCAGTAATGCCAGTGCCAAAACAGCTTGTCTTTCAGCCCCGGCGGCCAGGCGACGACGGCCATGTTGGTCTTCGGCAACATCCAGAGCTTCTGGGCGTGACGTTCAGTAATTGCCGATTCCGCCAAATCAGCACGATGCGCCCAGGTTTCAGGCACTGATGTCTCCTCTAAGTAGTGACGTTTCCACGTATGTTGCCAGTTATTTTGCCTGTTATATTGCCAGACCGCGCCGTTTTGCTACCACGCGTGAGACAGGTCTGCATGCTGGCGGATCCAGGCATGCATGGCGATCCCCGCCGCCACGCCGGCGTTAATCGAGCGCGTCGAGCCGAATTGGGCGATTGAGCAGGTCATCACCGCCGCCTCCTGGGCGGCCTCGGTCACGCCGGGGCCTTCCTGGCCGAAGAGGAGCACGCACTCGCGGGGCAGCTCGGCTGTTTCCAGGGGTACGCATCCGGGGGTGTTATCGATGGCCACGACAGCGATGCCCTCGCCGTTCGCCCACTCGATGAGATCCGCGACCGTTTCGTGGTGACGAATATGTTGGTAGCGGTCCGTCACCATCGCGCCGCGCCGGTTCCAACGCTTCCGGCCCACGATGTGGACCTCCTTGGCCAGAAACGCGTTCGCGGTGCGCACGACCGTGCCGATGTTCATGTCGTTTTCAAAGTTCTCAATAGCGACATGGAACGGGTGCCGGCGCGTATCCAGATCTGTGACGACCGCGTCCAGCGACCAGTAACGGTAGGCATCGACGACGTTTCGGGTGTCACCGTGTTCAAGGTACTCCGGGTCGTAGCGCGGATCATCCGGCCACTCGCCCTCCCAGGGGCCCACACCGTGGCGGCCCTCCATCCACTCGGTCGGGCCCTTCCCGTTATCTAACTCAGGCAAGCCCGAGATCCTCCAGGCCCAGCAGGTAGCGGTACTCCAGGCCGGCGTCCGCAATCACCTTGTCCGCACCCGTCGCACGATCCACCACCGTGGCCACCGCAACCACCTCGGCGCCCTCCGCACGGCAGGCCTCCACGGCGGTCAGCGGGGAGTTGCCGGTCGTGGTGGTGTCCTCCACAACCAGCACGCGCTTGCCCTTGATGGACGGGCCCTCGATGCGGCGCTGCATACCGTGCTTCTTCGCTTCCTTGCGCACCACAAACGCGTCGATCGGGTGCCCCTCCGCATGCATCACGGCAGTAGCCACTGGGTCCGCGCCCAGGGTCAGGCCGCCAACAGCGTCGAAGTCCAGATCAGCGGTCAGTTCACGCAGCAGTTTGCCGATCAGCGGGCTGGCCTCGTGGTGCAGCGTCGCGCGACGCAGATCCACGTAGTAATCAGCCTCCTTGCCCGACGACAGCGTTACCTTCCCGTGCACCACGGCAAGCTCTTTGACCAGTTCAGCAAGTTGTTCTTTCATCATTTCTCCTCAGAATCAAAAATCGACGACGGCCCCTGCACACGCTTGACCCGTGTCAGGTCGGTGCCGGTGCGCTCGTCGCCAGCAATCGCGGCAACATCGTCGCCACCAAGATCGCGCTCCTCGACCTCACCGCGCTCCCCACCCGTGACCCGCGTGGGCAGCTCCACCGGATCTTCCGGCCGCTCAGGGCCCGCTTGCTTCTCGACGACCCCCTGCACCTTCTCCTCCCCCACCCACAACGGAGCGTCCTCGACCGGCGGGAGTGTGCGCGCAGCATCCGCCAGCAGCGCCACCGCGGCCAACGACGCATCCCAATCCTGCGCCGTTGACCCCGGTGCGAACTGGGCAATCACCCACGCCCCCTCGAACCACACCGCGTTGACTGCGGGCGGGAGGGTGGATAGGGCGGTGCGCACGCGGTCGTCGATAAGCCTGCGCGCAGGGCCAACACTCGTGGCATGGACCGTGAACGCGCCCTCGCGGGTGGCCTCCACCAGGTCATCGTCGCGCTGTGTCGGCTCGAACCCGTCGCGGCGCATATCCACCACAACATCCGCCTCGCGGCCGGTCGGTACCGCAAGCACCGTCGTCTCCCCCAAATCCGCCAAGTGCAGATCATGGCCGAACGCGGAGCCCGACACAACCTCGCGCGCAGTCGCCCCCGCAGACGCCGCACCACGACGCCACTCCGCCGCCAGCAGATCGTCTACCTTGGCAAACGTAAATCCGTGCTGCCGCGCCCACGCACGCCGTGGGCTTCGTTCACGCGCATCAGCGACAAACAGCGCAACACCAGCGGCGAGCGCCACAAACGCGAGAACTAACAGCACAGCAATCATCAGCGACGATGTTACAGCGCCCGCCGACACGACACGCTAAACACGCGTAACCACGCGGTTCTCCTTATTCGCACTCCACTGCGACCAACCGCCCACATAGTGCGTCAACACCGGCAGGCCAGCGTGCTCCATCGCCGCCAACAACTTCGCTGAGTGGTTGCCCGAACCCGAATACGTAATCACGCTCTGCGGGTCCGTGTTCTGGGTGATACCGACCTCCGCCAGGCGGCCGCGGATGGTGTTGGTGTCCTTGATCAGGTGCGTGGTGTCGTCGAAAAGATCTGTCACCGGCAGATTCACCGCACCCGGAATGTGACCCGCGCGCAGGTCCAGGATCTCGCGGCGGCCTGCGAAACGGCGCGCGCTCCTCGCGTCCAGGATCATGCCCTCAAACTCGCGGACATCCTCCATCGACGCCGTCGGCATACTCCCCGGCTCCAGGCGCTCCGGCTCGCGCGGCACCACAATGCCACCCGGACCCGCCACCGTGGGGAGCTTCTCGCGCTTCCACGCCGCAAACCCACCATCCACGATGTGCACATCAGTCACGCCCACCCAACGCAGAATCCACCACGTGCGCGCCGCGAACAGCCCGTTGCCACCGTCGTAGATGTACACCGGGCGATCCTCCTCGATCCCCCAATTCGCAACCGCCTTCTTCACCACACCAAACGCCGGCAACGGGTTACGCCCCGCCTTGCGCCCCGGCAGCCCCGCCAACTGCGACGACGGATCACAAAACAACGCCGTCGGCACATGCTCGGACTGAAACTTCGACCACGCCTTACCGGCCTCCGGCTCCCACAGCGAAGCAATAACGGTCTGCTTCAGGCCAGCCTGAATACGTTCATTGAGATCCGCGGCAGAAACGAAAACGCTCATGCGCGCAAGTGTAACGAGGTTTCGGGGTCGGGGCGCGGTGTAAGGCGGTTGGTGCCGCTGCTAAGCCATGTAGCCCGGAGCAAGCTGAATCGCACCCTGCTCCGCCAAACCGCCAAGCCACTCCGCGATTCCCTCGCGCGGACAATCCGCACCAATGCTCGCCGCCAACATGCCACCGGGGCCCAACTCCACGCGACATCCAAACGCCAGCAGCGTCGCCGCAATCTCGTGCGGGCTCTCATCCTCCGGCAACACACGCACCGTCGACGCGCCCCCACGCACCACCACACGATCCACGTGGAACGCGCCCCCGACCAGCACGCACTCCACAATGTCCCCCAATGCGAGCGTCGTATCGACGAACGGCACACTCGCCACCACAAACAAATTCGACCCAATCTGCTGAGCCCGAAGCTGCTCACTCTCCACACCAGGAATGACAACACGGGTGAGAATCGTCGTAGTCGGCTGCATAAGGGGCAGTGTATCGCGGAGTGGCCGGATTGTTGGAAGGGTTGGTGGTTTGTAGGGTTTCGGTCGCTGTGCGCCGTCGCCCCCTTCGACGAAGTCACAGTGCTAAACGAAACGAGGGCCTTGCAAGCAACAAATGCTTCAACAAGACCCTCACCGCCGAAGACAAGGTCTATCAAGACGGTCTGTCGGCTAGTGTACAGAAAAACACGCCACAGGCGAAGAGCGGAACGCCTAGTACTTGATGGACATTCGGCCAGCGATCTTTCCGTTGCGCATGTCCTCAAACACCTTGTTCACGTCATCGAGCTCACAAGCCGTGACGTGCGGCTTCACCTCGCCGCGGGCGTAGAAGTCGAGCGCCTCCGCCATGTCCTGACGGGTGCCGACCAGCGAGCCGCGGATGGTGATGCCACGCAGCACGATGTCGAAGATCGGTGCCGGGAACTCCCCCGGAGGCAGGCCATTGAAGACGATCGTGCCGTTGGAGCGGCACATCGCGATGGCCTGGCCGAATGCAGCCGGGTGCACCGCGGTGACCAGCACGCCGTGCGCGCCGCCGTCGGTGAACTCCTGCACGGCCTCACCCGGGTCGGTGTTAGCAGCGTTAACGGTGAACTCGGCGCCGAGTTCCTTGGCGAGTTCGAGCTTGTCGTCGGCAATGTCCACCGCGATCACGCGCATGCCCATGGCCACGCCGTACTGCACCGCGAGGTGGCCGAGGCCGCCGATGCCGGAGATGACCATGAACTGGCCTGGCTTCGTCTGCGCTTCCTTCAGGCCCTTGTACACGGTGACGCCAGCGCAGAGGATCGGTGCGACCTCGACCGGGTCGGCGCCTTCCGGGATGCGCGGGGCGTAGCGCGTATCCACGAGCATGTACTCACCAAAGGATCCATTCACCGTGTAGCCGCCGTATTCTGCCTGCTTGCAGTACGTCTCACGGCCGGTGCGGCAGAACTCGCACTCACCACATGCGGACCAGAGCCAAGCGTTGCCGACCATGTCGCCAACCTTGACCGAATGCTCACCCGGACCCAACTCGATGACCTCACCGACGCCCTCGTGACCAGGCACGAACGGCGGAGCCGGCTTCACCGGCCAGTCACCTTCCACTGCGTGGAGGTCGGTGTGGCAGATGCCGCTGGCGGAGAGCTTCACCAGTGCCTGGAACGGGCCCGGCTTGGGAAGGTCGATTTCCTTGACATTGACGGTTGGACCGAACTGTTCGGCAACTGCTGCGCGCATAGAAGTTGGGGTGGACATGTGGTGCTCCTTTCCTAAAGGGGACGGTCGCCATGAATGATACGGCTCACACCTGGGTACGTCGAGTGCATTGAAACACGTTTTCATTAAGCGACAAATGTTTAGGAAAATGGGGCCGGTAGAAGAAAAGGCCGGGCGGATTTTCTCCACCCGACCTGGGCTTACAGCGACAGCACCGAACTAAGCGGCGCTGACGCCAGCAGTGACGTCGAGGAACTCGCCGCCGTCGGCGACATCGACGTGGACGGTGTCACCGTCGCGGATGTCACCGGCCAACAACTTCTTCGCCAGACGGTCACCGATGGCCTGCTGGATCAGGCGACGCAGCGGACGAGCGCCGTAGGCCGGGTCATAGCCGCGATCTGCGAGCCAGGACTTCGCCGAATCCGACACCTCCAGCACCAGGCGGCGGGCGGCGAGACGCTCGGCCAGGCCCTCCAGCTGGATGTCGACGATGCCGACCAACTGGTCCTTGCTCAACGGGTCGAACACCACAACGTCGTCGAGACGGTTGATGAACTCCGGCTTGAAGTGGCGCTTCACAGCCTCCATGATCTGGTCGCGGTCACCACCAGCGCCCAGGTTGGAGGTCAGAATCACCACCGTGTTGCGGAAGTCGACGGTGCGACCCTGACCGTCGGTGAGGCGCCCCTCATCCAGCACTTGGAGAAGCACGTCGAAGACGTCGGGATGGGCCTTCTCTACCTCGTCGAAAAGCACGAGCGAGTACGGGCGACGACGAACAGCCTCAGTGAGCTGGCCGCCAGCGTCGTAGCCGACGTATCCCGGAGGGGCACCGACCAGACGCGCAACCGAGTGCTTCTCGCCATATTCGGACATGTCGATGCGGATCATGGCGGTTTCGTCGTCGAAAAGGAACTCCGAAAGCGACTTGGCCAACTCCGTCTTACCCACACCCGTCGGGCCGAGGAAGAGGAACGAGCCGATCGGACGGTTCGGATCCGCCACGCCCGCACGGGAGCGACGCACCGCGTCCGACACCGCGACGACGGCTTCCTTCTGGCCGACGACACGCTCACCCAGCACAGATTCCATGTTGAGCAGCTTCTCGGTCTCACCCTGCATCATCTTGCCGGCCGGAATGCCCGTCCAGGAAGAGACGACATCGGCGATGATGTCCGGCGTGACTTCCTCCTCCAGCATCGTCTTGTTGCTGGCCTCAGACTCCGCCTTGGCTACCTCCGCCTCCAGTTCGGGGATGCGGCCGTAGCGCAGCTCGGAGACCTTGGCATAGTCGCCGTCGCGCTCCGCAATCTCGGACTCGTTGCGCAGACGCTCGAGCTCCTCCTTCGCGGACTGGACCTTGTTCACCTCAGCCTTCTCGTTTTCCCAACGCGCCTTCATCTCACCGAGGCGTTCGCGCTGATCAGCGAGTTCCTCGCGCAGGTGCTCGAGGCGCTGCTTCGACGCCGCGTCAGACTCCTTCTGCAGCGCGATCTCCTCGATTTCTAGACGTCGAACAATACGCTCCAGCTCATCAATCTCCTGCGGGGAAGAATCGATTTGCATACGGAGGCGGGAGCCGGCTTCGTCGACAAGATCGATTGCCTTATCCGGCAGGAACCGGTTCGTGATGTAGCGGTTGGAAAGCTCCGCCGCCGACACCAGCGCCGAGTCCTGGATGCGCACACCGTGGTGCACCTCGTAGCGCTCCTTCAGGCCACGCAGAATACCGATCGTGTCCTCGACCGTCGGCTCCCCAACGTAAACCTGCTGGAAGCGACGCTCCAGGGCGGCGTCCTTCTCGATGTACTGACGGTACTCATCCAACGTCGTCGCACCGACCAGACGCAGCTCACCGCGAGCCAGCAACGGCTTAATCATGTTGCCGGCATCCATCGCGGAATCACCGGTGGCGCCGGCGCCGACGATGGTGTGCAGCTCGTCGATAAACGTAATGATCTGGCCGTTCGACTCCTTAATCTCATCGAGCACAGCCTTCAGACGCTCCTCGAACTCGCCGCGGTACTTCGCACCCGCGACCATCGAGCCAAGATCCAACGAAATCAGGGTCTTGCCCTTCAGGCTCTCCGGGACGTCGCCCGCCACAATGCGGCGCGCAAGCCCCTCAACGATCGCAGTCTTACCGACGCCCGGCTCACCGATCAGCACCGGATTGTTCTTCGTACGACGGGAAAGCACCTGAACCACACGGCGGATCTCCGAATCACGGCCGATCACCGGGTCAATCTTGCCCTCACGCGCACGAGCAGTCAGGTCCGTCGAGTACTTCTGCAGCGCCTGGAACTGATCCTCCGGATTCTCCGAGGTGACCTTCTTGCCACCGCGAACCGACGGGAACGCCTCCTTGAGCGCCTCAAACGTTGCGCCACGCTTCTGCAGCAACTCCGCTGCATCGTCCTTCCCCTTCGCAATGGCGGCGAGGAGAACATCGGCGGAAACGTATTCGTCGCCAAGTTCACCTGCAAGATCCTGCGCAACACTCAGCGCCGTCTGCAGATCCCTATTAATCCCCGGGTTGGCCATGCCCTGGCCCTCCGCGCTCGGGTAACCACTAATCAGCTCGCCAGCCTCGCGCGCCACCGTCTCCGGATCCACACCCGTAGCCTTGAGCACCGGGGCAGCAATGCCGCCATCCTGCTTCAGCAACGCCTCAAGCACATGAGCCGGGCGCATATCCGGGTTCCCCGCAGCCGACGCACGCATCTGCGCCTGCTGCAAAGCCTCCTGCGTTTTCTGTGTGTACTTCGATGCCATATCGCATCATCCTTTCGTGCCTAAATTTTGTTTCGCACTATGTGTAACGCACGAGAAGTTGAGTCTGTTCCTGTCAACGCGAAAAAAGTTGCGCGGGGGTGGCTCAAGGTGGGTTTGGTGGGGTGTTTGGCGGGACTTTCCCGGGCAGTTCGTGCTGGTCGTCTAGTTGCGCTTCAATGCGAGCTAGACGATCAGCTTTCGGCAGGGAGGCCAGCTCCCCTGAAAGGCCGAAGTACACAGTTTCCCGACCGGCAAATAAATACTGTGCAAGCCAACATGCACAAGTAGCATTACGGCCATTACGCCACCCTGAGACCGGCAACGAGATCCGAATCATTGTCAACAAGTCGAACGGAAACGTGATTACTGTTACGAAAGTCAAGAAATGAATTTTGATTATGACCCAGAAGCTGACGCAGCCTATCTAGCCATAGCAAGGTCAGACATCCTTCCGGAAAAACAGATATCAGCAATAACTACAGAAGGAATGGAAGGGGAGATAGAGATAGACATTGACAAAAATGGCAAAGTTATTGGTATCGAGTTTGTCAATGCTTCCTCGATCCTCCCCCTAGATTTCCTTAAAAATCAAACTGGATCTAATAGCCCGAACTAAAGGGGCGTGTCACGGGTGAACTAGCCCCCGAAAGTTGGACTGGTTTAATTCTCGGTGGTTAGGGCTTCAAGGGTCTGATTCCGACACTGCATTGGGGTTAGTCCCTTGAGTCGTTGTTGGATGCGTTCGGTGTTGTACCACCCGATGCACTCATCGATCGCCTGGTTGAACTCAGCGCCGTCTGCAGATCCCTGTTAATGCCCGGGTTCGCTATGCCCTAGACGATCAGAGGCAGGGAGGCCAGCTGTCAGACGCGGGTTTTTGGTACCGGTGTTTCGGGAACCCGGTACTGCCGTGTTCCGGGTATTTGGTACCGGGCCGGGCCGAAGGAGTCGGCCCGGCTGTTTGCTTTATTCGTCCGGCTCTATTGGGGCGGTGGCTTTGCGCATGTCGAAGTCTCCTATGC
>QWCJ01000256.1_pt1 | contig 20917 bp, 14 predicted proteins | sample 1972501 | NCBI WGS metagenome assembly QWCJ01 (sample SAMN09866711, study PRJNA288562) | Human vaginal metagenome isolate term2_vaginal, whole genome shotgun... | isolation source: vagina | host: Homo sapiens | place: USA: California
GAGATCATGAAGATCGGGAGATCGAGGTAGACACCTCGACAAAAAAAGACAAAGGGGGCGAAAAATAGGGCCACGACCCTCCCCAAAAAGACCATATTGAGGTTATATTTATAGGTTACGAAAATTAATTAGTTACCTAATAATCTGCACCCTACGACCTCAATCAACTGATATACCCTTATATACTTTTGTGGTTGCTTGGCAAACTGTCCCGAAGGGGTGACTTTTGTATCAGAAATTAATGGCGCCCACTCCGTCCTAACCCTTCGGAGCGACCCATTATCCTCGATCACATTTTTCGAAACCCTATAATATAAGCAGTCATGAAACCACGTACGCTTATCCTCTCCCTGCTCTTTGCGCTGACGATCCCGATCGGATCCGCAGGAGCACAAGAGGTCCTCAAGTCGCCTAACGGCAACCTCACCCTCACCTTCCACCTCGGGAGCAAGGGTGAGCCGATGTATCGCCTTGACTATGGCGACAAGCCGGTCGTGCGGGACAGCCACTTAGGCTTTTTCCTCAAGGATCACGAGGATGGTGACCTCGTCTCTGCCTTTGAGCAGCAGGGCGAAGCCGTCCGCTCTACCTTTGACGAGACCTGGACGCCGGTCTGGGGCGAGGTGAGCACGATCCGCAACCACTACAATGAGATGCTCATCCGTCTCCGTCAGAGGGAGAATGGTCGCGAGATGGACCTCCGCTTCCGCCTCTTTGATGACGGTATGGGGCTGAGGTACGAGTTTCCCGACCAGGATCGCCTGATCTACTTCACGGTGAAGGAGGAGGCAACGGAGTTTGCCATGGCGGGCGATCACACCGCCTTCTGGATCCCGGGAGACTACGACACACAGGAGTACAACGTCACCGAGTGCCGTCTCAGCGAGATCCGCAGCCGGTACGATGAGGCTCACATCCACAACGCCTCTCAGCAGGACTTCTCCAAGACCGGCGTGCAGACCCCACTGCAGCTCAAGGCTGACAACGGACTCTACATCAATATCCACGAGGCAGCGCTGATTGACTTCCCGGCACTCAACCTGGAGCTGGACGACAAGGCCATGATCTTCCGTGCACACCTCACACCGGATGCGCAGGGAAACAAGGGGCACGTGCAGACTGCATTCAATACCCCTTGGCGTACCATCATCGTCAGTAACGATGCACGGGACATCCTTGCGAGCAAGCTGATCTACAACCTCAATGAGCCGTGCAAGATCGAGGACACCTCCTGGATCAAGCCGATGAAGTACATGGGCGTCTGGTGGGAGATGATCACCGGCAAGAGCACATGGGCCTACACCGACGACCTCCACAGCGTCCACCTCGACCGGACCGACTACTCCAAGGTGAAGCCCAACGGTCGTCACGGAGCCACAACCGCCAACGTGAAGCGCTTCATCGACTTTGCCTCCGCCCACGGAATGGACGGACTGCTTGTCGAGGGGTGGAACGTTGGCTGGGAGGACTGGTTTGGTCACCAGAAGGACTACGTCTTTGACTTCGTCACCCCCTACCCCGACTTTGACATCGAGGAGATCCACCGTTACGCCAAGGAGAAGGGGATCAAGATGCTGATGCACCACGAGACCTCCAGCTCAATCCGCAACTACGAGCGTCACCTGGATGCTGCCTTTGACATGATGAAGAAGTACGACTACCCGGGCGTCAAGACCGGCTACGTCGGTGACATCGTCCCCTACGGGGAGTACCACTATGGTCAGTGGCTGGTCAATCACTACCTCTATGTGGTGAAGAAGGCTGCCGAGCGGCAGATCATGATCAATGCTCACGAGTCGGTCCACATGACCGGACTGAGCCGCACCTACCCCAACCTTCTCTCTCAGGAGTCGGCCAAGGGGCAGGAGTTCCAGACCGGTGGCAATCCCGCCAACCACCTTACCCTACTTCCCTTTACCCGCCTCATCGGTGGTCCGATGGACTACACTCCCGGAATCCTGATGATGGACCTCAGCCGACTCAATCCGGACAACCACAACGTCGTCCGCACTACCGTCTGCAATCAGCTCGGCAGCTACCTGACGATGTACACGCCACTCCAGATGGCGGCCGACCTGCCCGAGCACTACGAGGAGCGGATGGATGCCTTTGAGTTTATCGAGAGGGTGCCGGTGGACTGGAGCGACAGCAAGTACCTCGAGGCGGAGCCGGGGCGCTACGTCACCGTAGCACGCAAGGACAAGGCGAGCGAGGACTGGTACATCGGCAGCGTCAGCGGTGTAGACCGCACGACGAAGATCAGCCTCGACTTCCTCACCCCGGGTAAGAAGTATCTCGCCAAGGTGTGGCAGGACGGCAAGAAGGCTCACTACCTGACCAACCAGTACGACTATACCATCACGGAGAAGAAAGTGACCTCCAAGAGCACCCTCACCCTGCACGAGGTGGAGGGCGGTGGCTTCGCCGTGATCCTCTCTGAGATCAAGTAAATCCCTTAATCCCATATCTTAGTATGAATAAGAATAGCAGTATACTCAAGCAGGCTCTGCGACTACTCGCCCTACTGGTGGTGGTCAGCGGGAGTGCGCTCTCTGCTCTCGCCCAGTCGGTTCGCGCCCATGGCGTGGTGGTCGACGTGGAGGGCTCTCCCCTACCCGGTGTCACCGTGCGGGTGACTGACAAGACAGGGCAAGGGACGATCACCGATATGGACGGCAACTTCTCCATCCAGGTCGAGAAGTCTGATCGCCTCACCTTCACCTACGTCGGCTTCGTCGATCAGACGATTGCCGTAGCAGACCAGACCTTCCCCCTTCGCCTTGTCCTCCACGAGGACTCCGAGCTCCTTGACGAGGTGGTGGTGATCGGCTATGGATCGGTGCAGAAGAAGGACCTTACCGGGTCCATCACCACGATCTCCAGCAAGGACTTCCAGAAGGGGGCTATCGCCACTCCGGACCAACTCATCACCGGTAAGATCGCCGGCGTGCAGATCGTCCCAGGCGGTGGCGCTCCCGGCTCAGGTGCTATGATCCGTATCCGTGGCGGTGCCTCGCTCAATGCCTCCAATAACCCCCTCATCGTGATTGACGGGGTGCCGATGGAGGGTAGTACGTTGCCCGGTGCACCTAGTCCGCTTAGCTCCATCAACCCTGCAGACATCGAGTCGATGAATGTCCTCAAGGACGCGTCCGCCACTGCTATCTACGGCTCTCGTGCCTCCAATGGTGTGATCATCATCACCACCAAGAAGGGTAGCCTCGGTCAGCCGATACGCGTGCAGGCCTCTACTCGCTTCTCCGTCTCCACCCCGCGTAAGTATGTTGACGTCTATACTGGCGACGAGATCCGCGCAATCGTGAAGAAGAGTGGCGAGCAAAAGTATATCGACATGCTGGGCAAGGAAAATACCGACTGGCAAAAGGCAATCTACCAGACCGCCCTCGGTACGGACAACAACGTCAGCATCAGCGGGGCAACCTCTTGGCTCCCCTACCGTGTCTCTGTGGGCTACTACGATGAGAAGGGTATCCTCAAGACCGACCACATGCAGCGCGTCACCGGAGACTTGAGCCTGACCCCTCACTTCCTGAACGATGACCTCACGGTGACCCTAAACGTGAAAGGCTCCTATACCCGCAATCGATACGCCGACAAGGGTGCCATAGATGGCGCTGTCCGGATGGATCCGACCCAGCCTATCATGTCCAATGAGGCGATCTACAAGCCCTTTGGCGGCTACTGGTTCCTCACCGGCACAAATGATAAGGGTCAGGTGATCCCCCGATCCCTAGCCCCTCGCAACCCCCTTGCCCTCCTGATGGAGAAGGACGACCGAGGCACCAGCGGGCGGATCATTGCCAACTCAATGATCACCTACAAGCTTCCTTTCGTCAAGGGACTGAGCATGAACCTCAACCTTGCCTATGACTACGGAGTGGGGCAGGGACGAACCTATATCCCGGTGAATGCTCCGCTCAATGAGTACACCAACCAAAATGTCGTCGGTAAGGGTGGACTAGACAAAAAGTACCGTCAGGAGAAGACCAATAAGCTCCTCGACTTTTATGTCAACTACAAGCACGAGTCCAAGGCCATCCTGGGCAGCCTCGATCTGATGGCAGGCTACTCCTACCAAGACTGGATGACGAAGGACTACAAGTACTCCGAGAAAACTGCCGGAGGCACGGAGTACAACAAGCCGGTCTTCCCCTACGACCTGCCGCGGAATACCCTCGTATCCTTCTACGGTCGTGTCAACTATTCACTGCTCGATCGCTACCTTTTCACCGCCACCGTGCGTGCCGATGGCTCCTCTCGCTTTGCGCCCAAGTACCGCTGGGGTGTATTCCCCTCACTGGCACTGGCGTGGAAGATCAAGGAAGAGTCCTTCCTCAAGGAAGTTGATGCGATCAGTGACCTCAAGCTCCGCCTAGGCTACGGTCTGACCGGACAGCAAGACGGTATCGCCAACTATAGCTACCAGTCTGTCTATGCTCTCAGTGGCAACGAGAAGAGGTACCTCTTTGGCGACAAGTGGTACAACATGTACAAGCCGGCAGCCTACGATGCTGAGATCAAGTGGGAGCAGACTGCCACCACCAACATCGGTCTTGACTACGGGTTCCTCAAGGGACGCCTCTACGGCTCACTCGACTTGTATGTCAAGCACACCAAGGACCTGCTCAATACGATCCCGGTACCGGCGGGAGCCAACTTCTCCAACAAGCTACTCACCAACATCGGCTCCATGACCAATAAGGGTGCCGAGCTGTCCGTGAACTACATCCCGATCGAGACCAAGGACTGGAACTGGGTGCTCAACTTCAATGCCACCTACAACCAGACCAAGATCACTCAGCTGACTCAGGTCGAGGATCCTACCTATCTAGGTGCTGAGGTGGGCGGTATCAATGGTGCCACCGGTAACAATGCCCAGATCCACTCCGTGGGCTACGAGCCCTATTCCTTCTTTGTCTACAAGCAGGTCTATGATGCGAAAGGAAAGCCTATAGAGGGCGTATTTGCTGACCTCAATGGCGATGGCAAGATCGACAACTACGACAAGTATCACTGTGGCAAGCCGGCACCGGACTTCCTATTTGGCTTCGGCACTTCCCTCAGGTACAAAGGGCTCACCATGTCGACCTCGTTGCGTGCCAATGTCGGCAATAAGATCTACGACAACGTCTCCAGCGACAATGGTGCCCTCACATCGATCAAAGATCCCCTGGGGTGGATCCGCAATGCGACACACGACTACAGCGCATCCGGGTTTGTCAACAACCACTATCTCTCCGACTACTATGTGCGAGATGCATCATTCCTCAAGATGGACAATCTGACCCTGAGCTACGACTTTGGTCGGGTGTTCAACAACACGGTAGGCATCAACCTTGGAGCAACGGTACAAAATGTCTTTACCCTCACTTCGTACAAGGGCATTGACCCCGAGGTGGCAAAGAATGACAACGACCCCGGAAAGGTCTCCACAGGTATAGACTATCAGTTTTACCCCATTCCTCGTACCTACTCCATCAGTCTGGGACTCACCTTTTAAGCCATGCAAAAGATTATGAGAAAAACTACCATACTCGCTTCAGCCCTACTGACCGGGCTTCTCTTTTCGTCCTGCGTCCGTGACCTCAACCGGGTGCCTACCAATGATGTCACCGGCCCCAAAGTCTTCACCACAGAGCTGGGTACTCGACAGGCTTTGGCCAAGGTCTATGGCGCCTGGGCGCATACCGAGGATGACGTCGTGGGCATCGATGACGGATTTACAGGCTTTACCAGAGCGTTTTTCAATCTACAGGAGCTTCCGACGGACGAGGTCAAGTGTGCCTGGAACGATGAAGCAGTAAAGGGATTGAGTGACTGTACCTGGGATGCCAATACCGGATTTGTCGCCGGAGCCTACTATCGCTCCATCATTCAGATCAAGTACGCCAATGAGTTTTTGTCCAATGTGGACAAATCCCCCATCAAGTCTGAGGAAAAGGAGCAGATGAAGGCGGAGGCTCGCTTCATCCGTGCCTATCAGTACTGGGTGCTGATGGACCTCTTTGGGGATGTCCCCTTCGTCACAGAGAAGACACCGACCGGCAAGACGGCGCCCGACAAGATTGCCCGCAAGGAGCTCTACGACTTCATTGTCTCGGAGCTAAAGGCCATAGAGCCACTCCTCAAGCCCGCACGCCAGCAGGTGTACGGTCGTGCCGACCAAGCCGCAGCACAGGCACTCCTCGCTCGTGTTTACCTCAATGCTGAGGTCTACACCGGCACCAAACACTATGCCGAGGCGGCAGAGTATGCTGAGAAAGTCATTGCCGCAGGATACAAACTGCATGGGAAATACAGAGAGCTTTTTGGAGCGGACAACCACAAGTACACCGATGAGATCATCCTCTCTGTCGTGAATGATGGGCAAAACGCTCAGAGCTACGGCTCTGCCACCTTCCTCGTCGGTGCCTCCTACAACGGTACGATGTGTGATTTGCTGAAGGAGAAAGGTCTCCTCCCCATTCTCGGTACCAATAGCAAGTGGGGTGGCAATCGCGCCACACCGACCTTTGCCAAGCTCTTCGGCACGGCTGATAGTCGCAATCTGCTCCTCAAGTCGACCGACACCATCGAGAAGCTCTCCGACTTTGACCAAGGTGTCTATGTCTATAAGTACACCAACGTGACCAGCGACGGCAAGCCCGGCGGTCATGCCGACTTCTGCGAACTGGACTTCCCCCTCTTCCGCCTCGCCGAGATGTACCTCATCTATGCTGAGTGTGCCGCTAGAGGAGAGGCCGACAAGGGCAAGGGGCTAAACTACCTCAACCTAGTCCGCACCCGGGCAGGTGTCACACCGGAAAACAACCTCGTCCTCGCCAAGATCATCGACGAGCGTGGGCGCGAGCTCTACTGGGAGGGACACCGTCGTACCGACCTGATTCGCTTCGGACTCTTCACCTCCGGTACCTACCTATGGGAGTGGAAGGGTGGAAAGCCCGGCGGAGCAGCACTGACTGCCGACAGAGTACTCTACCCCATCCCTGCCGCAGATGCACTTGCCAATCCTAATCTTCGTCCCAAAAGCAAATAACTCAGACTATGAATAAAATACACTACCTGGCATCCGCCACTCTCGTCGCTCTCATACTATCGCTTGCGACAGGATGCAGTAGCAAAGATCCCATGGAGAGTTTTGATGCTGTCCTCTCCACCAAGGTACCTGCCACGCTGGACAAGCCCGCCTCCACGGCAGTGACGATCATGCCCGAGAGCACCGGCACACTCGACCTAAGCTGGAGCGCCGCCAAGTATGGTGACAAGATCCCAGCTACCTACACCCTCGTCATCTCTCGCGGAGGAAGTGAGAAGCGGATTGAGTTTCCGGTAGCCACCGGGGCACGTCAGGTCTCCCTCCCACTCCAGGAGCTCAATAAGCGACTCGTCACCGAGCTGGAAATGGAGGGCGACAAACCCGGCAAGGTCGCTGTCACCGTGGAGGCGCTTCCTCTGGCCGACAAAGGCAACCCCGCTGCGCTCAAGAGCTACAAGACCTCTTCGGCACCGCTGGAGCTGACCGTCACCCCCTACTTTGCCACTGTTCGCCCTGACCTCTACTTCCTCGTGGGGAACCTCAGCGGCAGAGAAGGCGAACCGGGCTGGAAGAATGACAATACCGATCACCTCTTCTTTGCCGACGACAACAACGCCCTGGCCTACCACTACTACGGCTACCTCAAGGCAGATGCCGCCTTCAAGATCTTCCCAGAGGCCAGCATAGGTAGCTGGGATAACATCCTCGGGATGAAGGAGGGCAAGCTCGATATGGACGGAGACAATATTGCGCTCCCCGCCGGCTCTCCTGCAGGATACTACCGGATCACCCTGACCGTCAATAGGGGTAAGCTTGATCCCGCTCAAGCGACCATCAGCTTCGATCCCATTGATGTCACAGACAGGCCGACCTTCGGCAAGATCGGTATCATCGGTACCGCAGGCATTGACTGGGATCACGACCTCTTCCTCGAGCAGTCCAAGACCGAGCCACACCTCTGGATCGGCAGAGGGATCGTGCTGAAGGAGGGCGACTTTAAGCTCCGCGCCAATGCTGCCTGGAGCACCAACTGGGGTGGTCAGGAGAAGGATCAATTCCCCACAGACTTCGGCATCGTCGAAGGGGGAGAGAATTGGAAGGTGACCGCCAAGGAGGCAGGCACCTACGATGTCTACTTCAACGACCTCACCGGCAACTACTTCTTCAATAAGCTCGATAAGTAATCTCCACACAGCAAGAAAGATTTTGATAGGTTTGCTCCCACCGGTGACATGTTCTTCGGTGGGAGCTTTTTTTCATACACTTCCCACGCAGGGATCATGCCTATGGGTAAGCAGAAATTGGTATCTTTACGGAAACATAAAAAACCAATAACTACCACTGAACTATCATGAGCGATAAAGTCATCGATCAGCAACCGAAGGAGGTCTTTCACTACTTCGACCAAATCACCCGTATCCCCCGCCCCTCCAAGAAGGAGGAGAAGATGATCGCCTACCTGCAGGACTTTGCCAAGGAGCATGGGCTGGCGTGCGAGGTAGATCATGCGGGCAACGTCCTGATACGTAAGGGCGCCACTCCGGGCCATGAGGACCGGAAGAGCATCGCCCTCCAGTGCCATATGGATATGGTGTGCGAGAAGGATAAGGATGTGGACTTCAACTTCGAGACCGACGCCATCCAGACCTATGTAGAGGATGGCTGGGTACACGCTCGCGGCACGACGCTGGGTGCTGACGACGGGATCGGTGATGCGGTCTGCCTCGCGATCCTCGCCTCCGACTCGATCGAGCATGGTCCAATCGAGTGCCTCTTCACCCGCGATGAGGAAACCGGACTTACGGGAGCCATGGAGATGGCACCCGACTTCATCGAGAGCAAGATCCTGATCAATCTCGACAGCGAGGAGGAGGGCGAGATCTGCATCGGCTGCTCCGGAGGTAAGGACACGGTAGCCGAGCTGGAGTATGAGCGTGCCTACGCCTACCCGGAGCTGCACTACGCCCGGATAGAGGTTCGCGGTCTCCACGGTGGACACTCAGGGAGCGAGATCGATAAGGGGTATGCCAATGCGGTGAAGCTGCTGGCCCGACTTCTCTTCCGTCTCGGCAACGAGGTGGAGTATGTCCTCGCCTCCATCGAGGGGGGCAACCTTGATAATGCCATTCCCCGCGAGGCACATGCCGTCATCGGTGTGGCACCTGAGGATCGGGATGCTCTGGCCGCTTTTGTCAACGTCTTCCGCTCCCACCTGCAGGACGAATATAAGGTGATGGAGCCGGGGCTGAAGGTCGAGCTGGATACGGTGGAGACGCCGGACTACTGCATTGACACCGACACGGCTAATGACCTGATCTTTGCTCTCGTCGCCTGCCCTCACGGCGTGATCGAGATGAGTCGCGAGATCGATGGGCTGGTACAGACATCGACCAATCTCGCCTCCGTGAAGATGCGGAATGAGGACGAGGAGGACGCTCTGATGGTAGTCACCAGCCAGCGAAGCTCGATCGACTCTCAGATTGACATGGTGGGCGATATGGTGCGTGCCACTTTTGAGGCCATCGGAGCAGGTGTCTACGAGCACAGTCCCTACCCCGGCTGGGAGCCAAATACCGACTCCCAGATCCTCAAGATTGCCTGCGAGAGCTACCGAGCCCTCTACGACACGGATCCCAAGGTGTACGCCATCCACGCCGGATTGGAGTGCGGTCTCTTCCGCCAAAAACGGCCGGAGCTTGATATGATCTCCGTGGGACCGACGATGCTCTATGTCCACTCACCGGCCGAGCGTCTGGAGGTGGCATCTGTAGGGAAGTTTTGGGACTACATCCTCGACATCCTTAAGCGCGCCCCCAAGGCAGGCAAGTAAGCCGGTGATGCCATGTCACGGCGTCTCGCACTCCTCCTTCTCACCCTCATTGCCACACTGACCAGTATGGGACAGGAGAGTGAGCAGGTGATCCGGCGGAGGGTGGTCTCGTATAATGTGGAGAACCTCTTCGACACTATCGATGACCCCGAGACAGACGATCGGGACTTCCTCCCCGGTGGAGCATACCACTGGACAAAAGGGCGGTACCAGAGTAAGGTGGAGAGTATCTCCCGCACCCTCTCTCGAATAGGGGAGTGGGACTACCCTGCTCTCATCGGTCTCGTCGAGATCGAGAACGTCCAGGTGATACGCGACCTGACCGATGCCAAGCCTCTCCGGCAGATGGACTACAGGATGTCTGTCAGCCGTGGGTCGGATCCGAGAGGGATCGACGTGGCGCTCCTGTGGGACCCTAAGGTCTTTCGCCGCGTAGACGCCCACGAGATCCCTCACTACGGGGATCTGCTCAGCTACCCCCTCCGGCGCGACCCGAGGACAAAGCGCGAGCGCTCCGGTAGCGGGCGCAATACGCTCTGGGTGACGCTTGAGCAGAGGCATAGCGGGGCGCTCCTTGACGTATTCGTCGTCCACCTGCCGAGCCGGAGAGGTGGGGTGCGCTCCACCTCTCCGGACAGAGAGCGAGTCTGTGCCAAGCTCTACCGAGTGATACAAGACCTCTTTGACAAGCGGCCGGATGCCAGAGTACTGATCATGGGTGACTTCAACGACGCCCCGCACAATACCGCTCTCACCATGGGGCTCCAAGCGATCCCTCCCGGAGACGAGCCGTCAGAGATCCGACCGCACCAGCTCTACAACCTCGCCTCCCCTAAAGAGGAGGAGGGGAAGGGGTCACACTACTTCGCAAAACAGTATTGGCTACCGGACCAGATCATCGTCTCCGGAACGCTCCTTGACGAGGCAGGCGCCATCAGGGTGAGAGGTCAGTCGATGGAGATCTATGCACCGGACTACCTCCAGGATCAACGTCACCGACCGAGACGAAGCTTCCAGGGGACACACTATACCGGTGGATTCAGCGACCACTACCCGGTCTATGTCGACCTGGTCATCGATCAGACGGAGAAGGACAGTGAAAAATAGGATTTTTAATCAACTGATGATAAGCCTAGTAGATACATCGCGGTCAAATTAGCTCTCACAGCACCTTGTCTTTCTGCAAAATTATTGTACCTTTGCAGAGCAATCCACAAGAGAGCCCCCTACCAACAGGGGAAATAAAGTATGACTCGGTAGCTCAGTTGGTAGAGCAATTGACTCTTAATCAATGGGTCGAGGGTTCGAGCCCCTCCCGGGTCACTTCTCCAGCCGAGGTGCTGCCTACTCCACTCGTGGAGAGACAGCATCTCGTTTTTTATTTATACTACCAATTAAGCCCCTTATACCACTATGTCGATAGAGCAGCTGATCTTTTACACCTCACTCCTGGCGATCATAGGCTTAGTACTGAGCAAGGCCGGCTTTAGGTTTGGCATCCCCTCCCTACTCCTATTCTTAGGCGTGGGGATGTTTGCCGGCTATGCGGGCTATCTTGAGTTTAACTCCGCCTCTGAGGCACAGACCATCGGTATCATTGCCCTGACAATGATCCTCTTTACGGGCGGTATGGACACCGACTACAAGGAGATCAAGCCGGTGATGGTCCGGGGAACGCTTCTTGCGACTGTGGGTGTACTGCTGACGATGCTGGTGACGGGGACTTTCATCTACTTCCTCTTTCGTCAGCCCTGGATGCCGGGTGAGGTGCAGTCGCTCTCCTTCCCCATGGCGCTGCTCTGTGCGGCGGTGATGTCCTCGACCGACTCGGCATCTGTCTTCTCGATCCTTCGGTCCAAGGAGATGCACCTCAAGCACAATGTCAAGCCGCTGCTGGAATTTGAGTCCGGGAGTAACGATCCGATGGCCTATATGCTGACACTGATCCTGCTGCAGATGATCCATACGGGCGACTCCTCGATCGGCAATGCCCTCTGGATGTTTGTCCTTCAATTCAGCATCGGCGGGGTACTGGGCTACGGATTAGGCAAGGGAGCGGTCTGGTTTGTTAATAAAGTGAAGCTCTCTTCGCCGGCACTCCACTCGCTCCTCCTGCTCTTCGTCGCCTTTGTCATCTACTCAGCGACGGCGGGGCTGGGAGGAAACGGCTACCTCGCAGTCTATATATCGGGATTAGTGGTAGGCAACTCGGAGGTGCTGTATAAGAAGAGCACGATGCGCCTCTTCGATGGCTTCCAGTGGCTCTGCCAGCTGGTGATGTTCCTCGCACTCGGGCTACTGGTCAATGTCGACGAGCTGGCGGGCGTAGCTCTCCCGGCAATCATCATCGGCCTCTTCCTGATGCTGGTGGGTCGCCCCCTCTCCGTAGCACTGACGCTCCTCCCCTTTATCAAGAAAATGCCGCTCAATGCGATGCTCTACACCTGCTGGGTGGGGCTGCGCGGGGCGGTGCCGATCATCTTTGCCACCTATCCCCTCGTAGAGGGACTGCCTGAGGCTCGTATGATCTTCAACGTCGTCTTCTTCATCACCCTCATTTCGCTGACACTGCAGGGCGGCAGTGTGACGATTGTAGCGAAGTGGCTCGGGCTGGTCGACGAAGAGGTGAGGACGCCGGTCTTCAGGGACGTGGATCTGCCGGAAAACTTCACCAGCACGCTCTCTGAGATGACCGTCAGCCCGGCGATGATTGAGAGGAGCAACCTGCTGAAGGATATGAGCATCCCCAATCACACCCTCGCCATCCTCGTGAAGCGGGGCGAGAGCTACTTCATCCCCAAGGGGGAGACTCCCCTCGAAGTAGGTGACCACGTCCTGATCCTGAGCGATGACGAGACCGCACTCGTAGAGGCGTACGAGCAGCTCGGGATACACCACTACCACCTCGATGTGTAAGTGGATTTTTGCCATTAGGAGAAAATTGTCTATCATTGCACCCGCCTAATAATTAGGCAGAAAACGAAGTAGAAACCATCAATCAGAAGTAATATATGTACTGGACTTTAGAGTTGGCTTCCAAGCTGGACGATGCACCATGGCCTGCCACCAAGGATGAGCTGATAGACTATGCTCAGCGTACCTGCGCTCCCATGGCAGTGATCGAGAACCTGCAGGAGATCGAGGACGACGGTGAGAGCTACGAGTCCATCGAGGACATCTGGCCCGACTATCCGAGCAAGGAGGACTTCTTCTTCAACGAAGAGGAGTACTGATCCTTAAAAGAAGCACCCACTATGTCTGCAGAGACCGAGCCAGCTCCTGAGATCACCATATCCCGAGGGATACCGGAGATGGTACCCATGATCGCTAAGTGCGCCATGGCAGCCATCGATCGGTACAACTTCGTGGACGAGATGGACGAAGAGCAGACTACTCTCTACGAGTGGTTGCTGGACATCTGCGGTCGGACGGACACCCTCTACTCCTATCGCAATACCCTTGTGGCTAAGGTCGATGATGAGGTAGTGGGCTGTCTCATCTCCTACCCGGGTGATGACTACGAGGCTAAGCGAGCCTTCACCTTTGCCGCTCTGGATGCGGCGGGACCAAGTGACACAGAGACCGGCCCGGGAGAGTACTACCTCGATACCCTGGCCCTCCTCCCTGCCGCCCGCGGGCACCGCATAGGACTGAGGCTCATGGAGAGTAGTGTTGCCTACGGACTTGAGGAGCTGGGGTACAGCGTTGTCTCGCTGCTGGTCGATGTAGATAAGCCTCGCTTAGAGGCATACTACGCCAGCCTTGGCTTCCGCCGTGATAGGACAATGAAATTTATGGGACACGACTACTATCGGATGATCCTGACTGGTCGTGAGGGCTAAGCCCACATAAGAAATCAAAAAAAGAGACCGCACCATCGCACTGACGATGATGCGGTCTCTTTTATATGCAAAACTTACCTCTCAGTCCACCTTGGCACTGCTCTTCAGGATCACGTCGTGCGCCCCACCCTCCGTGATTGAGGTCTGAGAGACGACCGTGACCTTAGAGTGCTTGCGGAGATGCTCCAGGGTGGTCGACCCACAGCTGCACATCGTTGCCTTGATCTTATTGATCGTAGACTCAAGGCTGTCCTTCATCTCTCCGGCGTAGGGGACGTAGCTGTCGACCCCCTCCTCAAACTTCATCTGCCCCAGCACCGGCGCCTTGTCCCCATCGTCGTACCGCTGCCAGTTCTTGGCACGATTGGAGCCCTCACCCCAATACTCCTTGACGTAATTGCCATTGATCTTAAGGAGACGACCGGGACTCTCATCGAAGCGAGCGAAGTAGCGGCCCATCATCAGGAAGTCAGCCCCCATGGCGAGCGCCAAGACCATATGGTAGTCGTGCACGAGACCACCATCGGAGCAGATCGGAATGTACTCTCCCTTCTCCTCCAGCCACTTGTCTCGAGCCGCAGCCACATCGATGACCGAGGTGGCCTGACCTCGGCCGATACCCTTCTGCTCACGCGTGATGCAGATCGAGCCACCTCCGATACCGACCTTGATGAAGTCAGCACCTGCAGCGGCGAGGTAATTGAAGCCATCCGCATCAACCACATTACCAGCACCGATGGGGAGGTCGGGGTAATTGCTCTTCACCCACTTCAGAGCATCCGCCTGCCACTCCGAGAAGCCGTCAGAGGAATCGAGACAGACAACGTCCACACCCGCCTTCACCAGAGCCGGTACCCGTTCCATATAGTCGCGGGTATTAATGCCGGCACCGACGAGCAGGGTTTTCGTCTCCTTGTCCGAGAGCTCATTGGGATTAGCGTGGTGGCTATCGTAGTCCTTACGGAAGACGAGGGAGCAGAGGTGGTCCGTCTTATTAATGATGGGGAGAGTATTCAGCTTCGCATCCCAGATAACATCGTTAGCCTCCGAGAGGGTGATCCCCTCGTACCCCGTGGTAAGCTTGTCAAATGGGGTCATCATATCCCTCACTTTGGTATCGAAGGGCGTCACCCCGATGCGGTAGTCCCGCGTGGTGAGCATACCGAGGAGCTTACCATTGGGCTTGCCGTCATCGGTCACTGCGATGGTGGAGTGCCCGGTCCGCTTGATCAGGTCAAGCGCATCCTGCAGCGTATGGTCAGGTGTAAGGTTGGAGTCACTCTGGACAAATCCGGCCTTAAACTTCTTCACCCTCCGCACCATCTCCGCCTCATCCTCGATGGGCTGAGAGCCGTAGATGAAGGAGAGTCCCCCATTCTGCGCCAGCGCGATCGCCAGCCTGTCATCTGAGACCGCCTGCATAATCGCCGAGACGAAGGGGATATTGAGGTGAAGTGAGGGCTCCTCGCCCTTCTTATGCTTCACGAGAGGAGTCCGGAGACAGATGTTATCCGGGGTGCAGTCGCGTGTAGTAAGTCCGGGGATAAGGAGATACTCACCGAAGGTATGGGAGATTTCGCTGGTAATAATGGCCATGATAGTCTATGCTATGTATTCTTTGTCGTCCAACGGATGTAGATCCTGCACAAAGGTACCCCTTTTCCATTTATTATCTCACCTCTGGCTCCTGCCGTAGATCCAGCCGTAGAGCGCACCGACGAAGAGGGCACCGCCGACGATGTTGCCGAGGGTGACCGGGAGGAGGTTGTCGAGCAGGAGCTGAGAGAGGCTCACCTCAGCGCCATACATCATGCCGGTGGGTATGTAGTACATATTGGCAATAGAGTGCTCGAAGCCCATCACCACAAAGGCCATCACCGGACACCAGAGCCCCATCATCTTACCGGACATCGTATCCGCTGCCGTCGCCAGCCAGATGGCAAGGCAGACAAACCAATTTGCCCCCACGCCACGCACGAAGGCTTCACCCCAGGAGAGCGAGGCCTTCGTCTCCGCAGTGGTGCGGATAAAGGAGCCAAAAGCCTCGGGCTCCATCAGTCCTGTGAGGTAGACGAGGAAGTAGTCCCAGAAGAGCACCCCGAAGAAGTTGGCACACCAGACCACTCCCCAGTTGAGCAGTACACGCCCCCATGGTACTTTACCCTGCATTGCCGCCGGTACCAAGACGGCACAGTTCCCGGTAAAGAGCTCCGCCCCCGCAATGACGACGAGGATGATGCCGATGGGGAAGAAAAAGCCGCTCAGTAGCTTAGGCAGGATCGGATTGCCTGCCGCAGCAGCTCCGAAGCCACCGCCTGCCAGGGTCGCCAGAGTCCCTCCCATGGCGATGTAGACTCCGGCGAGGAAGCCGAGGAGCACCATATTAATAAGAGAGAGCGAGCTCTTTGCCTCTGCCGTCGCGTAGGTCGAGGCGACGATCTCTGCGGGTGATTTCATTTTCGAGAATGCTATTGTTGGTGATACGTCGGCAAACTTAGCTTTTTCGCCAGAAACCAGAGTGATAGAGGTCGGAAATGGTGGGGCAAAAAAGCCATTGCAAACTCACTGCAAACTAATACCGATATTAGGCATCACTAATACCGATATTAGACAACTCTAATATCGGTATTAGAAGATTCTTTTACCGGTAAAAGAATTGCCTCTCCTCAAGTGGGGGGCACGCCTACAATAATTCCCCCTCGACATGAATGCACAAAAGGACAAATTATCTGTCAAAAAGAACAAATCAGAAAAATAGCAGGTGGGCACAATTAGATATTTTTTACCCTAATCAGTCTTTTCCGTGCAATATAGGGCAATCGTCTGTACCTTTGTAGTGTAGGCACGAGAGTGCTTCTCAGAAAGCTTATCAATAGAAATAGGATTGCAATCCAAAATAAATCAAAAGAAACAAATAGTATGAGCGAAAGCAGTAAGAAGATTTACTCCTTTGGCAACGGCAAGGCCGAGGGTCGCGCAGATATGCGTATGCTCCTCGGTGGTAAGGGAGCTAATCTCGCCGAGATGAACCTCGTAGGCGTACCGGTGCCACCCGGATTTACTATCACGACAGAGGTCTGCAGAGACTATCAGACCGAGGGCGCAGAGAATATCCGCAAGTCCCTCGCGGAGGACGTCAAGGTCAATATCGGTAAGATCGAGGCACTTGTTGGTCGCACCTTTGGTGACCCGGCTAATCCGCTCCTCGTCTCGGTCCGCTCCGGTGCTCCTGCCTCTATGCCGGGTATGATGGACACCATCCTCAACCTTGGTCTCAACGATGAGGCTGTCGAGGGACTTGCCAAGCTGACCAACAACCCCCGCTTCGCTTGGGACTCTTACCGCCGCTTTGTCCAGATGTACGGAGATGTAGTACTGGGACTAAAGCCTGAGAATAAGGACGACATTGACCCCTTTGAGCTGGAGATCCGTGCGGTGAAGAAGGCTAAGGGTGTCACCGAGGATACTGATCTGGAGGTGGAGGACCTGAAGGAGCTGGTGAAGCGCTTTAAGGCCGCTGTGCTGGAGAAGACCGGCAAGCCCTTCCCCCAGGATGTCCACGAGCAGCTGTGGGGTGCCATCTTTGCCGTCTTTAGCTCATGGATGAATGAGCGCGCCGTGCTCTACCGTCGTATGGAGGGCATCCCCGAGGAGTGGGGAACGGCAGTTACCGTCATGGCGATGGTCTACGGCAACATGGGCGACACCAGTGCGACCGGTGTATGCTTCTCACGCGATGCCGCCACAGGTGAAAATGTCTTCAACGGCGAGTACCTGATCAACGCACAGGGCGAGGATGTCGTCGCCGGTATCCGCACCCCAAGCCAGATCACCCTCAAGGGCTCTCGTCAGTTTGCCGAGTACAAGGGGATCAGCGAGGAGGAGCGCAAGTCCGAGCACCCCTCTCTCGAGGAGGCCATGCCTGAGATCTACAAGGAGCTCTTCGAGATCCAGCACAAGCTGGAGCAGCACTACCACGATATGCAGGATATGGAGTTTACCGTCCAAGAGGGTAAGCTCTGGTTCCTCCAGACCCGTAATGGTAAGCGTACCGGTCGGGCGATGGTCAAGATCGCCATGGACCTGCTCCGGGACGGCATGATCGACGAGGAGGCTGCCATCGAGCACATTGAGCCCAATAAGCTGGACGAGCTGCTGCACCCGGTCTTTGACAAGAAGATGGAGAAGAGTGCCACACTGATCGCTCGCGGTCTGCCCGCCTCCCCCGGTGCCGCTACCGGTATCATCTGCTTCTTTGCTGACGATGCTCAGGAGCTCCACCTTAAGGAGGGCCACCGTGTGATCCTGGTCCGCGACGAGACCTCACCGGAGGATCTTGCCGGTATGCAGGTAGCCGACGGCGTCCTCACCGCACGTGGTGGTATGACCAGCCACGCAGCTGTGGTGGCACGTGGTATGGGTAAGTGCTGTATCACCGGTGCAGGAGCACTCAATATTGACTACAAGGCTCGCACCATCACCGTAGGGGATAAGGTCTTCCACGAGGGAGATCACATCTCTATCAACGGCTCCACCGGTCGTATCTACGAGGGAGAGCTCAAGACTGAGGCACCCGAGCTGGACGAGGACTTCCAGATGCTGATGGACCTCTGCTCTAAGCACAGCCGTATGGTCGTGCGTGCCAATGCGGACACCGAGCGCGATGCAAAGGTGGCCCGTAAGTTTGGCGCCGTAGGTATCGGTCTCTGCCGTACGGAGCACATGTTCTTTGACGGGAAGAAGATCAAGGCGATCCGCCACATGATCCTCTCCGAGACTGCCGAGGATCGGTATAAGGCACTCGAGGTGCTGCTCCCGATCCAGAGGGAGGACTTCAAGTCGATCTTCCTCGCCATGGATGGCTATCCGGTGATCGTCCGACTGCTTGACCCGCCGCTGCACGAGTTTGTCCCCCACGATGCCAAAGGTCAGGAGGAGATGGCTCAGGATATGGGCGTGACGGTGAAGTATATCCGTGATCGGGTGCAACAGCTCGCTGAGCACAATCCTATGCTTGGTCACCGCGGCTGCCGTCTCGGCAACACCTACCCCGAGATCACGATGATGCAGACAAGAGCAATCCTCGGTGCAGCCATTGAGCTGAAGAAGGAGGGACACAACCCCATCCCCGAGATCATGGTGCCGCTGGCAGGTATCGTGCAGGAGTTCAATGAGCAGAAGCGCATCATCACCGAGACTGCAGAGGCACTCTTCAAGGAGGAGGGCACTCGCATTGACTTCAAGATCGGTACGATGATCGAGGTGCCCCGTGCAGCTCTGACGGCAGATAAGATCGCTGCCTCAGCAGAGTTCTTCTCATTCGGTACCAACGACCTCACGCAGATGACCTTTGGTTACTCACGTGATGACATTGCGTCCTTCCTCCCCGTTTACCTCGAGAAGAAGATCCTCAATGTGGATCCCTTCCAGGTACTCGACCAGGACGGTGTGGGTCAGCTGATCCGTATCGCTGCCGAGCGTGGTCGCAAGGCCCGTCCCGAGCTGGTGTGCGGCATCTGCGGAGAGCACGGAGGTGAGCCGTCGAGCGTAAAATTCTGCGACTCTGTCGGACTGAATTACGTCAGCTGCTCACCCTACCGCATCCCGATCGCTCGCGTGGCAGCGGCACAGGCTGCTATCGAGCACCGCAAGGACTCCGAGGCTGCGATGCAGGAGTGACTTATTTAGTCTCACTCTGAGATAAGATAAGAGGAGCTGTCCCGGTCATGTGGGGCAGCTCCTCTCTTTTTGCTACATTTGGGATATCAAGTCACGAAGCAAGAAACCGATATGAGAAAACTGACCATCACTCTACTTCCGCTGCTGCTTACAGCACTCTCGGCATCAGCCCAGATCTTTACCCCCTCCGATCCTATAGGCACCCAGGTGATCTATACGATGACCGGGAAGGATGGGAAAAGCTCGACCGAGCAGCTGACTCTCCGCCGTGTCAAGGGCAATAACGTCTGGAGCAGCACACTGGGCGACTCAGCCGAGTTCCCAATATCTGAGATAGTACTGCCTGACGGCGTCTACTACTCCATAGATGAACTGAGGACTTTAGTCCGTCAGAAGATGAGCGGTAAGGCTGCTAAGCTTGCCAAGGTCGAGATCAATTGCCTCAGCGGGGACCGCTTTAGGATGCTCCCCCTGCAGGGTACACCCGATCAGACCTTTCCCGATCAGACACTGGAGGTAAAGGCGAAGGTCAAGTTCCTCGGACTGCTTAATCTCCACCTCACCATGACCGTGGAGGGGGACAAGATCCTCCGGAGAGAGACACGGAAGACGCCTCTCGGCGAAGTCTCCACGATCGTGCGATCGTACACAATGGTGTCCAAGACCGATGCTAAGGTGATGGGCAAGCGTGAGCAAGAGGTGGAGCGAGAGGAGGTCACCCAGTGGATCATACCGGGGAGAGGACTCTATAGGGAGGAGAAGAGGAGGAAGGGTAAAGAGCTGACTGTGAAAGAGCTGACTGACTTTAAGCACCCCTGACCATTAGGCAAAAAAAGAGTGGGCAGCCTCCCGATCAAAAGGGAAGCTGCCCACTCTCTATGTATGTATCTGTAAGGATCAGAAGCGATAGCCCAGGCTGATGCCGCTACGGATGTATGCAGGGACAGCATCCTTCGTTGCCGAGACGAAGTTTCGTCCGGCGCCGGTGTAGATCTCACCGACGAAGCCACTCTTGGAGATCCACTTCCAGCCGATGCCGAGACCGAGACCGGCACCAAAGCCGTTGGCGTCCTTACTATCTATATTGAGCCCTCCGTTTAATCCATTGGATAGGGTATAATTCTTGGTGTACTTGCAACCAAAGAAACCGGCATTCACCTCGATGAAGAAGCCTGCACCGGGGAACTCGTCCTGCCCGCGATGCTTCCAGAAGAACCACCTGGTATAGGGCACGACCGCATACTTGTACGGATAGGAGTCCTCCCACGCAGCACTGGCAGCGACGCCAAGTGACAGATCCTCCAGCAGGATCCGGTCATAGGAGAGCTCAATATTGCCGGCAAGGGCCATGGGAAGATTGATCTTCACCTCATTGAGAGGGCCCTCCGTAAGCACCTTCTGCGCCTTAGCGCTTGAGGAAAATGATGCAGAGAGCAGCAGGGCAGCCGCAGCGAGCATCCACTTTTTTACGTTCATAAGACTATTACTTGACTTTGATATCTATTGGTT
>QWCJ01000283.1_pt1 | contig 20832 bp, 14 predicted proteins | sample 1972501 | NCBI WGS metagenome assembly QWCJ01 (sample SAMN09866711, study PRJNA288562) | Human vaginal metagenome isolate term2_vaginal, whole genome shotgun... | isolation source: vagina | host: Homo sapiens | place: USA: California
AACAGAAACCCCCGCAAAAGACGCCCCTCGGGGCATACTGCCCGACACGGCTAGTGCCACCCCCACGTAGGCCAAGGCCGAAACCCCAATAACCACACCGATAGTCACCGGAACCTTGCCGCTGCGTTTCTTGTCTTGTGCAAAACCGGGGAACATTTCAGTGGCGTTGGTAGTCCGCGCCCCACCCGGCGCTTTTCCTGCCGGTCTAGCGGGCCGGGGAATGGGACGGGGCATGGCAGGACGCGCCCCTTTAGGGGAGGCACCTGGCCTCGCTCCTTTATTCACGTCTGGTTTGCCCATCGAATCCCCCCGCGGTATCCGCTCTTGGTATATCCGCCGAATTACTGCTCGCGGCGGCGGCGCGCCGCATCTTTGTAGCGTGTTTCCGTATCTAAGATTACCTTACGAATCCGCACAGCTTCAGGAGTTACCTCGACACATTCATCATTTCCGGCGAATTCCAGGCTTTCCTCTAAGGTAAAGTTCATCGGCGGGGTCAGACCTTCAAAAGCGTCCTGGGTGGAGGAACGCATATTGGTCTGCTGTTTTTCCTTGGTAACGTTGACAATCATGTCCTCGCCGCGTGGGTTCTCGCCCACGACCTGGCCTTCATAAACCTGCGAGCCGGGCTGGATGATGAAGTTGCCGCGCTCCTGCAGTTTAATCATGGCGTAAGGACTGGCTTTCCCGGCGCGGTCCGCGATGAGCGAGCCGGTCGCGCGCCCTTCGATGTCGCCCTGCCACGGCGCCCACCCGGAACTGACCGAGGAGGCAATCCCGGTGCCGCGCGTCTCGGTCAAAAACCGGGTCCGAAAACCAATCAAACCGCGGCTCGGCACGGTAAATTCCAGACGCACCCAGCCGGTTCCGTGGTTGGTCATCGTTTTCATCTGACCTTTGCGCGCCGCCAGCAGCTGCGTCACCGTTCCCAAGTGTTCCTCCGGGACGTCCACGGTCAGGGCCTCCATCGGCTCCATCAGTTTGCCGTTTTCCGTTTTCGTCACGACCTGCGGTTTTCCGGCGGTCACTTCGTAGCCTTCCCGGCGCATCTGTTCGACCAAGATTGCCAGAGCCAACTCGCCGCGACCCTGTACCTCCCAGGCGTCCGGTCGCCCAATATCCACAATTCGCAAGGACACATTACCCACCAGTTCTCGCTCCAAACGATCCTTGACCTGGCGCGCGGTAACTTTTGCGTCTTTCACCCGCCCAGCAAACGGGGAAGTGTTGATACCAATCGTCATGGAAATCGCCGGTTCGTCCACCAGAATCAGCGGCAGGGGACGAGGGTCGTCCACGTCAACCAGAGACTCCCCGATAGTGATGTCCTCGATGCCGGCCAGGCATCGAGGTTCGTGACGTGCGCCTGCAGGGGCGCCTCCGGATCATAGGTGGGTCCCGGAATATGTTGCAAAATGGCCTCAAACAGGCACTCCAGGTCGCCGTCAGGGACGTTGCCGTTGCCGGGATTTGTCAGGGAGGCCGCCCCGACCTTGGCCGAGGCATAGATAATCGGCAAATCCAGCAGCTGGTCCAGGTCCAAACCGGCCTCACCGAGTTCCCCGCTGGCTTCCAAGTCAGTGGCCAGCGTCAGCAACAGGTCGGTCGCTTCGGAAACGACTTCGTCGATACGGGCGTCGGGGCGGTCGACTTTATTGATGACCAACACGACCGGCAGACGCGCCGCCAACGCCTTGCGCAACACGAAACGAGTCTGGGGCAGGGGACCTTCTGACGCGTCTACCAGCAGCACGACCCCGTCCACCATCGACAGGCCGCGCTCGACCTCTCCGCCGAAATCAGCGTGACCAGGGGTATCGACCACGTTAATGGTGACGCCCTGGGGACATCCGCTATCCACAGCTGCCGGACCGCGATATTTCACCGCCGTGTTTTTAGCCAGGATAGTAATGCCTTTTTCACGCTCCAAGTCGCCCGAATCCATGACCCGTTCCGGGCCGTCAGCCCGCAATCCTTCGGCATGAGCCTGCTTCAACATGGCGTCGACCAGGGTCGTTTTCCCGTGATCGACGTGCGCGACGATGGCGACATTTCGGATATCTTGACGCTGTGCCATAAACCCTTTTCTGTAGTTACCGGTTTTCCAAAAACAACGCCCTATTGTAACGCCGCTTACTCGCCGGTGAACAACGGAATCTTGGCGCCGGGAATCGCGTCAATCAAATCCCTGGTGTAAGCCTCGGTCGGGTGATCAAAGATTTCATCAGTCAAACCGGTTTCCATGACCCGGCCTTCCTGCATCACCACCACGTCATCAGCCATCTGACGCACCACCGCCAAGTCGTGGGTGATGAACAGGTAACTGATGTGTTCCCGGTGCTGAATCTCAGCCAACAGCTGCAAAATTTGTTCCTGCACCAACACGTCCAAGGCGGAAACGGCCTCGTCCAAAACTATAATCTCGGGATGCAACGCCAACGCTCGGGCAATCGCGACGCGCTGACGCTGACCGCCGGACAGCTCTCCGGGGTAGCGGCGCATCGCCGAACGCGGCAGGGCTACCGCGTCCAACAGCTGGGCCACGCGCTCTTCACGAGCCTTCCGGTCGCCTTTCCGATGCACCAGCAGCGGTTCCTCGATACAGCGGTAAACGCTGAACATGGGATTGAGCGAACCGTAGGGGTTTTGGAAAACGACCTGCAGTTTCGCCCGCATATCGAACAGCTCGCGTTTGTTCAAGGTCGACAGGTCGGTGCCTTCGTAATAAACCTTGCCCGAAGTGGGGTCCAACAGGTTCAAAATGATGTTTGCCACGGTGGATTTCCCGGAACCGGATTCGCCCACCAGCGCCAAGGTCGTGCCTTTGCGCAGACCAAAGGACACATCGTCGACTGCCTTGAGCTTCTTGGCTGCGCCTTTTGCCCCGCGCACGTCAAAAATCTTGGTCAGGTTCTCGACCCGAATAATTTCTTCCTTGTATTCCTCCCGGCTGGCTCCGAACGTCAGCAGCTCGTCAGAGACTTCACCGCGCTCTTTGGCCGCTTGGATACGGTGCGAAGCCAGGGACGGCGCGGCGCTGACCAGGCGCTTCGTGTAGGGGTGCTGCGGCTGTTTCAAGATGTCCAGAGCCGGACCCGATTCCACCACGCGCCCCCGATGCATGACGACCAGGTGCGAAGCCCGTTCCGCTGCCAGACCTAAGTCGTGCGTGATAAACAGTACCGAGGTACCGCGCTCATGCGTCTGATTCTGCAGGTGGTCGAGGATACGCCGCTGCACCGTGACGTCCAGGGCGGAAGTCGGTTCATCGGCAATCAACAGCCGCGGATCGGCAGCCAAGCCAATCGCGATGAGGGCACGTTGGCGCATCCCCCCGGAAAATTCGTGGGGGAACTGCTTCGCACGGCGTTTCGCGTCCGGCAGTCCCGCTTCCTCCAGCAGTTCCACCACCCGGTCATTCTCACGACCTTTGGCTTTACCGTTAGCCCGCAGCGCTTCGCGCACCTGGAAACCGATTTTCCACACCGGGTTCAGGTTCGACATAGGGTCTTGCGGTACCATGCCGATATGCGAACCGCGCAGCTCAACGTATTGGCGCCGACCCAAACTGGTGATGTCGTGACCCTGGAACAGAATCTTGCCGCCCACGACCTTGCCCGTACCGGGGAGCAACCCGATGATGGCGGAGGCCGCTGTAGACTTGCCGGACCCGGACTCACCCACAATAGCGATGGTCTGGCCGGGATAGACACAGAAGTTGGCTTTGCGCACGGCGGGAACCATGCCGGTGGAGGACTGGAAAGCGACTTCCAAATCGACGACTTCCAGCAGGGGTACGGTCGAGCCCGCTTTCACGGCGGCGTAAGATGCCGAACGCAGAATCAACTCATCTTTGGTCGCTTCCATCTCGGCGGCGGTAGCCGGCCGGTCAGCACCTTCCAGTTCCTGAGTTAAAACCGGCATCCCCGAGGCTTCGGCAGCGGCCTCGCTGAGGTTCTTTGCACTGTCACTCAACGTTACTTCCTCGCTTTCGGATCGAGGGCATCGCGGACCACGTCACCCATCATGATGAAGCTCAAAACGGTCATGGCCAGCGCGCCAGCCGGATAAAACAAGACTGACGGGTTTTGACGCAGAGCGGACTGGGCGCGGGAAATATCTCCGCCCCAGCTGACCGCATCAGAAGGCAGGCCGACACCCAGGAAGGACAGCGTCGCTTCTGACACAATGAACGTCCCCAGGGCCACGGTGGCGTACACAATCATCGGAGCGGCCGCGTTGGGCACTATGTGGCGCAGGATGATACGAATCTTGCTTTCGCCCAGAGCCTTGGCGGCATTGACGAATTCTTCGTTCTTGGTTTGCATCACGGCTCCGCGAGTAATACGCGCGATTTGAGGCCAGCCAAACACCGCCAACACCAAAACTACCGTAAAGATGGTGCGGTTTTCCCTGAACATCTGCATCACCACGATGGCTGCCAGCAGGAATGGCACCGCGAAAATAATGTCGGTGATGCGGGAGAGGACCGAGTCGAGCCAGCCGCCAAAGAAACCCGCCAAGGTTCCGAACGTGCCGCCAATGAGCACCACCACCACGGTGGTCAAGATTCCCACAATCACGGAGGCGCGCGCCCCGTAAACGGTACGCGCCATAATGTCGCACCCCTGCCGGTCAAACCCAAATGGGTGTCCGGCACTGGGTTGACCGTAAGAGTTCTTTAGCTCGCAAAACTTCGGATCCACGCTGGTGAACAGGCTGGGAAAAGCCGCCAGCATCACAGCGAACAAGATAATGGCAGCCGCCACCCAAAACAGGGGGCGTTTGCGCAGGTACTTCCACGCTTCCCCCCACATGGAGGAAGGAGCACGGTCGTCAGCTACAGCGTCTACCGCCCCCAGACCGGTTTCGTCGATTTCCGAAACGTAGTGGGACTGTCCGGGCAAGTTTTTCGTTTCCACAGTGTTCTCGTTTTCGTTTGCCATATTCCCCCTCCTTTTACTCGTAGCGAATCCGCGGGTCCAGGAGGGCGTACATCAGGTCGACGATGAGGTTCGCCAAGATGTAGACCATCACCAGTACGGTGGTAAAGGAGACGACTGTGGCAGGTTCGCCTTTGATAATGGCTTGGTAAATATTGCCGCCCACCCCGTTGATGGCAAAAATACCCTCGGTCACGATGGCTCCGCCCATCAGCGCTCCCAGGTCAGCGCCCAGGAAGGTCGCGACCGGAATCAGCGAGTTACGCAGGATGTGGACCCGGATAACTCGTCCGGGACGCAACCCCTTGGCGTAAGCTGTACGCACATGGTCCGCCGACACGGTCTCGGACACGGACTGGCGGGTCAAACGCAGCACATACGCGAAGGACACCGCCCCCAACACGATGGCAGGCATCAGCAGCCTTTCGAAGGATGTGTTTGCCCCTACGGTAGTGGGTAGCCACCCGAGCTTCACCCCTATGAGGAACTGCATCACGAAACCAATGACGAAGGTCGGCACGGCAATGACGAACAGCGAAACTACCAAAACCGTGGCGTCAAAAATACCCCCGCGCTTCAGACCCGCAATCGTCCCGAACACAATCCCAAAGATTGCTTCAAACGCCAAAGCCATGAAAGCCAGCTTAATCGTCACGGGGAAAGCCGAAGCCATAACTTCGGTAACTTCGCGGCCTGAGAACGTCAGTCCGAAGTCTAGGGTAAATATGCCTTTCAAATAGAGCAGATATTGAACGATGAATGGCTGATCCAAGTGGTAACGCCGGCGCATGGCGGTAGCGGCGGCCTCGCTCAAACCACGATCGCCGCCCAGGGCTTGAATCGGATCACCTGGCATCAGGAACACCAGCGCGTAGATGAGCAGCGTCGCACCCAACATCACTGGAATAATCTGCAGGAGCCTGCGGCCGAGATATCGTCCCACGGCGCCTCCTTGTCAAAATCGAAATAACCCAATGATTCTACCCCGATTAGGTAGTGAAAACGTAACTGCGACCCAGGAAGGATTGTTTCTTCCTGGGTCGCAGTCGTTCAATTTTCAGGCTTTTATGGCGGTCTTTCGACACGTCAAGTCAAGCTCAAATTATCGCCAAATTACTTGGTGATGTCGAAGTACAGCGGCTTGGAGTGCCAGTCGAACTGGACGCCCTGCACCCCTTCGGCCCAACCACCGTTGACGTTGGAGTACCACAGCGGAATCGCCGGCAAATCCTTCATCAAGATTTCCTGAGCCTGATCGTAAATCTTAAAGGCTTCCTTTTGATCAGAGGTGTTCAGAGCCTGTTTGAGCAGATTGTCGAAATCAGGGTTGGAGTAATCGCCGTCATTGGAAGAACCGCCGGTGCCATAGAGCGGACCGAGGAAGTTGTAAGGCGAGGGGTAGTCCGCCTGCCAACCGGTACGGAAAGCCGTCTTAATGGTACGGTCGGTAACTTCGTTACGAATGGACTTGAAGTCCGAGTAAGGAGCACCCTTGGCTTTAACACCCAGATTGTTCTTAATGGAGTTCATCGTCGCGTCAACCCATGCCTGGTGGCCGCCATCAGTGTTATAAGCTAGCTCAATATCGCCGGTCCACGGCTGAATCGCGTCAGCCTGCTTCCACAGTTCCTTAGCCTTTTTTGGGTTGTACTTCAGGACTTCGTTGCCCTTCAACGAATCGTTGTGACCGGGGATAACCGGGGCAATGAAGTCGGTGGCGGGGGTACGGGTACCCTGGAAGATGGTCTTGCAAATCTGTTTACGGTTAATCACCATCGAAAGAGCCTGCAAGCGCAAGGCTCCGGCCTCGCCCTGGAAACGAGCGTCAGACTTCGGGAAAGTGAAGGACTGGAAGATAGCGGAAGGCTCGTTGACCGAGCGGTCGCCCAGATCTTTCTGGTAGGTTCCGAACGCAGAATCCGGAATGGCATCCAACACGTCCAAATTACCGGCCAGCAAGTCGTTGTAAGCCGCGTCCTGGGTGGAGTAGAACTTGAAGGTCACCCCGCCGTTCTTCGGCTTACGATCGCCCTTGTAATCCGGGTTCGGAATCAGTTCAATCTGTTCGTTGTGCTTCCAAGAGTCCTTTTTAACCATGTAGGGGCCGTTGCTGATGGGGTTTGCACCGTAGGCCTTAACCTTGGCTCGGTCTCCGAGGCCAGCCTCCGGCAACGGGTAGAACGCTGAGTAGCCTAAACGCAGCGGGAAGTCAGATTCCGGCTGGCTCAAAGCCACTGTGAACGTGGTGTCGTCCACTACCTTCAAGCCGGCCATATCCAAATTGCCAGCACCGTTCGGATCCGCCTCGATGGCGTCTTTCGCAACCTTCAGGGATTCGTCGTAGCCCTGGATGGACTCAAAGAAGCTGGCGTTGAGCATGCTTTGCTTTACAGACTGGTTCCAGGCGTCCACGAAAGACTTGGAAGTCACCGGAGTGCCATCCGAGAACTTGGTATCGCCCTTGATTTTAATGGTCCAGTTCTGGTTGTCGTCAGACTTGATAGATTCAGCAACTTCCATCTGAGGGTTGCCTTTGACATCGTAGTATTCCAGACCGGCGAAAATGTGATCCAGAATCAAACCGCCGCCAGTTTCATTAGTGTCAGCCGGAACCAGCGGGCGTTGAGGCTCGGAATTATTACCAACGATTACCGCGTTGGGATCAGTTTTGCCACCAGCGCTGCCGCCGTCCGAGCCAGAGCTGCAAGCAGTCATCGTCAATGCCAGGGCTGCCGCAGCAGCGATGGCAGTTAGTTGCTTCTTCACGAGGTTAGCCTCCAAAGATTTCCTCAGCTTGGCGCCATCAGCGCCATCGCTGAACTTTCGGGTAATACCACTTTTGTGGCACGTGGCTAGTTTACAGGCAAAACCTAAATATAACTAAAAACATACCCATCATTTACCTTTCCTAATTCCAGATGCGTGGATTATAGGGGGAGAATAGCCGGGTAGCTGCCATTATTGGCAGCTACCCGGCTATTCTCCCCTTTTAGGCACAACCGAGCGAGTATCCCCTGATTTTCGCCGGCGTTTGCGCGGTGCTGCTTGGCTAGGCGCGGGGCCGCTGCTTGGAGGTGTCCTTAGACTTCTGCCAGTGCCTTATCCAGTAAATCGCGCACCGCAGCACTCTGGGTCAGGTGGTGCTCACTCATATATTTACTAAGTTTTGCATCACGTTCCTGGTCGATACGCACCCGCAACACCTTGACAGCCGGGCTATCTCCCACGCTTAGAGGACGACCACGCATCCGCTTTTCACCCGCGTCAAGCTGCGCCATACTGTAACCACGTTCAGCCTCAGCTACGTCACGCTCCAGCATTTCCGCTTCCTCAGGGGAAAGCTCGTCAAATTTCCTTACCTGTATGTCACTCATCTCGTCCTCCTTCCATCAGTTTTTGATAGCTCTTGCGCATGGGCATTGAATGAATCAAAGCTTCGCCGAAAAGCTCTGTCTCAGCAGTCACAACTTCCAAGGCTTGCCCACTGAAAGAAAAGCCCAGGTACAACACTTTCCTCGGGTCTTCCCTCATCAGGAAGCTTCGTAAAGGGTGCTGCACCACATAGAGCGAATCTGCCGGGTCAACCCCATGCTTAAGAGCTGATTCGAACACTTCCACACAATTATTGTGCCACATAAATGTCGTCACCGGCAAGGGTCTCGCCCCACCGACCTTGTGCAAATGAAAATGATGCCCGGCACAAACCGGACATCACCACCAGCGGAGGATGGGGGATTCGAACCCCCGAGGGCTTGCACCCAACACGCTTTCCAAGCGTGCGCCATAGGCCACTAGGCGAATCCTCCAGGTATTTGGTTATTGCGCAAAAAGCAGCGCCTACCATTCTACATATTTCCCCGCTGGGCGAAAAATTTAGCGGCCGGGATTTTGCTTTAGGCGATACTCCGCAGACAGCCCGCGTATGCTCGGATAGAATCAAGCCGTCGGGTCAATCCGGATCTGACTGCAACAGTTAGGAACAAAACATGGCGGTTTACACCCTCCCCGAACTCCCCTACGATTACGCTGCTCTCGAGCCGCACATCTCCGGCAAAATCATGCAGCTGCACCACGACAAGCACCACGCCAACTATGTGAACGGCGCGAACACGGCTTTGGAAAAGCTCGAAGAAGCCCGCGCGACCGGCAACTTTGCCACGGTCAACCAGCTCGAAAAGGACCTCGCTTTCAACCTGGGCGGACACGCGAACCACTCCGCTTTTTGGAAGATGATGGGTCCAGCTAACGCCACCCCCGACCGACCCAGCGGCGAACTCGCTGCCGCGATTGATGAGTACTTCGGTTCTTTTGAAGCTTTCCAAAAGCACTTCACCGCGGCCGCTACCGGACTGCAAGGCTCCGGCTGGGCGGTACTGGCTTGGGACAGCGTGGCGGGTCGCCCCGTCATCTTCCAGCTGTTCGACCAGCAGTCGAACATTCCGATTGCCCAAATTCCGCTGCTCATGCTGGATATGTGGGAGCACGCTTTCTACTTGGATTACTTGAACGTCAAGGCAGACTACGTCAAGGCCTGGTGGAACGTGGTGAACTGGACGGAGGTCGAAAGCCGCTTCGGCGCCGCCTCCAAACATCACGGCGTACTCTAAGTCTCTAAGCTTTATATTTTCGTGCGGTGGCGACGCTAGGCGTCGCTGCCGCCGCATTTTTACACCATCAACGCCGAATAGGACCCGCCGGGCTCAATTTCGAGACCTCCAGATACTGCCCCAGCCGCGGCTGCAATCAAACGCAGACCAGCCCGTGCCGTCCACGCTCCGTTTTTCACTGTAAATGCAGCTCAATGATTCAACTCGCTGTCATATTTCCAGACCTATCGACGCTGATTCATATACAATTTGTCCCGCAGGAATGCAGATTTTCATTGGTTGGATTAGACAGGTGAGTTACCTTGTTTCGCAACGCACACACCGCGTGTTATAGCTAGCACATTAGCCTGCTTTGCCGCCGCAACCAGTTTGATAGCTGCCACAGCGCCCGCCTACGCCGGTGAGGACGCTTCTGATCCCTCCCCGACCCCGCAGGAAACGCCCATCACTGAGCGGCCAGCCAGCCCCGACCCGCTAACCGACAGTTCGCCGACCCCGCAGAGTAACGCTCCCGATATTACGGACGCTTCTGGCCTGGATTCCCCGGCCTCACCCGACAGTTCCGTTTCTGCCGATAGGCTCGGTTTGGGTCCCACGCTCGCCGGCATGACCGCCCTGACGCGCCCCAATGTCTCCAGGTTGGCGGGGCCCAGCAGGTTCGAAACTGCCATCGCCATCGCCCGGCAGGCTTTCCCCATTCCCCCAAAGACTGTCTATCTGGCAGAAGGGTTGAAACTCGCCGATGCGATGGCGGCCGGTTCGCTGCGCGATGGTCCCGTCGTTCTCACTGACGGCCCCAACTTAAACGATGCCGTCAAAGCCTATTTAAATGAAATCCAGCCCGAGAAAGTTATCGCACTGGGAGGCACGGGGTCGATTTCGCAGGAGGTCCTGGAACAGGCCAGAGTCTCCGGGGCGACCGAGTTGGGACGGATAGCCGGGGCTGACCGCTTTGAGACTGCTAACGAAATCGCCAAATATGCCTTCCCTTACGGTTCGGACATCGTTTACGTTACGGATGGCACTGGTTCACAAGGTGTCATTGGGCCAGACCCCCTTGCCGGTGCGTCGCTCCGTAACGGCCCGATTCTGTTCGGTTCGCGCCAATATGGGCTCTCCGATGCCACCCTGGATGTCATCTCGAGTTTGGGCGCCGACGAAATCGTGCAACTCGGTGAAAACCAGTTGGGAACCTACAAACCCACAGGGTATCTAGCGGGTCCAGATCGTTTCGCGACTGCTGTGGAAGTTTCCAAACAGGTTATGAACAACCGTCCTGATGTACATATTGCCTACCTGACCAATGGTGTGGTTTTGGCCGACAGCGTGGCCGCGGGAGGCCGTCTCGACGATGGCAGCGTGCTATTTACCGAGCGGGATTGGCTGCCTTACACCGTGTGCGAACATATCCGCACCAGCGCCATCAATAAAGTCATTGCGCTTGGGGGCGACGGCGCTGTTAGCCCCGACATTCTCAACGCGGCCAATGAATATGCGCAAAACCCCACTAAGCCCTGCCTGCAGACACGACCCGTCGTACGAGGATGGGTTGCTCCGGGCTCCTACCTGCAGGCCGTGGAGCAGATTACTCCCCCGCCGGGTACCGTAGTACCTCAGTCAGGATGGAATGGCACTAAGGTGCGTGAAGTCCGCGCTCGTCTGGGGGTTGGGGTTCCACTGAATTCCAGTATGACTTATGATGTCGGGACTCAGCGCGCTGTCATGCGTTTTCAACGTCGCATTGGGCTGCCCGCTTCGGGCGTGGTGGACTATGAAACCTGGGTGAGACTGACAACGCGTTCCTGGAATATGGATAATTTCCAGATGCAGCCACTCCCGCTCAACGCCACCCGTGAGCAGCGGATAGACGCCATGCTTTCCTTTGCCCGCAGTCAGGTCGGCACTCCCTACACGTGGGGCGGAGCCGGCTTCGGTAGCGATGGGTATGATTGTTCGGGGTTGGCTCTGCAAGCCCTGTACGTAGCCGGCATTGACCCGCAGCCAATAAATGTCATTATCCATGCGGCGCCCACCTATCGCAGTTCCAAACAACTTTACGCACACCCCGGTTTACAGAAAATTCCATTCGCCTACAGAAGTCCCGGTGATCTGGTATTTTGGCAGGGGCGCGGAGGCATCTATCACGTCGCGATATATCTGGGATCAGACCAAATTATTGATTCCAACTATGGCTACGCCAGGCAACGAACCCTCTATGACTGGGGCAGTATCGCCCCTTATGTGGTTCGCGCTCTGGCTACCTAGTCGGAATCTCCACAGGAAAAACCTTAGGCAAGGCAGGTCGGTTCAGTGTCGTTTCGGGTTAACCGCACGAGCGGTTTCGTGATTCTAATCGTTGCCATACTGGCTTTGGCACTGGTGGCAGGAGGGTGGTTGTGGCGGTCGCGTTCCGCCGGGGACGTTGAGCCGAGCCCGGCTGGCCCAACAGTGAAATCTTCGGCGGGCCCCAACGCCAAGCTACCACCGGTGAAGGCCGGCTCTCAAGGGTGCGCCGCCATGGATACGGTGTTGAGTGACCTTTTGGAGCAGACCCCGCAAGGGAAAACGTTTACGCAACGAGTGACTCAGATTCAATCTGGGCAGAACGACCCGAACGCGGAAACTGTCAATGCAACTCCCGAATGGGCGCAGTTCTTGCAGATTCTTCCCAAGCACTTTGAGGAATTTTCCGCAGCTGCCGGAACTGATAAGGCCGCGAACGAGGCGCTGGACAATCTGCACCAGATTGTAGAGATAGAACCACGGTTGATATCCGGCGAAATCCCTGAGTACACGGACTTGGAGGCCGCACAGCGTCTCCTGGAAGAGGGCACACCCCCGGCACAGAACCCGAAGTACGTTGAAAGCCGCACCCAGCTCGATAAAGCCCTGAACCAAGTGACCTGGTGTATGCCGACCTGGCCGGTTATTTTCGGCTAGCGACCCACCCCCGCGGCTGGTGTGCGGCCTGTGGACGCTGAATCAACAGTTCGGACTGCCCATGAGCCGTTTGCTCAGATTGAACCGTACTGTCCTGTCTCAGTGTCGTAGGTGAGAATCGGAATCCGCTGAGATTGCATCACCGAGCCATCAATGAAGTAGTGAGAGTATCCGTCAAAGAAAACATCGTGGAAAGTCGGGTCGTCTGCCACTTGCCCCGAGCCAACATGAACTGCAATAACATCGATGAGGGACGTTTGAGCCAGGGCGTGACCGTGGACGAAGGTACAACCTTGGCCGGTGGCGCTTCCACTGCCGGAACCTTGGCCGTCGGTGCGCACAAGCGCGTGTCCTTGGGTAAGAATTGCCACATGGGTGCGAACAGCGGTTTGGCGATTCCGCTCGGGGACGACTGCCTGGTTGAAGGTGGTCTGTACCTGAACAACGATACCAAGGTTTACTACATGCCTGCTGGTGGCGTTATGCCCTGTGATACCGGCTTCTTTATGGAGCCCAAGACGATGTTGGCTGAGGAGCTGTCGGGTGTGACCCACGCCCACTTCCGCCGGAACTTGCAAACGGACCGTGTCGAGGCCATCGGCCGTGCTGGTCAGGCAATCGAGTTCTCAGACTGATTGTTGAACGGATAATTTCATTTTCGGGAGGGCCGCCAGTCGGCCCTCCCTCTTTTGCTGATTTTTAGCCATTGTGGGATTTTTGCTAGGATGAAAAGGAAATGTAAACCGTACGTAAAGTTTGTATGTGTTTGCGACTTCTTTAAGCTGACCTAAGGAGAAATTCTATGAGCTTTACTAAGTTTATCGGTGCGGCTGCTGGCGCTGCCGTATTGCTGGTTGCCACCGGTTGTGCAGCCACGACGAATAATGCCGCCGAAGGTGGCAACAAGGCCGGTACCGGCGCCGCCGAAGGCGTGATTGTGGTTGGTACCACTGATAAGACCACCAGTCTGGATCCGGCTGGCGAATACGATAACGGCTCGTTCAACGTTTTGAACCAGATTTATCCCTTCTTGATGAACACACCGGTGGGCGCTACCGATATGACCCCTCAGCCGGACATCGCCGAATCTGCCGAGTACATTTCCGACACGGAATACCAGGTCAAGCTGAAGCCCGGTCTGACTTTCGCCAACGGAAATAAGTTGACCTGCTCCGATGTTAAGTTCAGCTTCGACCGCATGGTCGGTATCAATGACCCCAATGGTCCGGCCTCGCTCTTGCCAACCTTGAAATCCACTTCCTGCACCGATGACACCACGGTTGTGTTCAATCTTTCGGTTGCTAACGATGTGACCTTCCCGTCCATTTTGACTTCGCCGGTCGGTTTGATTGTGGATGAGGAAGTGTTCCCGGCTGACAAGATTATGCCCGATAATGACATCGTCGCCGCCAAGCCATTCGCGGGCCCCTACTCGATTGATTCTTTCAAGGCCAACGAGCTCATTTCCTTCGTGCCGTTCGACGGCTACCAGGGCATCCTGGGTAAGGCCGCCAACAAGGGCATGAACTGGAAGTACTACGGCGAAGAAACGAACATGAAGCTGGACATCGAAAAGGGCAATATTGATGTTGCCTACCGTTCGTTGTCCCCGACAGATGCCGAGTCTTTGCGCAACAACAAAAACGTCAAAACCGTTGAAGGCCCTGGCGGCGAGCTGCGTTTCATGGTGTTCAACATTGACACCATGCCTTTCGGTGCCAAGTCTGACAGCCCTGATCCGGCCAAGGCTGCTGCAGTCAAGAAGGCTATGGCTTCCTTGATTGACCGTGAAGCCATTTCGACCGAAATCTACAAGGGTACCTACACTCCGGCTTACTCAGTGGTTCCGGCTGGTATGAACTGGGCTACAGAAGACTTTAAGGCTTACGGTGACGGCAACGGTGGTCCCAGCTTGGACGCTGCCACCAAGTACCTGAAGGATGCCGGTGTGGAAACTCCGGTTGCCTTGAGCATCCAGTACAACCCGGATCACTATGGCAAATCCTCGGGCGACGAATACGCCATGATTAAGTCCCAGCTGGAGAAAGGCGGGCTTTTCACCGTCGATCTGCAGTCCACTGAATGGGTTCAGTACAACAAGGACCGTGTGGCTGACGTTTACCCGATTTACCAGCTGGGCTGGTTCCCGGATTATTCCGATCCGGACAACTACATCACCCCGTTCTTCGGTACCGAGAACTTCATCCAGAACCATTACTCGAACGCTGAAGTGGACAAGTTGATTCCCGAACAAATCGGGACAACTGATTCGACCCAGCGTGGTGAGCTGATTGGCAAGCTGCAAAAGATCGTGTCTGAGGACATCTCGACCCTGCCTTTGCTGCAGGGTGCTCAGGTGGCCTTCACCAGCCCGAAGGTGAAGGGCTTGCAGCTTGATGCATCCTTCAAGTTCCACGCCAACGCCATCAGCAAGTAAGGTTTCTTTAGCTGATGTGGGTTTTCGGGCCTGACTCGAAACCTATGGCGATAACTTAAAAGCGGTGGCTTGTTGCTCAAAGTTGCAACCAGCCACCGTTTTTTATAAATTTTTCAAGTCATACGTACTTAAGGAAGGCGCTGATGGATACCAACAAAGACAGCACAGCGCAGACAAGCGACACGGTAGTCGACTCCAAATTCGCCACCCAAGAACCCGGTGATGTTCCCACCAACCGTACCGATGGGACTATTGCACCCGCCGGAAACCAGAAAACCAAAAAGAAACGCCGCACCCCATCCGCTTTGGTGAAGTACCTTCTTGTTCGCTTCCTGCTCATTTTCCCGACCGTATTCATCCTTGTCACCATGGTGTTCTTCCTGATGCGATCCACCGGTGACCCGATTACGGCTGCCCTGGGTGGACGCCTTCCGGCGAACCAGCTTGCCGAACGCATCCACGATGCTGGCTACGATCGGCCGCTGATTATCCAATACTTTGAATATCTTGGCAACGTGTTGCGCGGCGATTTTGGAACGACCTTTCACGACAACAAGCCCGTCACCCAAATCCTTGTCCAATACGGCACCGCGACCCTGGAATTGGTGTTGAACTCGCTGGTTGTGGCGTTAATCCTGGCAATTCCGCTGGGCATGATTGCCGCCCGGCTGCGCGACCGTTGGCCGGACGCGATTTTGCGCGTGCTGGCCATCCTGGGTTACGCGACCCCGGTGTTCTTCCTGGGCTTGATGCTGAAGCTGATTTTCTCAGTCAAGATGGGTATTTTGCCGGTGTCCGGGCGGGCATCCTCAGCCGGCGAGCTAAAGATGATCCAGATTTCCAACCCGACCGGGTTATATATGATTGACGCGATTCGCCTTGGCGACGGGGAGTTGATTCACGACGTCTTTATGCACGCGATTCTGCCGGCCATCGCCCTGGGATTGCTTACCGGCGGCGTGTTCCTGCGGCTGATTCGCACGAACCTTATCGGCACGTTGGAGCAGCCCTACATCGAATCCGCCCGTTCCCGTGGCGTGTCTGAAGCGCGGCTGGTGGCCCGCCACGGTTTGCGTCCCGGCCTCATCCCCGTCATCACCGTCATGGGCATGCAGATTGCCATGAGCCTTGGTGGTGCGGTTTTGACCGAGACGACCTTTGAATGGAAGGGCCTGGGTTACATGCTGGCCGAATATATGACGGCTCGCGACTATGTGGCCGTACAAGGAATCGTCATGATGATTGCCGTCATCGTCGCGGTCGTTAACTTCATCGTCGACATCCTGGCCGCCATCATCGATCCGAGGGTGAGGTACTGAAGATGAAAAAAGTAAACGACGAACCCGAAAACGAAACTTTGCACGCCGTCGGGAGCGGGTCGACTATTGAACCCGGCGAAACCAACGCGGAAAACGATGCGGACTATTCCGACTTCGTCACCACCCCGGCCGTCCCCGACGCGGCCGAATTGGACAAACACGTCCAGATTGACGATGTCAGCCTGGAGCCACCGCGACGTGCCCCCTGGTACCTGCGCCTGCCAATCATCATCGACCTGCGCCGTTCCCACGGTCTGCAGCGCGGAATGCTTGTGGCAGGCTTGATTTTGGTGGCAATCTTGCTTATCGCGGCGATTTTTGCGCCGCTGCTGGCGCCCTACGAATGGGCCCAGCAGGCCGACAAAATGGGACGTTTCGGCACCCAACAGCCCCCGTCTGGGCGAAACCCCTGGGGTACGACCGTGGCCGGATACGACGTTTTATCCCGGACGATTTGGGGGACCCGCACGGCCGTGGCGGTGATTTTCTTCTCGGTCGTAGCATCGTCCGTTTTGGGAGTCATCCTGGGATTGATTTCCGGCTACCTGGGCGGATGGCTGGACCGGGTGCTGGTGATGATTGCCGACGCGATTTATGCCTTCCCCTCCCTTTTGTTGGCCATTGTGTTGTCAATAGGTTTGTTCGGCGGCAAATCGGGGGCATTCGGCGGGATCGTGTCGGCAGCTTTGTCTATCACGGTCGTGTTTGTGCCGCAATACTTCCGGGTCATCCGCGCCGAAGCCGTTCGTTTACGTCACGAGCCCTTCGTCGAGGCATCCAAGGTGGTGGGTGCGCCCTCCGGCACAATCATGTTTAAGCACGTGTTGCGCAACTCGACGCGAACCCTGCCGCTGATTTTCACTTTGAATTGTTCTGAATCGATTTTGACCTTGGCTGGATTGGGCTTCATCGGTTTCGGTATCGAGCCGACCGCTGCCTCGGAATGGGGGTATGACCTGAACCGTTCAATGTCGGACGTCGCGTCCGGGATTTGGTGGACTTCAGTCTTTCCAGGCATTGCCATCGTGCTGGCGGTGTTGGGAATCACTTTGGTGGGTGAATCCCTGAACGACTTGAACGATCCGCGACTGCGCACCCGCAAGGGCGTGAAACGTGGGGGCAAGAACAAGCTGCAGGGGACTGCCGAGCAGCAAGCGACCGCAAGTGCGAACGCGAACGCGAACAATGACACTATTGAACCCGTGCCTGCGACGGGAACCACGAAAGGGGGCGAGCAGTGAGCGAAAAGGCAGAGTTGGAACGCGAAGTCGACGCCCAGAACGTGGAGGATGCGAAGCCGCGTGAATACCAAGACGGGCTGCCGCCCATTCCGGCGCCGGCAACCCCGGCGGCACTGTTCGACGATGAGCCGGTCATTCCCCGAAAATTCAAGGGTAAGCCGTACACGCTCGAAGAATTCGAGCAAGAGATGGACGAAACCCATCGCATGACGGTGGAGGATTTGAACATCACTTTCGCTACCGACCACGGTGATGTCGAGGCCGCCAAAGGCGTGTCCATGTTCCTTAACAAGGGTGAGATTCTTGCGCTGGTGGGCGAATCCGGTTCCGGTAAGACTGTGACGGCGCGTTCCGTTTTGGGTTTGCTGCCGGAAACAGCGACCACGACCGGAACGATTATCGTTGAGGGTAAAGAAGTTATCGGTTTGCACGGCAAGGCCCTGAATTCGATTCGCGGCGAAATCGTTTCGATGGTGTTCCAGGAGCCGTCCGGCTCGCTGAATCCGGTCTATCCGATTTGGTGGCAAATCGGGGAAGGATTAAAGGCCCACAACCCCAAGATTAAGAAGAAGGAAATCAAGGCTGAGGCCGTACGGGCTTTGCAGACCGTGGGCATTCCCGACGCCGAAAACCGGATTAATTATTACCCGCACGAATTTTCCGGCGGCCAAAAACAGCGCATCATGATTGCAATGGCCTTGGCTCTGGGTGCCAAGCTGATTATTGCCGACGAACCCACGACCGCCCTGGACGTGACGGTGCAGGCCGAAATCCTGCAGCTTTTGCGCGATGTGCGCGACGAATACGGCACGTCCATCCTGATTATCACCCACAACATGGGTGTGGTCGCGGACATTGCGGATTCGGTAGCGGTCATGTACAAAGGCCGTATCATCGAACGTGCGCCGGCCAACGAGCTGTTTTACCGTCCCCAGCGCGCCTACACGAAGGCACTGTTGGCGGCCGTGCCGCACCTGGGGCAGCGTTCCGCCTCAGCAGCGTTGACGGATGCGGACATTGCCGCTTTGGATCGTCGTCCCGCCATCGTTGAGGCAATCGGGATGGAAGTTACCTACCCGGGACGTATCGGGTCCGCCGGGTTCAGGGCCGTGCGTGGGGTGGACTTCACGATTCGCGAGGGCGAGATTTTCGGCCTGGTCGGGGAATCAGGTTCCGGTAAGACCACAATAGGCCGGGCCATCGCCGGGCTGGAAACGGTCACCGGAGGTTCGTTGAAGGTTCTGGGCCACCAGATGCGTGGCTTTAAGGAGCGGGCGTTCCGGCCGTTGCGCGAAGACATTGGTTTCGTGTTCCAAGACCCGGCAACGTCTTTTGATCCCCAGTTGACCATCGCTGAAGCCATTGCTGAGCCGTTGATGGTGCATCGCCCGGACATGGAGCGAAGCGAGCGGGAAAAACGGGTGGCGCATTTGCTGGAGGCCGTGCAGCTACCGGTAGCGTACGGTCAGCGTTTTCCCCACGAGCTGTCGGGTGGACAAAGGCAGCGCGTGTCCTTTGCGCGAGCTTTGGCGTTGAGCCCGAAGTTGCTGATTGCAGACGAGCCGACCTCCGCCTTGGATGTGTCGGTGCAGGCGAAGGTGCTGGAGTTGTTCAACAAGCTGCATGAACAGTTTGGCTTTGCGTGCTTATTTATCACCCACGACCTGGCGGTGGTTGACATGTTGGCCCAGCGTATCGGCGTTTTGTACAAGGGTGAGCTGATTGAATACGGTCGCGGGGCTGACGTGTTGGGCAACCCGCAGCACGCCTATACGAAGCGGTTGATTGCTTCCTTGCCGTTGCCAGATCCGGACGTGCAAGCGAAGCGGCGTGAGGAACTGCGGGCTTTGCAGGCACAGGATTGAGCCGGGCGAGCGCAGCCTTAAGTTTGGTGGGGTGTGTGTTTTTTGTACCAAAAATACACACACCCCACGAGTTTTATTAAGTTTGGTTCCGGGCTGGCCGTGATTTTGCCGGTATCAACCGCAGAACATCTGGGTTGCGTAGCTGGAACCGTCGGCACCAAACCACACCCCGATACCGTTGGTGGTGTAGCCGGGGTTTATCAGGTTGTGGAAGTGCCCCGGCGAGTGAATCCAGTTGGTGACGTGCTTGGCGCCGCCCCGATTCGCCGCTGCGCCCGAGACAGCACGGCTTCGGCGGTTTCCCCCGCCGGAAGGCAGGGGAAACCGCTCTGCTAAACCTCACAGGTTCTTGATGATTTCCTCCACGGAGGCTTTGGCGTCGCCGAAGAGCATGTCCGAGTTCTCGTTAAAGAACAGCGGGTTTTGCACCCCGGCGTAGCCGGTCGCCATCGAGCGCTTGAAGATGATCACGCGCCCCGCCTCCCAGACGTGGAGCACCGGCATTCCCGCAATCGGGGAGCCTGGCTCGTAGGCGTCAGGGTTCACGGTGTCGTTGGCGCCGATGACCAGGACCACATCAGTGTCCGGGAAGTCGTCGTTAATCTCGTCCATCTCGAGCACAATGTCGTAAGGCACCTTGGCCTCGGCCAGCAGCACGTTCATGTGACCGGGCAGACGGCCCGCCACCGGGTGAATCCCGAAACGAACCTCGACGCCCGCTTCACGCAGCTTCTTGGTCAAGTCCGCGACCGCAAACTGCGCGCCGGCGGTAGCCATGCCGTAGCCGGGAGTGATGATGACGGACTTGGCGCCCTTCAAAATCTCTGCAGCTTCGGGAGCCTTGATTTCGGTGTGTTCGCCGTAATCCTTGGCTTCTTGCTTCGGGCCCGCACCCTCGCCGAAACCGCCGAGGATAACGGAGATAAACGAGCGGCCCATGCCCTTACACATGATGTAGGACAGGAACGCACCGGAAGAACCGACCAGGGCGCCGACAATGATCAACAGCGGGTTGGATAGCATAAAGCCCGCCGCCGCAGCCGCCCAGCCGGAATACGAGTTCAGCATGGACACGACCACCGGCATATCCCCGCCGCCGATGGCAGCCACCAGGTGCAAGCCGAGCACCAGAGAAATCGCAGTCAGAACACCCAAAGCGATCCACTGCTGCTGGAGCAGGGCGGCATCGGCACCGGCCGGGTCAGTGCGCTTGGCCACAATCATCCACACAATCATGGCGATAACCGCCAAAATCATCAGGATATTGAGGAAGTTACGCGCGGGCAGCATCAACGGCTTGCCTTTAATCTTGGCGGACAACTTCAGGTAGGCGATGATGGACCCAGTGAAGGTCACCGCGCCGATAAAGATGCCAATCCCGACTTCGCCCAGGTGGAAGCCCATGTCGCGCACGGTTTCCGCGTTGTCGGTGGCCGAGAGTTCCATGAAGGTGTTGAACCCGACCAGCACCGCCGCCAGA
>QWCJ01000260.1_pt1 | contig 20671 bp, 21 predicted proteins | sample 1972501 | NCBI WGS metagenome assembly QWCJ01 (sample SAMN09866711, study PRJNA288562) | Human vaginal metagenome isolate term2_vaginal, whole genome shotgun... | isolation source: vagina | host: Homo sapiens | place: USA: California
CGAGCTTTTCGACCGTGCGCTGTGCCGCGGCACGTTCGGCCTGAGCTTCGGCACGAGCCGCTTCGCGCAACTGCTGCGCTTCGACTTCCGCCGCCGAGATGGTGGCTTCGGCGGTACGACGAGCGTCCTCTTGACGGCGGCGCACCACGGCGTCGGTATCGGTCAACAGACGCTCGGCACGCTGTAGGGTCTCGCCGAGGTGCTTCTCAGCGTCAGCGACCTGAGCCTTAGCGGTGGCGACCATCGCGGAGGTCTCGGCCCGAGCCTGTTCGTGCGCCTGTGCGTCAGCTTCACGAGCGGCCGCGCGCGCGGAGGCAATCTCAGTTTCGGTGTCCTGGCGAGCCTGTTCGGACTCGGCACGCAAACGCTCAGCTTCGGCGCGAGCGTTAGAGATAATCTTGTCGGCTTCGTCGCGGGTTTCCGCCAGCAGCTTCTCAGCCATTTGCTGAGCCTGTTCTCGCACCTGGGTGGCCTCGGCCGTAGCGGTTTCACGCAGCTCCTGAATCTCAGTCGCCGCTTCGTTACGCAAAGCCGTGGTTTCCTGTTCAGCCTTAACCCGGGCTTCCACGTAATCCTTTTCGGCTTGAGCGCGCTGCAACTCAGTTTCGCGGTCAGCAGTGGCGCGCAAGTCGTTGACCTGGGTGTTCACTTCGGCACGCAGGGAGGCCGCTTCACGTTCCGCCGCGGCGACCAGTTCATCAGCGCGGTGCTGAGCGTTGGTGAGCACGGTTTCCGCTTCGGTCTCCGCCTGGGTGGTGCGTTCCTCAGCCTCACGGCGAGCCTCGGCCAGCATGGAAGCCGCTTCGGCTTCGGCGCGCTGGGTCAGGCGCTGCGTATTGGAACGGGTCTTTTCCAGCAGGGATTCCGCGTCAGCGTTCGCCTTATTGATAACGGTGGTGGACTGTTCCTCAGCCGAACGCAGCAACTGTTCGATGCGCTCACCCAGGCCGGTATAACTCGACTTGTCGCTTTCCTTTAGACGGCGCTGAGCTTCGCCCAAATCCCCAGCTAGGGTGGCGTTACGCGCGTCGAGGGTTTCCACCTCGCGGCGGGCCTCAGCCAAAGCCGTCATTAAAGTTTGAATCTGCAGGTCAACCTGAACGCGGTCGTACCCGCGCATCACGATTGGAAAATCTGTCTGCTCTTCGGTCACTTGTGAGTCCTCCTAAAGACGTCAACCAACGGGCAAATTAACCTGCCCCGCCAAACTTAGTATAACGATACCCTAAGTCTATAACGAAAAATTCTCGGATTAACCATTTACACGAACCTTTATGACATGGCTAAGTCGCTGTGCGCCGCCATTATCGCTAAAGTTAAACGGTAGTCGGTTCCAAAATTTTCAAGGAGACCCATGTCATCGAATCGCACCACCCGCTATCTCAGCATTGCCCTGCTGGTTGTCTCGCTTTTAGCGGCATTGATTGGGGTGTCTCGCCTGACTTTCCTGCGCCCCAGCGCTAACGTAGCGTTTCACAGCGAGCCAACCAAGTCGGCGGTGGTCCTGACGGGAGAAAATCTGTTGGAATCCACCGGGGAAAAGGTCACGATTCGTGCCACCGGCCCGACAAAGCAGGAAGTCTTTTTAGGAATCGCCCTGACCTCGGATGCCATGGCTTTCGCCAAGTCCGTCAATCACCTGGAACTGACCGGTTTCAAAGCCGATGGCAAACTGACTTCCCGAAGCATCAAGGCGAAAAAAACTAATTCTGCTCCTGGCGAACAAACTTCGCCGGACGGTTTGCAGCACCTCGCCGCCCCCGCCCAGGCGGACGCGGCGGACCTGACATCCTTGGATATTTGGAAACAAAGCGCTCGCGGCACCGGTCACGCCTCCCTGAACTGGCAGCTGAGCGACAATCGCTGGAGCGCGGTCGCGTTCGTGGTGAACGCCCCGGCCAAAGCGGCGGGACCGCAACTGGAACTGAAGTGGAAACTGAAGCACGAACCCTCCAGCATCTCGGCGATTTTGCTGGTGATTGTGGGGATTATTGCCGCGGGAGCCATCGCGACTTACCTGACCCTGCTGGTGCTGTCCGAACGCCGATCGCGTGCCAAACGTTTGGATACTTTGGAAAAGGATCAGGCACGCCAGCTCGCCAGTCAGGTTACCTCCGCGGTCACCGGCGATGCCCCCGCGGATACCGGCGTGATTCCGGCAGTTCATCCCACGCGCCGCTCCCTGCGAATGGCGGAGGAAGCCGAGAGTCAGGGCCGGCGAGGCAAAAAGTCCCGGCGCAGTGAGAAAAACGAGGACCTGAAAGACTCAGAAACGGAGGACAACCATGACGAATAAGCTGACGACCCTCCTGGCTGGCACCGCAACCGCGCTGGCCCTCAGCGCTTGTGCCTACACCCCCACCCTCGTGACCTCACCCAACGCGGGCAACGAACCGCCCGCTCTTGACCAGCAGCGCATCACGAAGGTCACCACCGAGGCGAACACCGCCGCCCAAGCCGGGGACGGCGCTCGTGACTGGCAGCAGCTGGCCAGCCGTTTCGTCAACCCGGCACTGGGCATGCGCAACGGGGAATACCTGATGGCCAACACGACCCGCGGCGCGAACCTGGGAGCCCTGCCACTGACGAATCCGCAGGTCGCAGTGGTTCAGCAGGCCTCGGATTGGCCGCGCTACGCCTACACGGTTTCACCTTCGGTCGAGGGCCAGCCGCTGTACGTCTTCGGTTTCGTCCAGTCCTCGCCGCGCGCCAACTACGCGCTGTGGGGCTACACGAAACTGTTCCCCAAAGCGAGTTTCCCCGCGACTTTCAAGCCCGAAGTCGGCTCGCCCCACCCTCAAGCGGATTCCAAAGATTTCGTGGTGGCACCGGGAGCTTTGGCGAAAACTTACGCCGACTACCTCAACGACCCGAACAACGCCAAAGACGTTTTTGACGCCGAGAAAGATTCTTTCGCCGCGACTTTCGCCCAGCGCCGCACGGACTATTCCTCCCTGGCCCAGCAAAGCCGCGGTTTGGAAGTCACGATGACCGCGCGCCCGGGCGCTGACGGCTGTATCGCCTTGGGCACCACGGACGGCGGAGCGCTGGTCATGGCGACCCTCAACTATGACTTGACCATGAAGTCTCCCCGAAAACTCCAGCTCTCTGCCCTGGCTCATGCCTACACCGGGAAAAAGGTCGCGGCTTCGACCTTGACGGAAACGCACACGGTGGTGGCGTTGTTCAACTTGCCGGACAAAGCCAGCCAGAACCGGAAGATTACGGTCTTGGGCGCCTCCGATGCTGTCACGGCGATGAGCGCGGACTAGGGCGTTCTGCCGGCGTTTCCGTGGACATTCAGAAGGGCGGGCAACGTTTGATGGCGTTTCCGTGCGCGTTCACAAGGGCGTTGCCGCAGGTTAGTGTGTTTGGGTGCGGCCTACATGCACTGGGGGTAGAGCGCCATTAGACGGCGCGAAACGGCCCCGGGATTTTCAATCGGCACCAGGTGCGAGGTTTCGTGAACCTCGACAACTTCGGTGTGGGCGGCCTGAGCCATCGCGGCAGCACGCTCGGGGGAAACGACCGGGTCCTCCTCGCCGCGCATGACCAAGACCGGCTTGTCAAAGCTTTCCAGCAGCTCCATTCGGTCCGGGCGAGCCGCCATCACCCGCTGCGCCCAAGAAATTCCCTCGTTGGAGGCTTCCTCGGACCATTGCACCGCCTGAGAGACGACCTCCGGACGCGCTCGGCGAGTCGAGGCAGTGAACTGGGATTCAATCTGGGGGGTCAGCAGACTCGCGCGATCCCCGGCCAGCATGTTGATGAGATTTTCAAAACGGTCGGCTTTTTCGCTGACCGTATCCGCGTCCGCCCGGGTTCCAATCAGGCCCAGACCAGCCACGACATCGGGGTGACGCTCCAAAATGGTCAGAGCCACGTAGCCGCCCAGCGAATTGCCCACCGGAATGATGCGCTCAATGCCGAACTTACCCAGGTTCGCCACGATTTCATCCGCAAATGCGTCCAGTGAAGGAGTGTCCATCATCGGCGGAGTTTGGCCGAATCCGGGCGCGTCTACCATCAGCAGCGGCACCCCGCCCAAGCGGTCCGCGGTCGGCAGCCACATCCGGTGATCCATCGGGAAAGCGTGAAGCAACACCATCGTAGGACCAATCGGGCCGGGGATAATGTCGCGGGCAATCATGTTCAGCATGGTTTTATCTTAAAGGATTTCCGTTAATACCGGGTAAACCCGAACGGTTTTGCCCGCCTGGCGCCACCCACATCGGTCCAGCCCCGCGAACCGGGCGCGACTGAACCGGCGACCGCCAGGACTGGGGAGGGAAAAAATTACTTTGAAACAGAGCAAAAATGCGATAATCGAAAACATGAGTGAACCTTTTGCAGTACGCGGACGCATCGTCACGCCCTCTTCCATAATCGTTGATGGGGCCGTCATCATCGACGGTGATTCTATAGTGTGGATGGGAGAAGCGCCCCAGGCGCAAGCGGCAGGTTATGGTGCCGAGGTAGTGGCCGCGCCTTCTCCGACTGACGGGCGTTACATTTTGCCGGGCCTGGTCGATACGCACTGCCACGGGGGCGGGGGCAGTTCTTTCCCCACCTCCGAAACGATAGAAGCCATGATGACCGCCGTGTGGGAACACCGGGTTCACGGCACCACCACCCTGGTCGGTTCACTCTCGACAGCCTCCCCGGAGGACCTGCGCCGACAGGGCCAGATGCTGGCCGATTTGTGTGACGCGGGCGAACTGGATGGGATTCACTTTGAAGGGCCGTTCCTGGCGTCGGGACGTTTGGGCGTGACGGGGATGCTGCCCGGAGACTCCCCCGCTGATTCCTTCCCCGGGGAAGGGCTCACCGCCCAGGAACGCGAGGACCGCGCTCGTGCCGTCCTGGGGACACAAGATTTCGCGCAAGTCCAGCCCCCGAACCCGGCGCTGACCCGCGAGCTGATGATTACCACCCGCGGGCACACGGTGTCGATGACGCTGGCTCCGGAAGGCAAACGCGCCATCGGTTCCGGTTCCGTGGCGGAAGTTTTGATTGAAAACGGGGCGGTTCCCGCTTTTGGACACACGGTCGCCTCCGCCGAGATTATGCGCGGAGCCGCGGCCTGGACGCGGGAAAAACTGGGGCTGACCCCATCGGATAAGCTGCGCTGCACCCGCTACTTGGTGACGCACTTCTTTAACGGGATGTCGGCCTTCCACCATCGCAACCCCGGACCGATATTGGAACTGCTGGCGGACGCGGCCGGGGGCGGTTGCATTCTGGAGTTGATTGCGGACGGGGAACACGTGGATTTCAGCGCGGTGCGTAACGTATTTGAGCTGGTCGGACGCGACTCGGTGGTGTTTGTTAGCAACGCTACCGCCGCCACGGGAATGCCCTCTGACCAGCCCGGCTCCACCGAGGCAGAGCCCAACTTGCACCTGGTAGACATCGTGCGCCGAGCCTGGAAAGGCGCGGGAATCCCATTGACTGACGCGGTGTATTGCGCTTCGGTGCAGGGCGCCCGCATTTTGGGTCAGACCGACATCGGCGAAATCGCCGCGGGCAAACGCGCAGACTTGCTGGTCACGGACGAGAACCTGTATCCGCTTTCGGTCTATCGCCGCGGCGCCCTGGTTGCTTCCGTTCCCAAGAATTAACCGGATTATCTAGTGCCCAGTCAGCGAAAATCCAAGCGGCGCGGCCAACCCTATCGCCCCTTGGACATGCAGCGCCTCACCAGCGTCCCGCGGGTCGTGACGCGCGGCGGGCGGGAATACCACGTCCAGCGTCTGACCGGCGGCGGCGCTCAGAAATCCTACGTTTGCCCCGGTTGTGGGCACGCCGTTGCGGCCCATACCCCACACATCGTGGCTTGGCCGCTGAGCGCGCCTTTTGGAGTGGACACCGGGGTTACGGCGCGCCGCCACTGGCACACGTATTGCTGGGAATCCGGCACCACCGGGGGATTTTAGTCGGTCCCCGCGGTGTTGACGGCACCAGGCCGATAGGCGGCACCAGCGGGGTACGCGGCGTTTTCGGGTCGTCTTTCGGGGTAAAACCGCGGTTCAGGGGGCGTTTTACGGGTTTTAGAACAGCCGATTCTCGGCGTCAAAATCCAAGCCGCGCATCTCATCGTAATCCAGCAAGACGCAGCGAATCCCGCGGTCAGTGGCCAGAGTGCGAGCCTGAGGTTTAATCTCTTGGGCAGCAAAAATCCCGGTAATGCCCTCCAGCTCGGCTTGCCGACCCAGCAAATCCAGGTAGCGAGTCAACTGCTCGACCCCATCAATTTCGCCGCGACGTTTCACCTCCACCGCGACCGGACGCCCTTGTGCATCACGAACCAGCAGGTCAACCGGCCCAATGGGAGTCGGCCATTCCCGACGCACCAAAGTCCAGCCCTCCCCCAGCCGCAGCGGGACCTGGTCAGCCAGCAGCTGTTGCAGATGCGCCTCGACCCCGTCCTTTTCCAGTCCCGGGTCGACCCCCAAATCAGAGACGACATCCTCATAGACCTCAGTAATGTTAATCAGCAGGGCGTCGCCGGATTTGGCCTGGACCCGCCACGTTTGCGGGCCTTTGGGGGCGCTGGAATCTTCCAGCTCAATGTGTAGCTGGCAGGGCGGACTCATCCAATTCAGGGGCTTGTAGGAACCGCCGTCACTGTGAATCAACACCGAACCGTCGGCTTTCACCATCAACAGGCGTTTTGCCGCGGCCAAATGCGCGTCCAAACGTCCCGAATAATTGACTTCACAATCCGCTATGACCAGGCGCATACAGCTAGCCTAGCCGAAGCGCGCGATCCAAGAAACTCAGTAAACCACCTGGGTGCGCGGCGGGGAGGACTCTTTCCAGCTGACCAGGCCGGAATAATCATGTTCATCCATCGCCAGCCAAAAATCATCCGGCTCGGAAAAGCCCTGACGCGGCGCGCGACAATGCAAAATAGCCAAAGTAAAGTCCGAGTCCGGTTCCGTGTCTACCGCGGATTCCAGAATCTCGAAATCCGCCCGTTCCCAACGGCGATTCGAGCCCCAACGCAGGGAAATAACCCGATACCACTTCAGGAAGTCTTCGGAATAATGGCACACTCCGGCCCGCCACGGATCGGTAGCGTTAGCCCGAAACGCCACATTGAATGAGCCGTTATTTTGGGCTTTAAACCGCAAGCGCGCCAGGAAGTAAATCGCCAGCGCGCAAATCAGGAACAGCACCAGGAGCAGACCGGTAAGTAAATAACTGGTTGCCATGCCCATGATGTCCCTCCTCACGCCATAAAGCCGCAGCACACGAGCCTGAATCTCAGGTTAATCTGTCAATGGCGGGCGTCCCGAAGGACGAACCCGCCACTGCCACCCCCAAGCAAACCCCTGGGGAAGGCGAATAGCCTTATGGGAAATCATATCCCAATCGGTCTGATTCGCGTTAGTTGTTTATTTTAGCTCTCCGGCTCGGGAGCCTGATTCGCCGCACCAGCAGCCAAATCGCGTTCCAACACCACGGTTACGGTGTCATTGTCTACCGAGGCAAACCCGGCCTCAACCGGAAAGTTATGCGAACCCGCTTTCCCGGTCGAGCCCGGCGCGTCGACGCGCACCTGGCCGGCACGCAGCACGACCAGTAACGGCTGGTGACCCGGCAGGACCCCCAGGTCGCCGTCTGCGGCAGGCATGATGACCTGGGACGCTTCTCCCTGATACAGGGTGCGCGAGCGGTCTACCACCGCAACTTTCAGCGTGTCTGCCATGGTTTATCACATATCCTTTTGCAGTTTCGCCCAGGCCTCTTCGAGATCCTCGATACCGCCGATGTTAAAGAACGCCTGTTCGGCAATATGGTCGTACTTGCCTTCGCAAATCCGCTTGAACGCCTCGATGGTTTCGCTCATCGGCACGGTCGAACCGGGCACGCCGGTGAACTTTTCCGCCATATAGGTGTTTTGGGACAGGAACTGTTCGATACGACGCGCGCGCGCCACGGTGACCTTGTCCTCTTCGGACAGTTCGTCCACACCGAGGATGGCGATAATGTCTTGCAGTTCCTTGTTCTTTTGCAGAATCTGTTTGACCTCGGTCGCGACCTCGTAGTGTTCCTTGCCGACATAGCGCGGGTCGAGAATACGCGAGGTGGAGGCCAGTGGGTCTACCGCCGGGTACAGGCCGCGAGACGCAATGTCACGAGACAGGTTCGTGGTCGCGTCCAGGTGAGCGAAGGTCGTCGCCGGGGCCGGGTCGGTGTAGTCGTCCGCCGGCACGTAGATGGCCTGCAGTGAAGTAATGGAGTGACCGCCCGCGGAAGTAATCCGCTCCTGGAGCTGACCCATTTCATCAGCCAGGTTCGGCTGGTAGCCCACGGCGGAAGGCATCCGGCCCAACAGCGTGGACACCTCGGATCCGGCCTGGGTGAAACGGAAGATGTTATCAATGAACAGCAGCACGTCCTGGTTTTGCACATCGCGGAAGTACTCCGCCATGGTCAAACCTGACAGGGCCACGCGCAGACGGGTCCCCGGCGGCTCGTCCATCTGGCCGAACACCATCGCGGTCTTGTCCAACACGCCGGCGTCTTCCATTTCGTGAATCAGGTCGTTGCCCTCACGGGTACGTTCGCCCACACCGGCGAACACGGACACACCGCCGTGGTCCTGAGCCACGCGCTGAATCATCTCTTGAATCAACACCGTCTTGCCCACGCCCGCACCGCCGAACAGGCCAATCTTGCCGCCCTGAACGTAGGGGGTCAACAGGTCGATTACCTTGATGCCGGTCTCGAACATTTGCGTCTTGGATTCCAGCTTGTCGAAAGCCGGAGGGTTGCGGTGGATGGACCAACGCTCCTTGACGTCCAGGGTTTCGCCCTCTTTCAGGTTCAGGCAGTCGCCAATCACGTTAAAGACGTGGCCCTTGGTGATGTCTCCCACCGGCACCGTAATCGGGGAGCCGGTGTCCACGACCTTGGCTCCGCGCACCAAACCGTCAGTAGGCTTCAGGGCGATGGACCGGACAATGTTGTCGCCCAAGTGCTGAGCCACCTCCATCGTCATGGTCTGCATCTGGCCGGCTTCGGTGCTGCCCATGCCCGTGTATTCCACGGTCAAAGCGTTGTACATATCGGGCAGTTGATCCGGGGGGAACTCCACGTCCACAACCGGGCCAATAACCCGGGAGATACGACCGGTTCCTGGGGTTTTCTCACTCATTTTCGTTTCCTCTAATCGGCGGTTGGTAATCGGTTATTTCTTAGAATCTTGGAGCGCGTCAGCGCCGGACACGATTTCCGTAATCTCGGTGGTGATGTCGGCCTGACGAGCCTTGTTCATGTCCAAAGTCAAGGTGTTAATCAAGTTGGACGCGTTATCGGTCGCGGCGTGCATAGCGTTTTGACGGCTGGCGAGCTCGGCGGCGGCGGCATGCAACAGAGCGGTACGAATCCGCGACTCGACATACAGCGGCATGACGGTTTGCAACACTTCCTCGGCGCTGGGCTCAAAGTCGTACAGCGGCATGACGGACTTGTCGTCCACTTCACCCAAACCCATGCCATCAATCTGAATAGCTTCGTCGGGGTCAATGACCTTAATCGGCAGCATCTTGCGCACCTGAGGCACTTGGGAAACCATCGAACGGAACTTGGTGTAAACCATGTACAGCTCGCACACCCCGCCCTCTTCGGGCGACTTCAGGAACGCTGCCAAGAGCGTCTTGGCGATTTCCATGGTGCGTTCCTCGCTGGGTTTGTCCGAATCCCCGGTCCACGCCCGACGCACTTCCATACCACGGAAGTTGAAGTAGGACAGGCCGCGGCGACCCGAAACGTACACCACCGGGTCTTTGCCTTCGTCACGCAAACGCTCCAGCAAACGCTCGGTTTCCCGCAAGATGGACGCGGAATAAGCACCGGCCATGCCACGGTCAGAGGTGACCGCCAAAACCGCCACGCGGTTGGTGTCGGTGCGTTCCGTAATCAGCGGATGATCGAGTTTGGCGTGGGCGGACACGGCTGCCACTGCCGCCGCGATGGCCGAGTCATAGGTGGTGATGGATTCCGCCCCGGCGCGAGCCTTGCCGACCCGGGAGGCCGCAATCATCTCCATGGCACGGAAAATCTTTTGCAGAGTCTCAGTAGACTTGATTCTCTGCTTGAGAGCCCTTTGCGAACCTGACACTTTGCCCTTCCCTTACGTTTCTGTTCGGTTACTTTCGGTGCTGGCCAACAGCGCTGGCACGAGCGCCTCAGCGCTGCTTAACGATTTGTTCCTCGGACTGCTCAGCCTCGGCCTCGCCCTGAATGGCATCTAAGTTAGCCTGAGGGACCAAGTCGTAAGACTTGCGGAAATCCTTGACGGCAGTTTCCAAACGGGCCACCAGTTCATCGGGCCAAGCGCCCTTTTCCCTGATTTCGTTGAGGATGCTGCCTTCGTTGCGCAGGTAATCCAACCAGTCCTTTTCGAACTGCAGTACCTTGTCGGTGGCGATGTCGTCGAGGTAACCGTTGGTACCGGCCCAGATGGAGCACACCTGTTCCTCTACGGGATAAGGCGTGTACTGGGGCTGTTTCAGCAGTTCCATCAGCCTCTCGCCGCGAGTCAGCTGCCTGCGGGTCGTGGCATCCAGGTCGGAAGCCAACATGGCGAAAGCCGCCATCGAACGGTACTGAGCCAAGGTTATCTTCAACGTACCGGCGACCTTCTTCATGGCCTTAATCTGAGCGTCGCCGCCCACACGAGACACCGAAATGCCCACGTCCACGGCCGGACGCTGGTTCGCGTTGAACAGGTCAGACTGCAAGAAGATTTGGCCGTCGGTGATGGAGATGACGTTCGTCGGAATGTAGGCCGATACGTCGTTCGCCTTCGTTTCGATAATCGGCAGGCCGGTCATCGAGCCGCCGCCCAAATCGTCAGACAGCTTCGCGCAGCGTTCCAGCAAACGAGAGTGCAGGTAGAACACGTCACCAGGGTAAGCTTCACGCCCCGGCGGACGGCGCAGCAACAGCGACACCGCACGGTAGGCCTCGGCCTGCTTGGACAGGTCATCAAACACAATCAAAACGTGCTTGCCCTGGTACATCCAGTGCTGACCAATGGCCGAACCGGTGTAGGGAGCTAGGTACTTGAACCCAGCGGCGTCCGAAGCGGGGGAGGCCACGATAGTGGTGAACTCCATCGCGCCGGCGTCTTCCAGCGCGCCCTTTACCGAGGCAATCGTGGAGCCTTTTTGACCGACCGCCACGTAGATGCAACGCACCTGCTTGTTGGGGTCGCCCGACTTCCAGTTGTCTCGCTGGTTCAAAATCGTGTCAATGGCGAGGGCGGTCTTGCCGGTCTGACGGTCGCCAATAATCAGCTCACGCTGACCACGACCAATCGGAATCATCGAGTCGATGGCCTTCAGGCCGGTCTGGAGCGGCTCAAACACGGAACGGCGCATCATCACGCCGGGAGCCTGCAATTCCAGAGCACGACGCTCACCCAAGTCCTTGATTTCACCCAGGCCGTCAATCGGGTTGCCCAGCGGGTCAACCACGCGGCCCAGGTAACCATCACCTACCGGCACAGAAAGCACGTCACCCGTGCGGTAGACCTCTTGACCTTCCTCAATCCCCGTGAAATCACCCAGGACGATAGCGCCAATCTCACGCTCATCCAGGTTCATTGCCAGACCCAGGGTGCCGTCTTGGAAGCGCAGCAGCTCGTTGGCCATAGTGCCGGGCAAGCCCTCGATATGGGCAATACCGTCAGCAGTTTCGGTCACGTAGCCGATTTCCTCCGCGGTCGCGGCGGATGGTTCATACGCATCCACAAACTTGTCCAGGGCGTTCTTAATGTCCTGGGGACTTATTGATAGCTCAGCCATCAGCATTCCTTCTGTTGTCGTTCCATAGGGCCTTGGCCCTATCGGTCATATTTTCGTTTCGTTCTAGCTTGCCAGCTTGCGCCGGAACTGCTCGGCGCGGGACTTTACCGCGCCATCCATCACCGTGTCGCCCTGCACAATCTTCATGCCGCCCACCAAGTTCCGGTCTACCACTACGTTGACCTCAACCTGTTCGCCGCTACGGGCAGACAGCAACTGAATGAGCCGGGAGCGCTGGGCGTCGCTCAACGGCGTGGCGGTGTAAACCGTCGCCATCCCCCGCTGACGCATCCGCGCTGCCGAATCGAGCAAAGCCCGCAGGTCAGCCGCGAGACGACCGGGTGCCGCTTTCGCAATCACCGCGTTCACCAGGCGCAACGCCAGGGGCTTGACCTCCTTGCCGACCAGGGAGTTGAAAGTCTCGAGACGTTGGTCCAGAGGGGCTCGATGATTGTCAGTCAAGAAGTTGCGCAAGTCGCGGTTCTTGGACACCACCTGGCTCATGGCGAAGATGTCGCGCTCGACATCTTCTAGCTGGCCGTTATCCTGGGCGGTTTTCAGCAACACGTGGTTTGCCAGCAACCGGCAGGCCTCCTGCAAGTCAAGCTCGCTGGACCAGCGTCCCGCAGCAAGTGCCAGCACTCCTGCCAGAGCCGGCTCAGAAAGCTGAGAGCCCAAGATGGTGCGGACCAGTTCTTGCTTGTCAGGGGCGGTACGCGCCGGGTCGGACAGATTGCGGGCCAAGCGGACGTTGTTCTCAAGCAGTTCAGACAGGGCAAAGTATTCCTCGGCGACCGCGGGGCCAGCCTTGGTCGTGGCTTTCCCCAGGGTCTTATCGACGGCCATGACCATAGCGGCCAAGGTCCTTACCGACGAGGCTCTCATTGACTTCCCTTACCTTCTCTATCCTTAAGCCACCGGCTGAGCTTCGAGTTCGTCGAGGAACCGATCCACGACGCGCGAGCTCAGGGCTTCGTCCTTCAGCTGTTCGCCCACAATCTTTTCCGCGAGCTGGGTTGCCAAGTCGCCCACGTCTTGACGCAGGGAGGCTTCCGCCGCGGCCCGCTCAGCAGCAATCTGGCGCTGAGCCTGCTCGATGATGCGCTTAGCTTCTTGATCAGCACGGTCCGTAGCGCGGGACACAATGTCCTCCGCTTGCGCATTGGCTTTGTTGCGGATTTGGGCGGCTTCAGCCTTGGCATCGCGTAGCTCGGACTCAATCCGCTGTGCCGCGGCCTGCGAGTCAGCCTGCGCCTTTGCTGTAGCATCCAAACCCTCTTGGAGCTTGTCAGCGCGTTCCTGCACCAGTCCGTTGTACTTCGGCAGAGCGACCTTCACAACCACCACCAAGATGACCAGGAAGATGACCGCCGACCAAACGATGTCGTAAGTCTCCGGCAGCATAGGGTTCGGGGTATCGCCCGCCTTAGCTGCTAGTGATACTAAAGTGCCTAACATACGTGCTCCTTACCGGAACAGGAAGCCCGTTACCAAACCAATCAAAGCCAAGGCTTCGACGAAGGCGATACCGATGAACATGTTAGTGGTGAGCTTTCCGGACAGTTCCGGCTGGCGAGCAATAGCGTCCTGAGTGTGACCAATCAGAATGCCCAAGCCAATGCCAGGGCCAATGGCGGCCAGACCATAGCCGATGGTTGCGAGAACAAGTGCACTTCCAGTCATGTTTTCTTTCCTTATTTGTTGTTATTCTCATGCCGGTTGGCGTGAGAAGCCTATTGTTTTTCTAATGTGCGTGTACGGAGAGGTTCACATACACCGCGGTCAGAATCGCGAAAATGTATGCCTGCAGGAAAGCCACCAGGATTTCAAACAGGGTAAACGCGAAAGCTGCCGCAAAAGTCAGAATCCCTATCGGGGACAGCGCCGAGAGATGCGCAAAGAGAAAGTAGTTCGTGGCGCTCAGGGTCAAAGCCAGCAAGAAGTGGCCGGCAATCATGTTGGCCAACAAACGGACGAACAGGGTGAACGGGCGAATGATGAAGGTCGAGATGGCCTCAATCGGGGTCAGCAGAATGTACAGTGGCCACGGCACCCCCGGCGGGAACAGGGAGGACTTAAAGAAGTGGCCCACACCGGTCTCTCGAATTCCGGCGTAAATGAAAACAAACCAGGCAAACACCGCTAACAGTAGCGGGAAGCCCGGTTTCGCGGAACCAGCCAGGTTAAAGCCGGGAATGATACCCGCAATGTTCATGAACAACACCGAGAAGAATACGGAAGTCACGATGGGCGTGTATTTGCGCCCGATTTCCTTACCGATGACTTCTTCAGCGATGTTTTCCTGGCAGAATTTGAACCCGAACTCCATCACGTACTGGGCGCGCCCCGGGATGAGCTTAGCCCGCGTGGCGTACAAAACCAGGCACAGCACCAGCAACAGCGTCATGATGAGACGAATCATCATGACGCGGTCGATAGCGAAAGGAGTTCCGGCGAAAGCAACGACCGGAGGGAACAAGTCCCAGATGGTGGGGGCATGGAACGAGTCATCTGTTGCGGGAACCAAATTCGGCACCAATGCCGACATGAGCGTCAACTGCACTCCCATTGTTCTCCTTTGAGTCATAAATCATGAGTTCGCCTAACAACGTTATCATGAAATTCAAGCGCGATTTGCACGGGAAAAAACTAGCCTGGGTGAAAAAACGCAAATTTTCACTACTGCGTCGGATTTTCCCCTTCGGTTTCCGGCTGTGTCGGGGGCGAGGTTGGGTCTAATAAGGGCACTTGCGCTTTGGTCAGCGCCACCGGGAAGACGATGGCTTGGACCAAAATCATGGCTAGCAGGGTGAAAAAAATTGTTTCCGCATCCAGGCCCGGCAGCTTTCGCGCCACCCCCAAGGCCAGCAAAATGACGATGATTTTCAGGACAAAATCCCCGCCCATGCCCGCCATCATCAAGTCGGGATGATTCAGGGTAAACAGGTGCGTGGCGAACGTCACCGCCACCAGGCCCGCCCCCACCGCGGCGCATAAACCTACGGAACGCAGTCCCGTCGTACCTTCCAGCCACGCCGCCAATCCGGCCGAGACCAGTAGTACCGCCACCACCGCTAGGGAAATCGCGGTCAGAGAGAACTTCACCGCCCGGCGAGTCCGGGGACCCAAAGGAGCCGACAAAGCAGAAGTGTCCAAACTACGCATGGTAATAAAGCTATCATCTCGGAAGGTATTGTTCGGTCCAGATATTGTTGAACGGTCTCGAGCAAAGCGTGTCAGCGAATCTTGGCTAGGTTCTTGGCGATGGCTTCGGGACTCAAGAGTCCGACTTGAGTGGATTTGAGCACGCCATCACTGTCAAGAAAGAAATGCGCGGGAATCCCCATGACTCCCCAGCTGGCGCCGATGTGGGAATCCGTGTCTGCCACCGCAGCTAAATCCAGCCCGGTGCGTTCCTGGAAGGCTTTGACATCCTCGGCATTCTCACCTAAATACACCACCACTACCTGCAGGTTCTCTTCGCGAGCAGCGGCAGCGATATCCGGCATCTCGACTCGACACCCCGAGCACCATGTGGCGGCAAAAACCACCCATACTGGTTTACCTCGCAACTGCGAAAAGAACTCGACACCAAGAGGCTGACCGGCGGCCTGGTTAAGGCGAAAATCCGGAGGAGCCTGGCCCAACTGCGGCGCCGCCGCAGCACCAATGTTTACCGCTGTAATCTTTCCTTCTGTTGCGGATCTCGCATCGGGATTGGCGCTACCCGGTAGTGTGGGTTTTGCAATCCAGAGGCCCAGAGCTACCGCCATGGCAGTAACTCCCAAGATTCCCAGCGTTGCCCAGCGGCTCTCTCTCAGTTTGGTGCGCCACTTCGGTTCCAGCCGAGGGGTGGAAGTTGCAGGCACTGCCAAATTCGCGCTGGTGGAAGACTCGCTAGCATCAGGCATAGGCGTGCATACCCCCAAACCAAAGATTTCCGAAATACGTAAAGACTATAGCTACGAACCCTAAGACCAACAACCAGGCTGCGCGATTCCCGTTCCATCCACGCATGACACGTGCGTGCAGATAGCCGCCGTAAATCAGCCAGGTTACCAGCGCTGCGGTTTCTTTGGGATCCCAGCTCCAGTATTGACCCCAGGCGATGTTGGCCCAGATAGCTCCGAGCACAATCATGATAGTGAGCAGGGGGAAGGTGAAGAACACGGCTTTGTAACCCACCTCGTCAAGCATTTCAGGCTTTGGCCAGCCCGGCCACTTCACATAAGGCGAAAGCAGGTACATCACCGCGGCACCAAAAGACACCACCGCTGCCCCATAGGCGAGAGCTGCGGTGAACACGTGTAGCGTGAGCAGTGGGCTGTTCTGTAGGGCAGGCATGAGGGGCTTTGCCTGATACGACAAAGTAGTGGCATAGGCCAGCATTCCGAGAATAACAGGGAGGACAAAGACCGCTAAGGTGCGCAGCTGATAGCGCCATTGGAAGTAGCAGTGGAACAAAGTCATCCCCCAACAGAACGCCACCGCAAACTCGTAGTGGTTAGCCATCGGTGGATGACCTGTTCCAATCCATCGCAATACCGCAGAAGCGGTTAAAGCTAACAGCACCATCCACGACAGTCCGCTCGCCACCGTGATAATCCCGCCGCGGACGTCCCGGGACGCGCCTCGTTGTCGCCATCCCCACTACTATTAGGCAAAACACGAGAGGGTGCGGAACCGTATTCTGACTGGCTCGCTGCTACCGAGACCTTTTCTCGTCGCACCTTTTTCGCGTTATAGGAGGCAATAAACGCCAGCGTATATAAGCTCCAGGCGAGGGCTACGAGAACAGTCGCTGCGAATAGCAGGCCTTGAGAAAAACCAAGCATATTATCCCTTCTTTGGGGTATTGAGTTCGTTGTCAATATAGCGCGCCACAGCGGCGAACTGTCGCTCGTATGTTGTTTCCAATTTATCGTGTGACGCTAGACGTATCAAAGTTTTCCCGTCCTGGTTCTCCACGCGCAGCCAGAAGCGTCGGTGACGCAACAGCATCGTCATGAATGTCCCGACAATGAGGAAACCCGAACCCACCCACACAATGACTGTCCCCGGGTCCTTCTTAACTAATACGCCCGTGTACTGCGCTTCACGTTCGAAAACATAAGTGAGGTCGCCTATCTTTCCGTTTTCGCCCTGGTTGAGTACTTTTACCCCGAGAATATCTTGCTTCCCCGCAGGATAGACCTCTAAACGGGCTTGACCTGGCGCTATACCCGAAGGTTTTTGCCCGGAGGCGGGCATCATCACGAAAAGTTCCAGGTTTTGGCCCGGTAACGTCACGATGCCATAAACGCAGCCTTGCTCCGGGAGCTCGTAGAGCATCGGGACGCCGCCATTAAACACGGTCTTTCCAGAGTCGTCGCGCACCGCAACCACCCCGGAAACTCCGAAGCTGGCCTGATGAAACATGATGCCATCCAAGGTCAACGGACTGTTGACTCGAATTTGTTGCCGTGCGACGGTCTTGCCGTCCCGGCTCAACACCAGGTCCGTGACGTAATCTTTGGGGGAACCGTCGGGGTAGTACGAATCCGTGAAGGACTTGGCTTCGGCGCTCAATCCGGTATCGAAGCCGACGGGTTGCGGATAACCCACCGTCAGGTTGAAGGCATCGTTACGAAAACCGAAAAATCCGCTGACCAGGAATCCTGCCATAATCAGGATGAATGCCAGGTGTGCAAAAACGGTGCCAAACGGACCATAGTAAAAACGGTCAACGTAAGCGCTGTGAGGAGAGCTCTCGTTGGGTAACACCCGCCAATGTCGGTTTCGCAAGGTCTGTTGAACCCGAGCATACGCTGCATCTGGATCCAGGACAGTTTCTACGGTGGTTCGATAACGTGCTTGCTCAAAGAAGGCACCGGTGACGGATACGTGGGGATGAAATGCCTTGCGCCACAGTAGTGGTAGGCGGTGGGTAGTACAAGCCAAGATACTCAAAGCCAATAATATCAACACCGTCAGGAACAACGGCGAAGAGAACATATTAAAGAAACCGAGGAATGCGAGGATGCCAGTCCAGCCCCCGTAGATTTCACGCGGTCCTTCCAGCCAGGCCGACCTAGAGTCAGGATTGTCGAAAACCCCACCTGGAGCCTGCGGAAAGATGATTCCCAGCAGCGCCAACAATCCGGCGGCAAGAATCAGAGCCAATCCGACCTTTTTGTTGTAGAACAGTGCGTAGGCACTCCCGAAAGCTCGCTTCCAGGTGATGTCTTCACTCTCATGACCGTCCGTTTTGCCAAGTTCAGGAGCTGGGGCCGTCTCGCTGTCCTCCGCCTCGGAGTACGTGACATCATCCTTTCGCTGGATTTCGCTCAAAATGCCCGCCCTTTCTCTACGATTACAGCTCTGCAGCTCTGTTGAAAGTGTTTTCCTGTCATCAACCTGCAGCTGGGATAACGCCCGCGAGTTTACCCCACAGATTCGCTACCATCATAAAACCAATTATAACCAAGAAACCCCCGCTCACCAGCGATACTGCCACGTGATGGCGACGAAACCAACCAAAGTGTTCTTGCGTAGCAACGACTCCTATTGCCAACAGAAATATCGGCAGCCCTAAACCCAAGCAGTAGACGGCCATCAACGATATACCTTGCAAACTGGTGGTGCTGACTGTAGTGAGTGCCAAAATTCCGCTGAGGATAGGTCCGATACAGGGGGTCCACCCGGAAGCAAATACCACTCCCATCAGAGCAGAACGACCCCATCCCGGCCCAGTCGGTTTCGAGTCAGGTAAACTGCGTGGCTCGTCGTGGTGTTTCCGCCCCGGCAGCGGTACACGCCACATCCAGTTCAGAGGGGCGATAGTGATAATCCCAGCGACGTGCAGACCCATCAACATCAATATGATTCCCGCGACAGTGCGGAAAATCGCCGAGTATTGACCCACGAAATTCCCCATGAAAGCGACCGTCGCCCATAGAGCCATAAACACCACACTGAATCCCGCAATAAAGCCCAGAGCGTTTCCCGCCGCTATCCAGCGATTAATGCGCGGAGTCTTGCCCTCGAAACGGGGCTCTCCCACCAGCTGTCCTATAAAAGCAGGCACTATCGGCAGAAAGCAGGGGGAAAAGAAGGACAGCAAACCGCCCAGGAACGCTAGCGGAAGTGTCACCTCCACTAGCGGACACCCTGCTGCGTAGAGGTGCTCGGGGCCGGCTTACCCGGAAGTTTGCCAATATTTTCCAGCTGTCGCTGAACCTCTTGAGCCATGTCCGAATCTGGAGCGAGTTCCTGCACCTTGTTCCACACACGGCGAGTGTTTTCGTAGTCTGGAGGCTCGCTCATGAGGTAGACAAAACCCAAGTTATACCAGGGTTCTGCCTTAGTTGGATCCAAGTTGGTGGCTTGTTCCCAGGCCTGTTTGGCAGCTGTGTAGTCGCTCATGCCGTAGAGTGAGGCTCCCAGCATCATTTGGATTTCAATATCGCGGCTGTCACGTTTAGCTGCCTCTCGAAAGTTAGAAGCCGCGTCAGAATAGTAGCCTTGGTCAAAAAAGAGCTTCCCTAACTGTTTTGCCGGGGCGGGATCTTGAGGCCTTTGTGACATCTGTTTGCGAAGCTTTTGAATCTCGGATGCGTCCGCTTTGGGATTCGTGCGCCCCCCCGGGGACATCATTTGGGAGACATCAGGGTGGTTTTTCGGCATCTCCATCCCGGATTTCGAGTGAATCGCTCCCTGTTGTTGAATAATCACCGTCACCGCGACAGCCAATGCGGCTACCAGCACCAGGTTCAGTTTCTTGGCGTGGCGAGTAAAGAACCCCTCAGATTTGGGTGCTTTTCCAGTCGTCTCGGTACTGGTTTTGCTCGCCGCACCACCATCCGACTGGTTTCCCGGCCCCGATGAAACGGCAGTCTCATTCTCTTCCTCGAAGGCTTCTATTCCGACGGGGATGTTTTCGGAGTTATCCATAGTCCCTAATTATATGAAACGCTCGGGTTCTGGTTACTCCAGCACTCCGGGACGCGGCACCGGTTTAATGTTGTAGCTGTCGGGAGTGCGCTGGTTTTCTACCTTCACTCCTCGCAGGGCAAGTTGTCCCGAACGGGCGTAGTCGGTGGCCTCGTTGAGAATCTTCACGGAATACTGCGGGGCGTGGAAACCCAGAGAGTTCTCAGAGAAAGAGTAGTCCACGATGAACTGCGCCTTGCGCTGGAACTGGTAAGCCTGCTGGAAATTCTCTTCGGGAACATTCCCGGCGGCTTTCGCGGCCACGATATCGTCAATCAGAGCTTGTACTGCGGTGAAGGCCGTGTTCTTGGCCTCGAGGTAACGGTTCTGAATCGTGTCCACTCGGTTTTTCATCTCAGTGGCGGTGGAGTGGTGGCAGGTCAGGCAGGAAGCGTTAATGGTTTTTTCGTTAATCATCGGGGAACGCACCTGGTGGTCCGACACCTTGGCGGCTCCGTCACGGTTATACGCCATGTGGCAGTCTGCGCAAGTCACGCCATTTTGAGCGTGGATGCCCTGGGACCAGGTTTCAAAGTCTGGGTGCTGTGCCTTGATGACCTCCGCACCCGTGTCCTTATGGGTGAAGTCGCTGAATCCGGCTTCGTCATAGTAGGCGATGGCATCATCAACGGTCAGACCCTTAGTCCAGGGGAAGGTCAAGGTCTTGGCATCGCCCTTGAAGTAATACTCTACGTGGCATTGGGCGCACACATAGGTACGCATCTCTTGGGTGGTGGCATCCTTGTTGACATCGAAGTCTTTAACTCCCACAGAAGCTTTGTAAGCTTTGATGCCTTCGATGAAGGCGGGGCGAACCACCCGCAGTTTCATGGTTCCTGGAGTGTGGCAGTCTATGCACGCTACCGGACCGTGAGCGT